>ERZ802830.3558-NODE-3558-length-13112-cov-6.40553_pt1 | contig 13112 bp, 13 predicted proteins | sample MGYA00345654_ERZ802830 | MGnify/ENA primary metagenome ERZ802830 (study PRJEB30503, sample SAMEA104212375) | marine metagenome | biome: Westerlies Biome; feature: [SRF] surface water layer (ENVO:00010504) within the epipelagic zone...; material: water... | reverse complement strand
TTGTATTTAATTATTCAAGATAATAATACAGACTATAAAGCAAAGAGATTTAAAAATATAACTTTAGATAAACCAAACTTAAATATTGCAAGAAAAAATTTATTTTATGACTGGCTCAAGAGCAAAAAGAAAGTAGGTGGTCAAAATAAAATTCCTAGACTATCAAATGATAGAAATTTTTTTGATGAATTAATTAAAATTAATTGATTTTCAAAAAACATAATGTAACGTTTGCGTATCATTATAAATTATGATAAGTTTGCGTTACATTTTAAATTAACATAAAAACATGATTGAATATAAAATTGATATTGGATATCATACAGGTCCAGGAATAATTGAATTGATTCCAATATTTGGAATGTTAACAGGTATAATTATTCCACTATCTGTATTTGTTTGGCTTTACTTTGATGCAAAAAATAAAAGAGCAACAGTGCTGGAAATATCAAAAAATATTGATGATAAAGAAAAATTGAATGAACTTTTAACAATATTTGATGAAAGAAAAAAAGAACCCATAGACTATCGCAGAAATGGGCTTATCACGACTTTTGTTGGTATTGGTCTTTATTTCTTAGGAGTTTTTGCGATTGGAAATATTCTTAAAGGTGTAGGTGCCTTGGTAGGCTTAATTGGTTTAGGAACTTTTATGGCTGGCTACTTATATCCCAATACTGGAAAAGAGCTTACAGATGCTGTAGATGAATATGAAAAAAGATAATCTTGGGCAGAAATCATAAAAATCTTAATAATAATTTAGAGGAAATTAGAAAATCTGCTGGATTGACTCAACAAGAACTATCAGATAATGCTGAGGTTTCAAGAAAAAGTATTAATGCAATTGAAAATGGTATTTATATCCCTTCAACACTTCTTGCATTAAAAATTGCAAAAATTCTTAAATGTAAAGTTGAGGATATTTTTAAACTACCTCTAATTATTTCGGGTATTTTATAATATGGGTATGAAACGAATTGATTATTTTCGCATTACTTAAAAAAAATCTTATGAAATCTATTTCTGAATTAAAAAATGATGCACTTTCATGCTTAAATGAAAAATGGGGTATTTCAATAGGTGCGATTCTAGTTTTTTTTGCAATTAGTATGGCATTAAGTTTAATCCCATTAATTGGAAGTTTGGCTCAATTGATTCTTACTGGTGCTTTATCAGTTGGTCTTGCACATTTCTTTTTAAAACTTTCTAAATCAGATAACGTAGACATAGAAGATTTATTTATTGCTTTTAAATCAAAAGATAAATTTCTTGTATCATTATCCACTTACGTTTTAATTATTATAATTATTGTTCCAATCATTCTAATTTTTGGTAGCATTTGGGTATCTCTTTTTGTTGGAGATCTAAATAATATTTTTAATTTATTTCTAGCAGCAGTTCCTGATACTCCTAGTTTAGGAGCAACTTATCAAATTGATCCATCCCTTTTAAATGAAAATTCTTCTCCCATTTTTCAGTCAGGAACAGGGACAATTATTGTTGCAGCCATTATATTAATTTTTATTCCTCTAATTATAGTTAGTCTTGGATTTTCTCAAGTATTTTTTCTAATTGCTGATGATAAAACAAAATCTGGAATTGAGGCTTTAAAAACAAGCTGGAACTTAATGAATGGTAAAAAAACTAAATTATTTCTACTTCAATTAAGTTTTATTGGATGGGTTATTTTAAGTATTCTTACTCTTTTTATTGGATTCATTTTTTTATATCCTTACATATATACAACACTATCAAAATTTTATAAAGAATTATATGATTAGCATTAAAGGCTTACATAAATCATATCAAATGGGGAGCAATTCTCTCCACGTGCTTAAAGGAATTGATTTTGAAGTTAAAGAAGGTGAATTAGTAGCGATTATGGGATCATCAGGTTCTGGAAAATCAACATTACTTAATATTATTGGAATGTTAGATAATCATGATAAAGGTTCCTATAAGCTGGATGATGTTTTAATAAAAAACTTAAATGAAACTAAAGCAGCTAATTACAGAAATAAGTTTTTAGGATTTGTTTTTCAATCATTTAATTTAATTAACTATAAATCTGCTCATGAAAATGTGATTCTACCATTATACTATCAAGGAATCGGTAGAAAAAAGAGAGAAGTAAAGGCAATGAAATATCTTGATGATGTTGGATTAAAAAATTGGGCTACACATATGCCAAATGAATTGTCTGGTGGTCAAAAACAAAGAGTTGCAATTGCGAGAGCTATGGTATCTGAACCTAAGGTGCTTTTAGCAGATGAGCCTACGGGTGCATTAGACTCCAAAACATCTAAAGAAGTTATGGACTTAATTCAAAAAATTAACAAATCTGGAAAAACAATATTAGTAGTAACTCATGAAGAAGATATTGCCCAAATGTGTAAAAGAGTTGTTAGGCTTAAAGATGGCGTAATTGTAGAGGATAAAAAAATTAATCAAAAAAAAGCTCTTTAGAATGTTTAATAGAGACAGGTGGTTTGAGATCTTTGAAACTATAAAAAGTAATAAATTAAGAACTTTTTTAGCAGGATTTACTGTAGCTCTAGGCATACTTATTTTCATTGTATTATTCGGACTGGGCAATGGACTTGAAAATACTTTTAATGAATACTTTACTGATACTAAATTCAACAACATTTATGTAAATGGAGGAAGAACATCTAAACCCTTTGCTGGTTATGAATCAAATAGGCTTATTGAATTAGATAACGATGACCTACAAGAAATCTCTAATAAATTTGATTTTTTCATAGAAGGTATAACACCAAGAATTACAATTAGTGGTGAGGTTGGTTATAAATTAAAATCCAATAATTATACTATTAGAGGTGTAGGGCCCTCGAATCAACAAAATGAGATGAATGTTCTTATGTTTGGAAGATACATCAATGAAAAAGATGTTATAAATAAAGAAAAAAACGTAGTTATAGGGAGGCTTGTAAAACAGGATCTTTTTGGTGATGGAGAGGCGGTTGGAAAATATATAAATGGTGGTGGAAGATCATGGAAAGTTGTTGGTGTATATCAAGATGATGGTGGAGATAATGAAGAGAGAATTATTTATACTGCATATACTACAATGCAAAAAATTCTTAAAAGTACGGACAAAGTTGGCTCAATTATAATTTCTTATAAACCGTCTATTGGTTATGATGGAGCTCTTGAGTTTGAAAGAAAATTAAAATCTTTTTTAAAAAATAAAAAGAAAATTGATCCTTCTGATCCAAGAGGTGTTAGATTAAGAAGTGCTGCAAAAGACATGAAAGAAAATCAAGATTTTTCTAGCGCATTAAACTACATTATAATTTTTGTTGGTATTGGGACTCTTTTAGCTGGAGTGATTGGAATATCTAATATAATGGTTTTTGTAATTAAAGAAAGAACTAAAGAATTTGGGATTAGAAAAGCTGTAGGTGCAACACCATCATCAATTATATGGATGGTTTTACAAGAATCAATCTTTATTACTACTATTTCTGGATACTTTGGACTGTTTGTAGGTGTTGTTTTTTTATCTTCTTTAGGTAATACTTTGAAAGAAGATTTTTATATAACTGACCCATATGTTGATCTAAATACAGCCTTAATGGCAACAATAATGTTAATTATTTTTGGTGCAATTGCTGGCTATATTCCTGCTAGAAGAGCTTCGAAAATTAAACCAATAGTAGCTTTAAATGATAAATAAATGAAAGAATTATTTTCAATAGATACTTGGCAAGAAATTTTTGGATCAATTCAAAAAAATAGAACTAGAACAATCATAACTATGATTGGAGTTTTATGGGGTATTTTTATTTATATAACATTAGCTGGTGCAGCCAAAGGACTTGATAATGGTTTTGAAAAAGCTTTTGCCTCAATATCATCAAATAGTTTATTTATATGGGGACAATATACCACCCTTCCATATGCAGGCTACAAAGCAAGAAGAGGTATTCAATTAAAAACGAGCGATGTTGCAATAATTAAAAAAAGAGTTCCTGAAATTGAGTTTATAGCTCCTAGAAATGTTAGAGGTGTTTTTGGATCAGCTGGTGGAAATATAGTTAGAGGTTCTAAATCGGGTACATATGCTATATACGGAGAGTATCCAGAATATATAAAAATTGCAACTACTAAAGTTTTTGATGGAGGAAGGTTTATTAATCAGGGTGATATGGATCAAAGTAGAAAAGTTTGTGTTATTGGAGAAAGAACTCTTGAGGAATTGTTTGAAGAAGATGAAGATCCAATTGGAGAATATATAGCGATAAATAATATTTCTTTTAAAGTAATTGGAGTTCATAAATTTGTTCAAGGCGGTGGTTTTGGAGATGATGGAGATATTTACATTCCTTTCATAACATTTAAAGACTTATTTAACACTGGAGAAGATGTAGGGTTTTTTATGATGTCCGCTTATGATGATGTAGATGTTGTGAAAGTTGAAAAAGAAGTTAAAGCTGTATTAAAAGACATAAAGGACATAAATCCTAAAGATGATGAAGCATTAGGAGGATTTAATTTAGGTAAGGTTTTCAAGGATACAGCTAATTTTGTTGATGGCTTATCTTTTCTTTCACTAATTGTCGGTATTGCTACAATACTTGCTGGAGTCATTGGTATTGGAAATATATTATTAATATCAGTAAAAGAAAGAACTAAAGAAATAGGAATTAGAAGAGCTTTAGGAGCAACTCCAAGGCAAATAAGAAATCAAATAATTACTGAATCTGTTTTTTTAACAATTCTGTCTGGAATAATTGGGATAATACTTGGAACTGCAATTCTTTATGGAATTAATGTTGCTACAGAAGATCTTTCAGATTTTCCTTACACAAACCCAACAGTTCCTCTGAAGTTTATTTTTGGAGCATTAGCTCTTATGATTATATTAGGCACATTGATTGGAATGTTACCAGCACAAAAAGCTGTAAGTATTAAGCCAATAGATGCGCTGAGAGAAGAATAATAATTTAATTTTATAAATATGAAATATTTAAAATATTTTGGAATAGCCGCGATAATACTTGGATTTTTATTTTCAATGGCCTATTACATTCAAACCAATAGTAGATCTGCTATTACTTATGAAACTACAACTTTGTCTAAACAAACTATAGAAGAAAAAATTGTTGCTACAGGCAGTGTTGTACCTGAGGACGAAGTTAATATTGTTCCTCAAATAAGTGGAATTATTGATGAAATTTTTGTTGAAGAAGGTGATGAAGTTGTCGCCGGCGATCTCTTAGCAAAAATTAAAGTTGTTCCCAACGAACAATCGCTTAACAGTGCTGAAGGAAGAGTAAAAACTTCTAGAATTGTCTTGAATAACTCTACTAAAGAATATAATAGAAATAAAAAATTATTTGATAAAGGAGTTATTTCAGAGCAAGATTTTAATTCTGTTGAACTTAGATACAATCAAGATCAACAAAATTTAGAAAATGCTCTTTCAGATTTACAAATTATTAGACTTGGTTCTGTTGGTGGATCTGCATTAACAAATACAAATGTTAGGTCTACTGTTTCTGGAACTGTTTTACAGGTTCCTGTAAAAGAAGGAGATCAAGCAATTGAAGCAAATACATTTAACCCTGGTACAACTATAGCAACTGTTGCTGATTTAAATAAAATGATTTTTGAAGGTAGAGTTGATGAAGGAGAAGTAGGTAAATTAAAAATTGGTATGGATCTTAAAATATCCTTAGGTGCCATTGAAGAAAAAGAATATGAGGCAACATTAACTTTGATAGCTCCAAAAGGAATTGAAGTTGCTGGTGCTATTCAATTTAAAATTGAGGGTGATGTTTTTTTAGATAATGAATATGTTGTTAGAGCAGGATACAGTGCTAACGCTACAATTATAACTAATGTTAAAAAAGATATATTATCTGTAAATGAATCTCTTTTACAGTTTGATAACACCACTAAGAAAGCATTTGTTGAAATTCAATTATCAGGTCAAAAATTTGAAAGAAGAGATATTGAATTGGGTATTTCAGACGGTGTATATGCAGAAGTTTTAGGGGGTGTTACTGAAAAAGATAATATAAAAATCTGGAATAAAACAGAACCATTAAAAAGGGGTGATGTTGAAGAACAGGAATATAAATATGATAATTAATCAATGATGAAAAAAAATTTATTATTAGTTTTTTTAATTGCTTCTTCGTTTTCATTTTCACAAGAAAAATGGACTTTAGAAATGTGTGTGAAAAGAGCAATCGATGAAAATATTTCTATAAAACAATCTGAACTTGATTATGTTGATTCGGAAATAAATAGGAAAAATGCTGTTGGTAATTTTATTCCTAATATTAATATAGGAAGTTCCCATTCTTGGAATGTTGGACTAAATCAAAATATTACCACGGGACTATTAGAAAATGTTACAACTCAATTTTCTTCAATGAATTTAAATCTTGGTGTCGATATTTATAATGGCCTTAGAAATATTAAGCAACTTCATTTAGCTAACCTTAGAATACTATCAAGTCAATATCAATTAGCTGATATGAAAGAAAATATCTCTTTATTAGTAGCAAACTCATATTTACAAATTCTATTTAACAAAGAATTTATTAAGATTCAAGAATCTCAGTTAGAAATTTCTAAAAGCGAGGTTGAAAGAGCAATTGAATTGGTTGAAAATGGTGTTATTCCAAAAGGTGATCTTTATGAATTTGAAGCAAATCTTGCTAGTGTAGAAAAAACTTTGATTGATGCTCAAAATAATTTTGCACTTTCAAAAATTGCTTTAGCTCAACTTTTATTATTAGATAATTATGAAAACTTTGATATAGCAGATAGAGAATATGAATTGGAAATTTCAAATATTATAGATAGAACTCCTGATGAAATTTTTGCAGTTGCTGTTTCTAATAGAAGTGAAATAAAACTTTTTGAAACAAATCTTGATATAGCTAAAAAGAATCTTGAATTAAACAAAAGTCTTCTACAACCAAGGTTATCTGCTTTTTATTCATACAGTACAAGAATTGCATATAGTGATAGATTAATTGGTACAGGTGAATTTCAAAATGTTCCAATAGGTTTCGTAGAGAATACAAATCAAAGAGTTCTTACACCAGTTCAAAGTACAAAAATTGTTGGTGCACCATCTTTTAGTGACCAGTTTGAAAATAATGCTGGTCAAAACTTTGGTTTAAGTCTTTCTATACCAATTCTTAATAATTTTTCAACCAGATCTAATGTAAACAGAAGTAAGGTTAATATTTTGAGAAATGAAAATCAATTATTACAAAAGAAATTAGATTTAGAAAATACTATTAATCAAGCACATAATGATGCTGAAGGTGCTCTTAAAGCTTATTCTGCTTCAAAAAAATCCTTAGAATCAAGAAAGCTATCATATGATTATGCTAGAGAAAAATTTGAGCTTGGAGCTATGAATTCATTTGATTTTACTCAGGTAAAACAAAGATTTGAATCTGCTCAATCAGACTTAATTACCAGTAAGTTTGATTTAATTTTTAAAATTAAAGTTTTAGAATTTTATTTTGGTGTTCCTCTTTCAATAGATTAAATATAAATGTCTTATATCCTTAATATTGAAACTTCTACCACTAATTGTTCGGTTTCATTATCATTAGATGGGAAGTTAGTTAATATTATTGAAGAAGATTCTTCAAACTATTCCCACTCTGAAAATCTACATGTTTTTATATCAAAACTGATGAATAACAATAAGATTAAATTTGAAGAATTAAGTGCTGTGGCAGTCAGTAGAGGCCCTGGATCATATACTGGATTAAGAATTGGTGTGTCAGCAGCTAAAGGCATATGTTATGGCGTCGATATACCTTTAATTTCTATTTCCTCTCTAAAAATTTTAGCAAATAAAATAGTTTTTGATGGATATATAATTTCAACTATGGATGCAAGAAGAGATGAGGTTTATTCATGTATTTATGACTCAAAATTAAATATAATTGAAGATGAAAAACCTCAAATAATTAATGCCAAGTCTTTTTTAGAATATGCTGATAATAAAAAGGTTTTAATAATTGGTGACGGACAAGAAAAGTGTAAAAATTTAATTGATATAAATAAAAATTTTGAATTTAATGAAGATATACTAAGACCATCTTCAAAAAAAATGGGTGATTTAGCCTATGAAAAATTTAAAAAAAATGATTTTGAAGATTTAGCTTATTTTGAACCTAAATACCTTAAAGAGTTTAAGTCTAACTAATATCTATCCATTTATAGCAACTACATTTGAAATTTTTCCAGGTAAAAAATCTTTTAACATAGTTTCAATGCCATTTTTTAAAGTGTAAGTTGAAGATGGACAACCACTACAGGCTCCTTGAAGAATTACTTTAACTTCCATGCTTTCATTGTCATAAGATTGAAAAAGAATATTTCCTCCATCAGAAGCAACGGCAGGTTTTATTTGTTCATCAATTAAAGCAGATATTTTTTTAGATATTTCATCCATATTACTTTGATCAATTCCTTCACTTGTACTATTTTGAACATCATAGCTTGAATCGATAATTTGATTTCCATCCTTAATGTATGATAAAATAAACTCTCTTATCTGCATTGTAAATTCATCCCAAGTAAATTTTTCATTAATTGTAACAGAGATAAAATTAAAATCTATATAAATTTCCTTTATAAAATCATGATTAAATAAAGCCTTTGCTATGAAACAATAATTTGCGCTTTCAGATGTTTTGAACTCATGAGCAATATTTACAAGTTTTTTATTTGCAACAAATTTTATCACATTTGGGTTAGGAGTACTTTCAGCATATATTGTTACAGGATTGTTAACTTGGTATATCAATCCTCCATCATTTAAAAATTTTTCTATTTGATCAATAACTTCTTCTTGTACATCTTTCCAATCTAAGAAATCTAGTTTTTCAATTAAAATCAAATGCTTATCAAGGGTAATAGACTTTACAAATGGTAAAAAAAATAATTGTTTTACTAAGGGAAACTGCTCTGATTTTGAGTCATCATTAAAAACAACTCTCGTGTTGTATATCTCTTTATCGGAAGATAAAACTAAAGTATTTTTATCCTCATTTTCTAAAATTTCAAACTTAAAACTCATTACTCAAAATTATTAATTTCATATTTATTATCTAAAAGTTTTTTTATAATAAAATTATTATTTCCGCTATTGTAAAAAGTATGACTTGGATCATTTTTAACATTATCGTTTAAAATTTTATTTTCATTTAAAACTTTTTTTGTTTGGATAGCAACAGCAGCGTTACAATCAACTATACTAATACTATCATTGATTATTTTTTTAATAGCTTTTTTTACCAATGGATAATGAGTACATCCTAATACTAATTGATCAATTCCATAATTTATCATAGGATCTAAATATTTATTAAGAAGAGTTTCAATTTCGTTACCACTAAAATTTCCATTTTCAATTAGTTTTACCAATCCCTCTCCATCTTTTGTAATTATGTTAATATCACTAATATAATCTGAGGAGGTTTGACTAAATAAATCACTTGTTAATGTACCTTTTGTTGCTAGTATTCCAATTTTTTTTGTTTTAGATCTTAATGCAGCTGGCTTAATTGCTGGCTCAATTCCTATAAATGGAATTTTATATTTATTTCTAAGAATTGAAATTGAATTAGTAGTTGCAGTATTACAAGCAACAATAATCATTTTACATCCTTTATCAATTAAAAACTCTGTATTCTTGATACAGATTTCATCTAATTTATCTTTAGACTTTAGGCCATATGGACAATTTTTTGAATCTGATAAGTATACTGAATTTTCATTAGGTAATATTTTCTTGATAGCCTTCCACAAGGATATTCCTCCTATTCCTGAATCAAAAAAACCAATTGGGAAAGAACTCATATAAAAAAAAACTATCCGTAAAATTACAGATAGTTTTTTGATTTATTGTTTGTTATTTAATACTTAAAAACCTAATTCTGTTTTTACTTCAGCCATTAAATCTTTTCCATCAAAAAGTATTAATGCTCCACCAGGTGTAGCATCAATAACATAATCGAAGCCTTGAGCTTTGGCTACTTTTTGAATAGCAGCTCTAGCTTTCTCAATCAAAGGTCTTAAAAGATCTTGTTGCTTTTGCTGAATATCTTGAGCAGCTGTTTGCTGGTACTGCTGAATATTTTGTTCCATACCTTGTAACTCCTTTTGACGAGCTTGATTTGTAACTTCTGTTTGATTTTGAGCATCAGCAGAATATGTTTGAAGCTTTGTTTGATATTCTTTCATGGAAGCTTCAATTTCGGTTTGATATGTTTTTTGTAATTTTTCTATTTGTGCTTGAGCTTCTTTAACCTCAGGCATTTGACTTATTAATGATTGAGAATCAATATGAGCAACATTGCTTTGTGAAAAACCAAGGCTACAAACTGAAACGAAAAATATACAGGTTAATAATTTAAAATAATTCATACTATTTATTTTTTAAGTTATTTCTTTTAGTTTTTAATAAACTATCTCTTTTTATCTTTTTTAATTCTTTTAACTTTAAGATAGAATCTCTTCTTTTTTGTATTTTTTCTTCAAGAACTTTTTTTCTGTCATCATCAAAAGACAATTTAAGATTTTCTATCTTTTCCTGTTTTAAAATGCTTTTTAAAACTAGCTCGCTAATATCGTATTTTTTTTCCGAATATAGCATAATTATAGCTGATGATTTGTCAAAAATAAAATCAAATTTATTTTTATCTGCAATTTCTTGAACAATTGCAAGTACCTCATCCTGAATTGGTTGTATAAGAATCTTCTCTTGAACCAACCAGTCACCTTTTGGACCAAACCTTTTTTGAGCATACTGTTCTAATTGTTTTTTGTCAAAATCTATCTCATCAATCAAGTTTTGATACACTTCATCTGGAAGCAGTGGTTTTTTAATTGCTAATTCTTTTAAACGAGATTCAATTTTATTTGTTCTTGATTCTATTTCCTTTCTCCATAAATTAAGCTTTATATCATACTCTTCATTAGCTGTCTTATAGTCATCAATATTCGATAAAATATAATCCATATTAATATAACCTACTCTGAGTGGTTTTTGAGAATTTAAGTTTAGACTAAGGAATATTAGAAAAAGAAAAAGAATATATTTTTTTTTTTTTAAGAATGAATTCATGAAACTAAATTATTAGAATTGCTGTCCAATAACAAAATGTGTTTCCCATCCATTTGGATTTAAATCAAATTCATTTACTGAGTCTAATCCATATCCAAAATCAATTCCAAGTAATCCAAATGCTGGCATAAAAATTCTAAGACCTAATCCAACAGATCTTTTACCATTGAAAGGATTAAATTCTCTAAAGTTATCATATCCTTGACCTGTTTCAATAAAGGTTAAACCAAAAATAGAAGCAGCAGGTTTTAGGGTAATTGGATATCTTAGTTCAAGAGAAAATCTATTATAAATAGTTGATCCATCTTGAGCTGATAAGCTTTGATTAGGATATCCTCTCAAAGAAATTGTTTCTCTACCATCCATTGCATACTGAGACATACCATCTCCTCCCAAGAAAAATCTATCAAATGGGATTACACCTCTATCATTATTAAATGCTCCTAAAAATCCAAATTCAGTATGAGTTCTTAAAACTAATTTATCAACAAGCCTAGTATACCATGATCCTTTAAATTTTATTTTATAAAATTCAAGCCATTTAAACCTTTCTTGATCAATCTTAGCCTGGTCAGGATTTCCATCATCATCTTGATACTTTTCTAAATCTCCAAGATTAGCATAGTCTATTCCATTCCAAAGAGAATATGGTAATGAAAATCTTGCACTTAATACAAACTCAGACCCTCCTAATGGAAATATTGGGTTTGTAAAAGTGTTATTTCTTGATAATGCAACAGTGTATGAAACATTATTTGATTTACCCTGTCCAAAAGTAAATAAGCCTGTGTAATAATTATTTAAATTATAATATTGATAACCAATTGATTGGGAAAGAGTAAAATAATCATCAGGAATTCTCAATCTTTTTGCTAGACCAACACTTGCTCCAGTGATTTCAAAAGATTGACTTTTATCAACTCTACCAGTGAAATAATTATATCTATATTGTTTTGTATGGGAAAATGATGTAGAAAATTGAACTGGCTGCACTCCACCAAACCAAGGATCTGACAAAGATGCACTGTAAACCCTATAAAATCTATTGGCTTGCAGCCTTAGAGAAACTGCTTGTCCATCTCCTCTGGGAACTGGCTTCCAAGCTTTTCGATCTTTCATACCTTTTAATGAAAAATTATTGAAAGTTAAACCTATAGTTCCAATAAAACCACCTCCACCATAACCACCTTGTAACTCAACCTGACTTGCACCTTTAGGAACAAGTCCATATTCAATATCAACTGTTCCATTATTAGCATCAACATCTTTAAAATCAGGACTAATTTGTTCTGGATCAAAGAAACCTAATTGCCCTAATTCTCTGACTGTTCTAACTACTTTATCCTTACTGTATAGCTCTCCAGGTTTTGTTCTTAATTCTCTATATATAACATTATCATTTGTTACATCGTTTCCAACGACAGTAATTTTATTGAAAAATGCAGGTTTACCTTCTGTAATTCTTATTTCAAAATCAATAGTATCATTCTCAGCAGCAATTTCAACTGCATTAACATTAGAAAATAAATATCCATTATTTTGATATAAATTAGTTAAATCCTCACCATCAGGTTTACTATTATCAGATATTCTTTTCTTAAGTAAAACTCCATTATATGTATCCCCTTGGAATAATCCAAGAACTCTTGAAAGTTGTTCATTAGAATAAACTGAATTACCAATAAACTTAATATCACCACAGTAGTATTTATTTCCTTCCGCTAATTGAATATCTAAATCTATTAGATTTCCATCAACTTTGACAGTATCAAGTAAAATTCTTGCATCCCGATAACCTTTCTCTTTATAAAAATTAATAATTTCTTCCAAATCCTGACGATAATCATCTTCTATATATTTTGATTTTTTCCAAAATCGTCCAAGAAGTTTAGATTTAGTATTCTTCATCTTTTTCTTGAGCTTTTTAGCCTTGAAAAGCTCATTTCCAGTAAAGTTTATACTGTTAATTTTTACT
>ERZ802830.3556-NODE-3556-length-13114-cov-34.2566_pt1 | contig 13114 bp, 7 predicted proteins | sample MGYA00345654_ERZ802830 | MGnify/ENA primary metagenome ERZ802830 (study PRJEB30503, sample SAMEA104212375) | marine metagenome | biome: Westerlies Biome; feature: [SRF] surface water layer (ENVO:00010504) within the epipelagic zone...; material: water... | reverse complement strand
GCATTCACGGCGGCAGATTTGTCGCCGAAACGCTGATGCCACTTATTCTCAATGTTGAGTCTGCTTATAACGCGGCGCGGGCCGATAAGAGCTTTGCCGCCGAGCTTGCCTATTATCAAAAACATTATATCGGGCGGCCAAGCCCCCTGTATTTTGCGGAACGGCTGACATCTTATTTCGGCGGCGCAAAATTATATCTCAAACGTGATGAGCTGAATCATACCGGCGCGCATAAAATCAACAATGTTATTGGTCAGGCACTTTTGGCCAAGCGCATGGGCAAAACCAAAATTATTGCCGAAACCGGTGCCGGCCAGCATGGCGTCGCCACCGCCACCGCCTGTGCGCTGTTCGATATGGAATGCGAAGTCTTTATGGGGGCTGAAGATGTCGAAAGACAGCGTCCCAATGTCGAGCGCATGCGGCTGCTTGGCGCAAAAATTCATCCGGTCACATCTGGCACCGGCACCTTAAAAGATGCGATGAACGAGGCTTTGCGATATTGGGTCACCAATGCCGAGACACATTTTTACATTATTGGCACGGTGGCTGGCCCGCATCCCTACCCGCAAATGGTACGCGATTTTCAGTCAGTCATCGGTATCGAGGCACGCGCACAGATTCAGGAAGCCGAAGGACGGCTGCCTGATAAAATTGTCGCTTGTATTGGCGGCGGGTCAAATGCCATGGGGCTGTTTTATCCGTTTCTGGATGATAAAGAGGTTGAAATTTTCGGCGTTGAAGCCGCGGGCAAAGGTGTCCCAAGCGGCTTGCATGCGGCATCGCTCACCGGTGGGCAACCCGGCATTTTGCATGGCAACCGCACCTATTTGCTGCAAAATGACGATGGGCAGATTACCGATGCGCATTCAATTTCGGCCGGGCTGGATTATCCCGGCATTGGGCCTGAACATTCCTGGTTGCATGACACGGGGCGGGTCAATTATGTCAGCGCCACCGATGATGAAGCGCTGGTTGCCTTTCAGCTATGCGCCCGCCAGGAAGGCATTATTCCGGCGCTCGAACCGTCGCATGCGCTGGCCTATATCAGCACCATGATTGGCGATATGCCGGCCGACCAGATTGTGATTTTAAATATGTGTGGACGTGGTGACAAAGATCTGGGCGCGGTGCTGCCGATGCTGGATAAATTGGGACGGCTATGAGCCTCGCACGCGCACCGATTCAGATCATAAACCAGCGAGCTTGATGTAAGAGGCATTCATGACAGGCCGGATAGAAACAGTATTTGCAAACGCCAAAAAAGCCAATCGCGGCACGCTGGGGGTATTTATCACCGCTGGCGATCCAGATGCCGCAACCACATCAGCCCTGCTTGATGCATTGGTTGAGGCCGGCGTCGATTTCATTGAACTTGGCATGCCATTTTCTGATCCGATGGCCGATGGCCCGGCGATTCAAGCGGCCTCTTTGCGTGCGCTTCGCGGCGGCATGACGCTGACCGGTACGCTGCAAATCGCTGCCGCCTTCCGCCAGCGTCATCCTGATGTGCCGCTGATTCTGATGGGCTATTACAACCCGATTTATATTTATGGCAATGATCGTTTCATTGCTGACGCGCTGGCAGCTGGTGTTGACGGGCTGATCATTGTCGATCTGCCGCCGGAAGAAGACAGTGAATTATGCCTGCCAGCGAAACAGGCCGGGTTGAAATTTATCCGCCTTGTGACCCCCACAAGCGATGCAAACCGCCTGCCGGCAATTTTGGCCGAAGCCAGTGGATTCGTCTATTATGTATCGGTTTTGGGCATTACCGGCACGAAAAGTGCGGCGGCTAACTCAATTTCTGACGCTTATCAGCGGATTCGCGCACAGACCGACCTGCCAATCGTTGCCGGCTTTGGCATTCGCACCCCGCAACAGGCGGCCGAAGCGGCAGATCTGACCGACGGAGCGGTTGTCGGATCAGCCGTTGTTGATATTATTGCCAATAATCTGAGCGACCAGCCAGCGCATGGCGTTAACCATGATATTGTACAAAAAGTTGCCACTTTTGTCGGCGAACTTGCCACAGCTATTCGTAAATAGGGGCATAGGATGAACTGGATTACAAACTCGGTTTTACCCAAAATCAAAGCCTGGGTGAAATCAGATGACGTGCCGGAAAATCTCTGGGTAAAATGCAGCGCCTGCAATCAGATGATTTTTCACCGTGAATTTGAGATTGCCTATAATTGCTGTTCGACATGTGGACATCATGCACCATTGGCACCGGCAAGCCGCTTTGCCATGACCTTTGATGATGGCGCTTTTGACATGATCAGCTTGCCAGCTATCGAAGATGACCCGCTGAAATTTCGTGACAGCAAAAAATATAGCGACCGGCTGCGTGACACCCGCAGCAAAACCGGGCTGAATGATGCCATCGCTGTTGCCGCAGGCAAGGTCAATGGCTATCCATGCGTCATCGCCGCATTTGACTTTCGTTTTATGGGCGGGTCGATGGGGCGCATGGTTGGCAATGGCATCATCGCTGCCGCCAACGAGGCGGTGTCGCGCAAGGCGGCTTTGATCACCGTGCCGTCAACCGGCGGCGCGCGGATGCAGGAAGGCGTGCTGTCATTGATGCAATTGCCGCGCACCATTGTCGCTGTCGATAAAGTGCGCGATGCCGGGCTTCCTTATCTTGTATTGCTGGCGCATCCGACAACAGGTGGCGTAACCGCGTCTTTTGCCATGCTTGGCGATATTCAGATTGCCGAACCCGGCGCGATTATTGGCTTTGCCGGCCGCCGGGTTATCGAAGAAACCGTTCGGGAAAAACTGCCCGAAGATTTTCAGACAGCCGAATATCTGATGGATCACGGCATGGTCGATGCGGTTGTTGCGCGGTCTGATCAAGCCGCCTATATCGGAAAAATTCTGGATTTTCTGATGGGGCCAAAAGGCACCTCAAAGGCGGCCTGATGCCATCCATCTGCGGTGCCGATTCTGCCGAACGGGCCGAAAAGGCACTTGCCCGACTGGCCGCGCTTCATCCAAAACTGATCGACCTTGGGCTCGAGCGCAGCTTTGCGCTGTTGCGCCAGCTCGGTGACCCCCAGCGGCATTTGCCACCAACCATTCATGTCGCCGGCACCAATGGCAAAGGCTCGGTCATTGCCTTTTTACGTGCCATTGCCGAAGCCTCTGGTGCCACCACACATGTCTATAGCTCGCCGCATCTATGCCGGTTTAACGAGCGCATCAGATTGGCCGGAAAGCTGATCAGCGATCACGCTCTGGCCGATCTTCTCGAAGAAGTCGAAACCGCAAACGGGCCGCAGCAGGTAACGTTTTTCGAGGTCACAACCGCAGCCGCCATGCTGGCTTTTTCACGCCAGCCGGCGGATCTGCTGTGCCTTGAAACCGGGCTTGGCGGGGCATTGGATTCAACCAATGTTCTGGACGCGCCGCTGGCCACAATTATCACCCCGATTGCCCGCGATCATGAACATTTTTTAGGCACGGACATCATTGGCATTGCCGAACAAAAAGCCGGCATCATGCGGCCGGAAACGCCATGTTTCAGCGCCGGACAAACAGCCGAAGTGGCCAGCGCCCTGCAATCTTGTGCCGACAAGATTGGCGCGCCATTGATGATTGCCGGCCGCGACTTTGAGATCCGCGCCAGCGCCGATGGCGGCGGTACGCTGATCAGCCCGGAAAACCGCATTGATTTTCCGCCACCCGGGCTTGCTGGCGCGCATCAGATCGACAATGCCGGGCTGGCTTTGATGGCGCTGCAAGCCACCCGCCCCTATACCGCCGACGGCATTGCCAATGCGCGGTGGCCGGGACGCGTCCAGCATCTTGATAATGGCGCGCTTGCCGACGCCTGGCCGCATCGCCAGATCTGGCTTGATGGTGCGCATAATGCACATGGGGCACACGCCCTTGCCAACAGCTTACGCGGCATTCATGACGGCAAATGGAATATCATTTGTGGGGCGTTAAACACCCGCGATCCAGCCGAATTTTTGGCACCGATTGCGGCATTGGCTGGCCGCGTGGCCTGTCTGACAATTCCCGATCAGGACGCCAGCCTGTCGGCTGCCGAGATGCGTGATGCGGCCACAGCGCAAGGGCTGAACGCATCCGCCGCGGCGACACTGGCGACGGCGTTTGACAGCCTCGACCCCAGCTTGCCGGTGATCATCTGCGGCTCACTCTATCTGGCCGGGCATGTTTTGCTGCAAAATAAAACGCTGCCCGATTAACAGGCAGCGTTTATGTTTATCATCTGCTGTGGCGGCGCGATTAGGCGTACTGGTTGATCCAGTCCTCTAATTGCGATTTTGGCAATGCCCCCATTTTTTCGGCAACGACCTCACCATCTTTAAAAATCAGCAATGTCGGAATGCCGCGCACATTATATTTTTGCGGGGTCAGCGGATTTTCATCGATATTCAATTTTACGATTGAGATGCTGTCACCTCTATCGTTTGAAATCTCTTCCAAAGCCGGGCCAATGGCTTTACACGGGCCGCACCATTCGGCCCAAAAATCAACTAAAACAGGTGTGCCAGCTTGCAACACATCTGCTGAAAAATCACTATCGGTTGTTTTAGATGTTGCCATTGTTACCCACCCCATATCTGGTTTAACGGTGCTGCGAGATAACGACGAAAATTCGCCGGCACCGCACCGCGCAAATTGAATTTATGGGCTGGCAAAGTGACAGTCAAGCATACCGAACAGCTTTATTTGCCCTGTCGGTCAGCAAACAACCGCTGCAACGCCTGTTGCCGCTGATCCACGGTGATATCCTCGATAAACTGGCTATGCGTCCAGACCAGCCAACAAGCGATGTCCCGGCCCTGATAGATCTGTGACAACAACGCATCATAGAGCGCCATTTGCTCTATATAGCTGTTTGGCGGCGCCCCGTGCGGGCGTTGTCCGGTTTTGAAATCTGCCAGAATGATACGATCGTCACCAACATAAAGCCGATCAATTTGTCCAGCCACACCAATCCCATTGATGCGCCCATTGATTGGCACTTCGGCCAATGCCCGCTGTCCGAATAATGGGGCCAGTTCCGGCATCGACATGACCTTCACAACCCGCTGCAGAATGTCCGCTTTCACCGATTCGCTTAACGCATCATCCTGTCGCAGAATGGGCTGTGCGACGGCGTGCCACCGCGTTTCCGGCACTGATGGCAGAATTTCCAGCAACCGATGCGCGATCCGCCCATACGCCAACCCGCTGCGCCGGGTTCCGGCATCTTGGCGTGGGGCGAGCGTCGACGGGGCATGATCAAGGCCGGGCTGTGATGGCCGCAACGGCCGGCCGGTCGGCGCATCTATCGGCGCGGGGCGGGCAATCCAGTCACTGTCAGTTGACACCACAGCGCGATGCGGCGGCAACGCCGCACGATCAGCCTCGGTGGCCTCGGTTATGCGGGTGGCCGCGATCTCGAGACGCATATGCCCATCATCGGTTTCTACAACCCCTGGTAGCGTTGCCAATGCCGATTTGATCAGGGCATAATCGCTGCCATCCAGCACCCGTACCCCATGCGGTTTTTCCCAGCCGGCAACGACCAGCCCTTCGCGCGCCCGGGTCAGCGCAACATATAAAAGACGGTTGGCTTCCTGCTGTTCCAGATCGCGGCTGGCGGCTTTCGCGTCCAGAATAAATTGCGGCTGGAACGCCGCCCCGGGTGGAAACCAATAGACCGCGCGGCCGTCACTGTCGCTGCCGGTCAGCTGTGGGATGCTGCGCGATTTCAGCATATCGGGCAGGATCACAATGGGTGCCTCCAGCCCCTTGGCCCCATGAATTGTCATCACCCGCACTTCACCGCTGCCGGCGCTGTCCATATCCCGTTTGATATCCCCGCCACTGCCGCGAATAGACGCCAGAAACTGTAGCAATGACATGCCATCGCCAAGCGCCATGCTTTGCGCCAGACCAAGAAAATGATCGAGCGATTCATGCACCGCATGGCCGAGCCGCCGGATAAAATTTTGCCGCCCCCCATTCACCAGAACATAGCTATAAAAGCCAAACACCGACTCGCCATCTGCAACCATTCGCCATTGCGCCATCTGGTCGGCAACAGCGCCGAATTTGTCATCACCGCCCCGATGCGCCATCAAAGCGGCATATAAACTGGCATCACCACGCGCATAGGCAAGCCGGTATAAATCATCATCATCAAGCCCGCAAAGCGGCGATTTCAATACAGAGGCAAGCTGCAAATCATCTTCCGGCAGCATCATCACATCGCCAAGCGCCAATAAATCCTGAATTTCGATCTGTTCTTCCAGCCGCATCCGGTCAGCCCCGGCCACCGGAATGCCATTATGCTGTAATGCTTTGAGTATTTGCTCAAAAAATGCGCCGCGTTTACGCAACAGAATCAATATATCACCAGCCCCGACGGTTTTACCCGAAGACAGGGTTTTGCTGCCAATCCATGCTTTTAGCTTGTCGGCAAGCTGCTGTGCGGCCTTTGTTTCTGCGGCATTGGCGCTGGCCATAACAGGCGCACCAAACATCTGATCCGGCGTGCCTTCCGCATCACCCGAAACCACCGGCCAGATTTCAACAAACCCGTCAAGATCGTCACGCGCCACCTGATGCGGGGTAAAATCTTCAATGCCGCTGCGCTCGGGGATCAGCGCATTGACAAGCTGTAAGATCGGCTGGCTTGACCGAAACGACACTGACAATGCGACATCGCGAAATTCTTTTTCCGCCTCGGCGGCGCGTTTTGCCAGCGACATGCGGTTATCGCCCATGACCCGCGGGTCGGCACCCTGAAAGGAATAAATCGACTGTTTAAAATCGCCAACCGCAAACATGCTGCGATCCGGCAGATTTTGCGCGGCATCGGTACGGCGTTGTGACCCGTGGTAATCAGCCCCCTCTCCGGCAAAAAAATCATCCATCAGCCGGCGTAACAGCTGCCATTGTTGCGGGCTTGTGTCCTGTGCCTCGTCGATCAATATATGCTGGATACCATTATCCAGTTTCCACGCCACCCATTGCGCCGCATCGCTTTGGCCCAACAGCTGATTGGTGCGGTTGATCAGGTCATTATAATCAAGCACCCCGCGCACCGCCTTGAGCCGTTCATATTCGCGCCAGAACGCCACCCCATAGCGATAAAGCGCCACCGTCATCTGTTTGCAAATTTGCGCCTTTTCACCACAAAGCAGCGGCTCAATACAGTCAATAACAGCCTGTTGTATGGCCACCGCGTCAGGCAAGGTTTTGCGGATGCCCGCATTTGACAGCGACCGTTCGGCCAGCGGCCCGTTCGCCGAAAACAACGCATCGACAAGAAAAGACAGTTTTTGAATGCGGTCATCAGGCGTCTGTGCCAGCCAGACATCCATCAACGCCCCCCGGCGTATATGCCGGTCGACATCCGAGGCTTGCAGAACCGCCGCCACCATGCGCAAGGCGTCATCATCAATGCGCGCAACCGTCACCCGCTTTTGACTTTCCGCATCATCCGCATCACCGATATGCAACGCATCTTCAAAATGTTCGATGATTTTGCTGATGATATTGGGGTCGGCCAGACGGGTTTCACGATCAAGAAATGCCTGTAAAATTTTATCAGCGCGATCCTCATTCGCCGTTGCCGCAATGATCTGCACGGCTGCCATCAATTCTGCATCGGCCGACGCCATGATGCCATTGCGCGCCAACAGCTTTAGCCGCGCCTGTTCATCATCATCGGCCAGACGCGCATGCGGGGCGATACCCGCCTCAATCGGGAATCTGTGCAAAATTGTCTGGCAAAATGAATGAACCGTCTCGACCCGTGGCCCGTTATCATTATCCAGAATTTCGGCAAACAGGCTGCGGGCGCGCTGCAACATATCCTGACGCGGCGTATCTATACCCATATCTTTTAGGTCGTCAGCCAGTTTCTGCGCGCTGATAATCGTCCAGTCACCAAGCCGCTTGTTAATACGATTACGCATTTCAGCGGCGGCGGCACGCGTATAGGTGACACATAAAATGCTGTCAGCCGGCGCCCCGGCAAGCAGCAGCCGCAACACCCGGTCAGTCAACAGCTTGGTTTTGCCGGTGCCGGCATTGGCCGACACAAATACCGATGCGACGGGATCAGATGCACGCGCCTGCGCCGCGCTGGCATGATGTATCAGATTAGTCATCATCAGCCTCAATCTGCCATTCACGGCATCGCGCCAGATGTTTGTAAGGGCGAAATGGTGGCACCCGGGTCGGCACCGGTTCAGACAAATAACAGGTTGACGGGTCATCATAGGCGGCGACAAGCAATTCAAGATCATGCCGCATTTTTAACGGGTCAAACCCATCTTTACGGACAGGCTTAATGCTGCCCGGCTGGGCGCGGCTGCCTGACAACTGCCAATATTCCAGCCGCGATACATCGCCAGCCGGTGCCTGATCAAATCCGCCTTCGGCCGCAATCAGCGCCTCTACCGATAATTGGTTACGCGCCCCTTCGGCCACCATTGTTGCCGACGGCACCACGCCGGTTTTGTAATCAACGATGCACCAGCTTTCGTCCTCATGGCGTTCCAGACGATCGGCTTTTGCTGTCAAAGTGACCAGACCTTGCGGCCCGGCAAGATCAACCGACCCGCTAATTTCCGAATAAATCTGGCGCAGCCCTGCCTGTCGGCGGCGGCCTTCTTCCTCGGCGATCCATGCCGCGATAATTTCAAAGCGCGGCCACCAGAAATAACGCACCGATGGGTGCTGCATATGTTCCGCAAACACACCGCGACCGATATGCACAAGCTGTGACAAGGCATCATCCGGCAAATCATCGCTGGGAAAATCTTCGGCAAATTGCGCCAAAGCCGCATGCACCAGATTACCGCGCAAGGCCGCATCCGGCGACAGATCAATCGGATCAAGCGGTTTCAACCGCAAAACCCGCTTTGCATAAATCGCATAGGGATCGGTCACCCACAGATCAATTTCGGTTGCCGAAAACCGTCTTGGCCGCGCCGCCAGCGGTGGACAGGGCCGCGGCCGGGTGATCGGCACCGGCGTGATGTCGGGGTGCAAATGATCAAGCCAGACATGTTCTTTTTGTCCTGTGTCAATGCTATCAGCAAGGCCGATTGCAGCCAACACAACCTCAAGCCGTTGCAACCAGCGGCTCTTGATCGTCGCGGTGTTATTTTCTTTGGCGGCGCGGGTGACCACCACCTCATCCGCGCATAGCGCCATATAGACGTCATGCGCACTCAGCCCGGTACGCCAATTATGCGGTGGCAGCCCGACAGCTTTGCGCATCGCGCTATTCATCCACGGGTCGGCGGCCGGACGCGGCGGCCAGTTGCCTTCATTAAAGCCGGCAATAATCAACCGGTCAGCCGATTGCATCCGCGCTTCAACAGCCCCCAAAATAGCCAAACGCGGATGCGGTGACCCATGCGGATGCACCGTTTCTGTCTCAAAAATCTGTTGCAATATCTGTGGCAGATCGGCCGCTTCAATGGCGCAATCCCGACCGTCAATTTCAATATCCGCCAATATCCGCGCCGCCAGTTTCCCGTCAACCCCGGCCCATAGCCGCATCGCGCCCTGCCCGCGATCCGGCTGATCTGCAGTACTATCCATCACCTCTGCCACCAGCAGTTCAGCTGACTCGGCAAGCGCCGCCACCATGCTTGCCAAGGTCGGTTGAGGTGCCGCCCATGCCGCCAACACAGGCGCAAGTGGCACGGCGATTTGCTGTTGAACAAAGGCTTTGAGACCCGCCGTCGGGGCCGCCGCCAGCAATCCGTCAATGCCCGGGATGGCTGGCCGCGCACCGCGTAATACCGCCAGCTCCAGCTGTGCCACCTGTTGCTGGAAATCGCGCTGCTTCACGCCGCCAGCGGCATAGGGGTGTTTGAGCATGGCCAGCAGCGATAGCGGCGCCAGATCTTCAGCCACCGCATTCGCCAGCAATTGCAGGAAACGCCCGGTTGGGGTTGCCGCCAATGGCCGGCCGGCCGAATCTTCAATGGTGATCTGCCAGCGTTGCAATTCGGCGATGACCAGTTCGGCAAGCTGGCGATCCGGGGTGATCAGCGCCGCGGTTTTTTCCGGTGTTTCCAGAACCTCGCGCAAGCAAAGCGCGATCAGGCTGGCTTCTTCGCGGCGATCACGCGCTGTCAGAATTTTTAGCCCGGCCAGCGCATCGCGCCCCGGCAAGCTGGCGGCATCCCCAAGCCGCTGCCACGCCGCGGTAACCGCCGCCGGACGAAACATTTCCCGCATCAAATAGCGCCGCGCCTGCTGTGTCGCTGACGCCACCGGCAGCGTCGGCCAGTCCGCGACATCATCCGGGCTGATGGCCAACACATCGAGCAAGGCTGCCAGCGCATGTTGCGGGTGGTTGCTATCGCTGGCCATATCGTTCCACAGATCACCAGCACCGCGATCAAGACCCGGCAGCACCACATGCCCATTTGGCAAAGCAGCAACCGTTGCAATTAAATCACGCGTGGCGTTTATGCTGCCGGTCGAGCCGGCGACAAGAATAAGATTATCGGGTTGCAGCTGTTGCCAGCGTTGCGCCTGCCAGCGGATCAACCTGTTGCGCCGGTCCACAGCGTCCATCGACCCTTCATCCGCCAGAATAGCCGGCCAGCGTTCAATCAAAATTGTAAGCAGGCCCAGAATATCCTGCCAATGCGCGGAAAAAGCATCGGGCAATAAATCACGCAATGCCGACACCGTCGCATCGGCATTATAGAGCTGGTCGAGAAGCTGCGCCAGTGAGTCGGCAAGCAGCATGGCCTGAGGCTGGGTCGGATAATGCTCACCCAGCCGGAAATGCCGCAATAATTTTGCCAGAAGAAACCGCCGCCGCATGCTGGTAATCGCTGGTGGCAAATCCGGCGCGGTTTCATCCAAAAGCGCATCTATCGGATCACCCTGACTTGTCTCATCGCCAATATCGCCAATCGGCACCATCCGCGGCAAAAGCATGGTCTGGCCATTGCTGACCGACAAAAATGCAGCTTGCAGCGCCTGTCCGCTACGGCGTGACGGCACCAAAACCAGCGCCCGCGCCAGCTGTTCGGGGGTTTTGGCCATACCCATTAACCCCTGCGCCAGCTGTTCAGCAAATGGCAGGCCAGCATCGATGCTATAAACGGATGTGGATGACATCAGCGCAGTATAATAGCAAAGCCAAACGAACGCGAGAGGGCTTGATCACGAAAATCCAGCGCATAACACATGATGGGACGCATTATGGAACGCATCACCGCGCTAGCTGGTCGATTTACGGGCGATAGACGTGACCAGATCATTGATACGATCTGCCCAATGTGGCGGCGCTGTTACATCGGCAAAGCGGACGCCCGAATCATCTTTACCGTCGTCTACACTGTCATCCGCATAAAGATGAATCGATAAATTGGTCTTTGGCAAAAGTTTTTGCAGACGGTCTGGCCATTCGATCAGACAAACCGCATCAATAAAGGCGTCATCAAGCCCGAGCGCCATCGCCTCTTGCGGCGTTTCGATACGGTACAGATCGAGATGCCACAAGGGCGTGCCATCAGCCAGTGCATATTGTTGAACCAGCGTGAATGTCGGGCTTGGCACATCATCTTGCGCCGCATCGACAGCCTGAATAATGGCCCGCGCCAGAACCGATTTACCGGCCCCCAAAGCCCCGCTTAGGGCAATCACATCGCCGGCCCGCAACCGCCCTGCCAGCAACCCGCCAAAACGCTGGGTCGCCTGCAGATCTGAAAACTCTAAGCGGATAACCGGCATCGGCCTTAATAACGATATTGTTCGCTTTTGAACGGGCCTTGTTGCTCTACACCGATATAGTCAGCCTGATCCGGACGCAGTTCCGACAAAGTCGCGCCAACCTTGGCAAGATGCAATGCCGCCACTTTTTCATCAAGATGACGCGGCAATGTATAGACTTTGTTTTCGTATGACGTGCCTTTTGTCCATAATTCGATCTGCGCCAGCACCTGATTGGTAAAGGATGCCGACATCACAAATGACGGGTGCCCGGTGGCGCAGCCAAGATTAACCAACCGGCCTTTTGCCAACAGGATCATGCGTTTGCCATCCGGGAATTCGACTTCGTCCACCTGTGGTTTGACTTCCGACCAATTATAGTTGTTCAGCGCCGATACCTGAATTTCATTATCGAAATGGCCGATATTACACACAATCGCCCGGTCTTTCATATCACGCATATGGTCAATGGTGATGACATCCCGGTTGCCGGTAGCGGTGACAAAGATATCGGCTTTTGGTGCGGCCTGTTCCATGGTGACGACTTCATAGCCTTCCATCGCTGCCTGCAAGGCGCAAATCGGGTCAACCTCGGTCACCATAACCCGGGCACCGCCCTGACGCAGCGATGCTGCCGAGCCTTTACCCACATCACCATAGCCAGCCACCACAGCAACTTTGCCAGCCAGCATCACATCAGTGGCGCGACGAATGCCGTCAACCAGTGACTCGCGACATCCATACAGATTGTCAAATTTTGATTTTGTGACCGAGTCATTCACATTGATTGCCGGGAATGGCAACCCACCGGTTTCGGCAAGCTGATAGAGACGCAATACGCCAGTGGTGGTTTCTTCGGACACACCTTTGAGCGCATCACGCTGCTTGGTGAACCAACCCGGGCTGCGCGCCAGACGCTGATGAATTTGGGCTTTTAAAAACTCTTCTTCTTCCGAGCTAGGTGTTGCCAGAACATCTTCGCCAGCCTCGGCGCGTGCGCCAAGCAGGATATACATTGTGGCATCGCCGCCATCATCAAGGATCAGGTTCGCCGTGCTGCCATTCGGCCAGTCAAAAATACAATCAACATATTCCCAATATTCGGCAAGGGTCTCGCCTTTTTTTGCAAATACCGGCACGCCAGATGCGGCAATCGCAGCGGCGGCGTGATCCTGCGTTGAAAAAATGTTACATGATGACCAGCGCACATCCGCACCAAGCGCCACGAGTGTTTCGATCAATACAGCGGTTTGTACCGTCATATGCAGACAGCCGGCTATCCGCGCCCCTTTGAGCGGCTTTTCCGCAGCAAATTCATCACGCAGCGCCATCAGGCCCGGCATTTCGGTTTCGGCAATCGACAGTTCCTTACGACCCCAATCAGCCAGCG
>ERZ802830.3555-NODE-3555-length-13117-cov-8.64439_pt1 | contig 13117 bp, 12 predicted proteins | sample MGYA00345654_ERZ802830 | MGnify/ENA primary metagenome ERZ802830 (study PRJEB30503, sample SAMEA104212375) | marine metagenome | biome: Westerlies Biome; feature: [SRF] surface water layer (ENVO:00010504) within the epipelagic zone...; material: water... | reverse complement strand
AGTTGCAGAAAGATTAATTAAAATAAGAGATAATATTCCAGGAAAGTCTCTTGCCGGTTTCGGTTGTGCAAAGGGTTCTAATGAGGAAGCATATTTATTTCAAAAACTAGTTAGGACTGGTTTTAATAATAATAATGTAGATCACTGTACCAGAATGTGTCATGCTTCTTCTGTTGCTGCTTTGATGGAAGCTATTGGAACAGGTGCTGTGACTGCCCCTGTATCAGAAATTAAGAATTCAGATGTTGCAATTGTAATCGGAGCAAGACCAACTCAAAATCATCCTGTTGCTGCCACATTTATAAAAAATGCAGTCAAAAAGGGTCTTAAATTAATAATTATGGATCCAAGAAAACAAGATTTATCAACTATTGCAGAAAAACATTTACAGTTTAAACCAGGAACAGATGTAGCATTACTAAACGCTATGTTGAATGTTATTATAGAAGAAGGTCTTGTTGACAGACAATACATAGAAAAGCATACTGATGGCTACAAAGAAATAGTTAATCATGTTAAGGACTTTACTCCTGAAGAAATGGAAAATATTTGCGGTATTTCTGCAAATGAAATAAGAGAGACAGCAAGGATTTTTGCCGAAGCTAAATCTGCTATGATTTTTTGGGGAATGGGTATTTCTCAGCATATTCATGGGACTGATAATTCAAGGTGTCTAATTTCTCTTGCATTAACAACAGGAAACGTTGGGAGACCTGGAACTGGTTTACACCCTCTTAGAGGACAAAATAATGTTCAGGGAGCTTCTGATGTAGGCCTTATCCCTATGGTTTTTCCTGATTATCTTCCTATATCAGATTCAAATAATGTAAAATTTTTTGAACAATATTGGGAGACTAAATTGGATCCAAACCCAGGATTAACGGTTGTAGAAATAATGGAAGCGATTTATGAGAAAAAAATTCAAGGTTTATATGTTATGGGGGAAAATCCAGCAATGTCTGATCCAAATGCTAATCACGCAAGAGAAGCATTAGCAAGACTTGATACACTTGTGGTCCAAGATATTTTCTTAACCGAAACTGCTTATTTAGCTGACATAGTTTTACCTGCCTCAGCTTTTCCTGAAAAAACAGGTACTTTTACAAATACTGATAGACGAGTTCAACTTGCAAGAAAAGCAGTCAACCCTCCAGGAGATGCAAAACAAGACTGGTGGATAATACAAGAAATTGCTAAACGTTTTGATTTAAAATGGAACTATAAAGGACCTGATGAAATTTATGATGAATTAAGGAATTGTATGGATTCAATAAAAAATATTAGTTGGGAAAGGCTAGTCAAGGAAGGAGCAGTCACTTACCCTTGTGATGGAGAGGATAAACCAGGAAATGAAGTTATCTTTGGAGAAGGCTTTCCGACTAAAAATAAAAGAGGTAAAATGGTTCCCGCCAAAATAGTTTCTCCTGATGAAGTGCCTGATAAAGATTTTCCATTTGTCCTTACAACAGGTCGATTACTCGAACACTGGCACACAGGTTCAATGACTATGAGAGCAACGATTTTAAACTCTATTGAACCAGAGCCCTATGTTCACATTTCGAATAAAGATATGAAAAAAAATAATTTATCTCAAAATGAAACTGTTCAACTCTCAACTAGAAGAGGAAAGGTTGACGTCAAAGTTAGAATAGATCGAATGATACCCGAGGGAATGGTTTTCATGCCTTTTTGTTTTGAAAAGGCTCCGGTTAACCTTTTAACCAACCAAGCACTCGATCCTGATGGAAAAATTCCAGAACTAAAATACTGTGCTGCAAAAATTAATAAAGTTAACGTTTAATTCTGTGATACGCTGAAAGCAGAATATTATAAGTAATAACTAAAACATAACTTAAATTAATATTAAATATTATGTCTGTCTTATGACTAATCTTCAGAATTTTCTAATTCTTTTTTTGTCATATGATGTTTGCTCGCAACTGGTCCAATTAATAAATTAGAAATAAACGCAACTGCTAATAACCCTGCCATTGCATACATCGTAGTATTATATAATGTTGCCGATGGATCGATTGTTCCTTCAGGAACAATTTGCATTAAATTTGTTATGGTTACAGTCTTCTGGCTGATCAATTCAGGTAATTTCTCCATTGATGCTCCATAACTTTCTAAAAATCTTTCTGGGTCAACTTTACTCGCTAATTCATTTATAGACTTTTCAACTGAGCTTTGTCTTAATTTAGTTATTGCTAGAGGCCCCAACACTCCAGCTGTTGCCCAAGCTGTAAGTAATCTTCCATGAATTCCACCAACATATCTAGTTCCAAAAATATCTGCAAGATATGCAGGTATAGTTGCAAATCCTCCTCCATACATTGTAAAAATGACCATTGATGCCGCATAAAACATTATCAAGTATGTTACCGACGGGTTAATACTCATTGCTCTTGCACTGTAAGGTATTGATAGATAAAGCAAAATACCTAAAGAGAAGAATATAAAATAGGTTGTTTTTCTTCCTATTAAATCAGACATAGAAGCCCAAAAAATTCTTCCAATCATGTTAAAAACGCTTATCATTAAAACATAAGTTCCAGCAAAGCTTGCTGTTACAATCATTGGAAGTGTTGAGCCAAAAATTTCAATCATCATTGTTTTTGCAACTCCTATTACTCCAATTCCTGCAGTCACATTAAAACACAAAACTATCCATAAAAAATAAAACTGTGGAGTTTTAAGTGCTTGATCAATATGAACGTGGTTTTTAGTAATTAGCCTTGTTTTAGCTGAGTCCTTGGGAGGTGTCCAACCTTCTGGAACCCAACCTTCAGGAGGAACTCTGTATGAAAATGAAGCTATGGTCATAATAATAAAATATATAATTCCCAAAAACAAAAATGTCTGGGCAGCTCCACTTGAACCTGTGCCAACAATATAAACACCAGGTTCACCTGGGACTATCATCCTTGAGACTTCATTTGCGGCAACTACTACTACCTCAATCATAGACCCTGAAATTTCTGCAAATCTTCTTCCACTTTCAGTAATCAAGTTAATTGAGTCTACTGAACCTAAATATTCTGGAACTTTGTAGAATTTTTCTAACAATTTATCGATTGTAAACTTTGCAATCATCGCTCCTCCCCCAAAGCCCATAATTGCCATTCCGGTCGCCATTCCTCTTCTATCTGGAAACCATCTGATTAATGTTGAAACAGGCGAAACATAACCTAAGCCTAATCCAATCCCACCAATTACACCGTAACCTAAATAAAGTAGATATAAACCAATTTGAAGTATTATCTCTTCCGAGCTCACCATTGGTAAAGAAATATTAATCTGAAAACCAAGTTCCTGTAAATATATTCCTAAAGAACCAATTAAAAACCCTCCACCCCAACAACATGCTGCAACAAACCCAACCATTCTGGGTCCTACTTTTTCCAACCATTTTCCTGCATAAGCAGCTGAGAGCCCTAGGGAAACTATTGCAACGGAAAAGATCCAAACCACTTGACTTAAATTCCAATCATCACCCGAGGATGCTGCAACTCCTAAAACTTTTACAAGTGCTGGATTGAACATACTCCATGCATAAACAGATCCTATGCAAAGATGTATGGCAATTGATGCAGGTGGAACCAACCATCTATTAAATCCAGGTTTAGCAATAATGTTCTTCTTTTTTAGTCTATCTACAAAATTCATATTTTCTACTCCCCTGGTATTTTAATTGAATGGTGAATCTCTCTAGCTTTAAATAAATCATCTTCATTATTTATGTTAAAAAATGGATCATAGTCAATAATTGGAAAATTAACCACCTTCATTTTAAATTTTTTTGTAAATTCATCAATTTTTCTTACTTTTTTATCAATTGAGAATATAAGTGGCTCTAATAAATCTATACTCCATAGAGCAAAAACAGGGTGAACTCTATTATTGCTTTTAGCAACTATTACTTTTTCTCCTTGCAAGTTTAAAAAAAATTTATCAACAATATTCGTTGGGAAAAAAGGTGAATCAATGGGAACAGTCATCAACCACTTATGTCCTTCTCTCATTTCTTTTAACCATTTAAAACCAGTAAGTAAACCAACCAAAGGACCTAAATGCCCTTCGATACAATCATTTAAGATTCTTATGCCCTGAAATTTTTCCTCTTTACTCATTAAGTTAGAGTTGATAGCAATTAGATCAACTTGTGGAGATAGCCTTTCAATTGATATTTGAAGTAGTGACTTATTTTTAATTTTCTTAAAGGTTTTATCATTAAAGTTCATTCTGCGTGATTTGCCTCCAGCAAGAATCAAGCCGGCAACTAATTTGTTATTTTTTTTCAATTCTATGTTCTCCAGATAAAGCAATGAATTTTTTTCCTTTTGCTCTTCCAATTAAAGTAAGATTAGCTTGCTTTGCTAACTCAACACCCCATGCAGTAAAACCAGATCTAGAGATAATTATTGGTATTTTCATTTGAACAGATTTGATAACCATCTCACTCGTCAATCTACCTGTAGTATAAAAAATTTTATCATTCGAAGAGATCTTATTAAGAAACATATAACCAGCTATTTTATCAATTGCGTTATGCCTTCCAACATCTTCCATGTAAATTATTGGAACATTTTTCTTACATAAGACACAACCATGGATTGCACCTGCTTTTAGATATAAGCTTGGTGTTAAATTAATCTTTTTGGATAATTGGTATATCCATTCTAACTTTAATTTGTAAGAATCATCAAATATAATATTGTTAAAACTTTCCATTACATCTCCAAATACTGTTCCTTGAGCACATCCTGAAGTTAATGTTTTCTTTTTTAATTTATTTTCAAAATTAGTCTTTCTTTTTGTTCTGACAATTATTGTGCTGGTATCATCATCAAAATCAACTCCGGTTAGTTCATCTTCTTTTTTAATCATATTTTGATTTAATAAATATCCAATAGCTAAATACTTTGGATAATCATTGATAGTCATCATTGTAACAATTTCTTGGCTGTTCAAAAAAAGTGTTAAAGGTCTTTCTTCAACAACATCAATTTCTTTTATTCGTAGACTTTCGTCTAAACCTTGTATTTTTCTAGTTAATCTTTGATTTTCTATATCAGGTTTAATTTTCATTTTTCTAGTTTTATTTCTCTTTAAGATTTAATACTGATAGTATATCACATATAATTTTATAATATTGATATGCTTGATTCATTTGGACGAAAAATAGATTATATGCGATTCTCAATCACAGATAGATGTGATTTGAGGTGCAGGTATTGTATGCCGAAAAATATGGTTTTTTCAGATAAAAAAGACTTATTAACACTAGAAGATTTAAAAAATTTAAGCCAATCTTTAATAAAAATTGGTATAAAAAAAATAAGAATTACAGGAGGTGAGCCTCTTGTTAGAAAAGATTTGATTGCTTTTATAAAGTATTTAAATTCATTCTTAAAAAAAGACATCTTAAAGGAAGTTACAATTACCACAAATGGCACACTTTTAGAAAAACATGCAGAAGAGTTGGTTGAAAATGGAATAAAAAGAATTAATGTATCGATTGATAGTATCATACCAGAAAAATATGAATTTATAACAAATGGAGGGAGACTGGAAAAAGTAATCTCTGGGGTCATGAAAGCAAGAAAGCTAGGTATTAAGGTTAAAATAAATACTGTTTTAATAAAAAACTTTAATATTGATGAAATAATTTCTCTTGCAAATTGGTGTTCACAGCTATCTATGAACTTATCATTTATTGAAATAATGCCTATTGGTGATATGGAGTACTCAAGGAAAGACCAATATTTTCCAATTACATCAGCAAAAGAAATAATTAAAGATAATTTGGGATTAACCTCTATAGACTATAAAACAAATGGACCTTCTAACTATTTTGAAACTAAAACATTAAAATCTATTATTGGGTTCATTAGTCCTATTAGTAATCATTTCTGTGAAACATGTAATAGAATAAGAATAACAAGTAATGGAATTTTATACAGTTGTTTGGGTCATGAAGATTCTTTAGATCTAAAACCATTTTTAAAAAATAAATCAACAGAAGCATTGTACAAATCAATCAAAAAAGCCATTTATAATAAACCAGAAAAACATTTTTTTGATATAAATGATTCTAAACCCGCAGTGGAAAGATATATGAATTTAACTGGGGGTTGATAATGAAAAAAGCAAAAAAGAAAATTGCTTTTGTGGCGTCTGAAAGCAAAGAAGCTCAGAAATCATTGTCTCAATTAAAAGAAAAATATGAATTTGTTAACCCAGATAATGCAGACGTAATTATCGCTTTAGGTGGTGATGGAACAATACTAGAAACATTGCACACTTTTCTTAAAAAAAAGCTTCCAATTTATGGGATGAATCGAGGACACATAGGTTTTTTAATGAATGAATATTCTGAAGAAGATTTAATTAATAGAGTTAACTTAGCTAACCCTACAAAATTATTCCCACTTAAAATAAAGAGTTACTTGATAAATGGAGAAGTAAAAGAAAGTATAGCATTTAATGATGTTTCTCTAATTCGTGATACAAGACAAATAGCTAAAATTTCAATTGAAATTAATGGTGCAAAAAAAATTGATCAATTATTATGTGATGGTTGTTTGATTTCAACTCCAGCAGGAAGCTCAGCTTATAATTTATCTTTAAGAGGGCCAGTGGTTCCAGTTGATGCACAACTCTTAGCACTAACTCCTATTAGCCCGTATAGACCAAGACGTTGGAGAGGGGCATTACTCCCAAATACAGTAAAAATAACTTTAACTGGAATTGAAGAAGATAAAAGACCACTTAGAGCAGAAGCAGATTTTTTTGAGGTTAAGGAAATTAAAAAACTTGAGATCGAATTAGATAAAAGTCAATATATGAACCTTCTATTTGATAAAGGACACGACCTTGAAGAAAGAATCATTAATGAACAGTTTATATACTAATTATATGCAAATAGAGAAATTAATTTCCAAGTTAATAAGTTATAAAACTATAAGTGAAAATGAAAATATTTCTTTATTGAACTTTATTTCCGAATATCTCAATAAGTATAATGTTTCATCAAAAATTATAAATAAAACAGATAACAGAGCAAATTTATATGCTCGTTTAGGGCCAGATGTTTCAGGTGGAATAATGTTTTCAGGACATACCGATGTTGTTCCAGTCGAAGGTCAAGAGTGGGATAGCAACCCTTTTGTGCTAAAGAAAAGAGGTGAAAAATTATACGGCCGAGGAACTGCAGATATGAAAAGTTTTATCGCAGTGACATTATCTTTAGTTCCTAAAATTGTAAAATTAAATCTCAAGAAACCAATTGATTTAATGTTTTCTTTTGATGAAGAAATAGGGTGTGTTGGAATTCAAAAAGCTATTCCATTTATAAAAAAAATGAAACACAAACCTTCATCATGTATTGTAGGAGAACCGACAGAGATGAAAGTTATAAATCAACATAAAGGGAAAAAAAATTTTTTGGTAATATTTAATGGAATTGAATCTCACTCTTCTCTAGTAGATAAAGGGGTAAATTCTATTAAATACGCTGCAAAGTTTATTTATTTTCTTAAATCAGTGGAAGAAGAGTTAAAGAAAAAAAGTAATTTAAATAAAAGCTTTGATCCACCTTACGCATCAATAAATATAGGGAAAATAAATGGTGGTCTAGCTTTAAATATTATTCCTAAAGAATGTAAGATTGAGTTTGAAATAAGAGACTTACCAAATACAGATTCAGAAGGAATAATAAACAAAATTAATGATTTTCTATATTTAAATTTGGAAAAAGAGATGAAAAAAGAAAATAAAGCATGTTCAATAAATTTTCATATAACTAATAATTTTCCACCTCTTAAAACTAATCAAAAAGATTCTCTTATAAATTTATGTTTGAGATCTGTTAACTCAAATAAGACTGGCTCTGTTAGTTTTGGGACAGAAGCAGGCGTTTTCGATAAAATAGGAATTGAAACTATTGTCTGTGGTCCGGGTAGTATAAATCAAGCACATAAACCTAATGAGTTCATTAACAAAAATCAAATTCATAAATGTGAAATTTTTCTTGAAAAAATCATAAAAAATTTATACTAGCTTTATGCTGACAAAGAAATTTGATTTTGAAATTCCGGATAGCTTAATAGCACTAGAACCAGCAAACCCAAGAGATTCATCAAAATTAATTGAAGTTTCAAATGTTTTTAATATTAATAACTTTACTAATATTTTAGATATTTTAAAAAAAAATGATTGTTTAGTTTTAAATGATACAAAGGTTTTACCAGCAAGCTTAAAAGGTGAGTGTGAAAAAAAAGAAATTAGAGTAACACTTAATAAATTAATTAAAACTTCTCCAAAAATTATTTGGAGTGTATTTGTAAAACCATTAAAAAAAGCAAAAGATAATGTAACTATTGAGTTTGAAGGTGGTTTTTTGGGGAAATTAAAAAGGTCAAATAATCAAGTATTATTAGAATTTAATTATACCTATGACAGATTTATGATCTTTATTCATCGTTATGGGGTATTAGCTCTACCACCTTATATTTCAAAAAAAAGAAAGTTTCAAAAAATTGATTATCAAAATTATCAGACAGTATTTGCAAAAAAAGAAGGAGCAGTTGCAGCACCTACAGCGAGCCTACATTTTACAGAAAATTTATTAAAAAAAATTATTGATAAAGGTGTGAAATTAGTAATGATCACACTTCATGTAAATGGAGGAACATTTACACCAATAAGAAAGCACAACATTGAAGAACACGAAATGCATTTTGAATTTGGAGAAATCACTAAAAATGCAGCAAAAATTATCAATGAGACTAGGTTAATGGGAAATAAATGTATTGCCGTTGGCACCACTGTTTTAAGGCTTTTAGAAACGTCAAAAAAAAGAAATGGCCAAATCACTGAATATTGTGGGGAAACAAATATCTTTATCAAACCAGGTTGGAAAATTAATTCTATTGATGGCTTAATAACTAATTTTCATACTCCAAAATCCACGCTTTTTGTTTTAATTTGTGCCATGATTGGAATAAATAAAGCAAAAAGACTTTATAAATTCGCTGTAAAAAATAAAATTAGGTTTTTTTCTTATGGAGATGCTTGTTTATTATGGAAGTAAATATTGAAACATAATTTTTTTAAAGTATTGAATCAAGATGGTAAAGCTAGAACAGGTTTGCTCAAAACGAAACATGGGCAAGTAGAAACGCCAGTTTTCATGCCAGTAGGAACGTTAGGAACTGTAAAAGGAGTTTTTCCAAGAGATTTAAAGGATATTGATGTCCAAATAATTCTTGGAAATACCTATCACTTAATGCTAAGACCAGGTGAAGAACTAATAAGTGAGATGGGTGGTCTACAAAAATTTATGAACTGGGACAGGCCTATACTTACTGATTCAGGTGGTTTCCAAATTTGGTCTTTATCAAAATTAAGAATAATAGATCAAGATGGGGTTACTTTTAGTTCTCATATTGATGGAAAAAAATTTAGATTAACACCAGAAATCTCAGTCACAGTTCAAAAGAAACTAAATGCAAATATAACTATGGTCCTTGATGAATGTACCACACATCCTTCAACCTATATGGAATCTAAAAAATCTTTAGAACTAAGCCTAAATTGGGCAAGAAAATGTAAGGAAGTGTATGAAGAAAGAGAAGGTTTTGGTTTGTTTGCAATTATCCAGGGTGGGATGTACAAAGATCTTAGAAAAAATAGTTGTGAAAATCTAATAGATATGAATTTTGATGGATATGCTATTGGAGGTTTATCGGTTGGGGAAAAACATTCTGAAATGATAGATATAGTAAGCTTCACATCAGAATTTCTTCCTGTTGAAAAGCCACGCTATTTGATGGGAGTTGGAAGACCCGTAGATATTTTCAAATCGGTAGAAAAAGGTATAGATATGTTTGATTGTGTCCTTCCAACAAGGTTTGGAAGGACTGGGAGGGCGTTTACTTTAAATGGAGAATTAAACCTTAGAAACTCTAAATTTTCCAATGACGAAAGACCCTTGGACAATAATTTAAATTGTTTCGCATCAAAAGAGTTTTCAAGAAGCTATATCCATCATTTAACAAAAACTAATGAAATTCTGTCATCAATGATTTTAAGTTTACATAATGTTGCATTTTATCAAAAAATGATGTCAGATATTAGAACCTCAATCAAAAATAAAAATTATAAAGAATTAATGAACTCATACCTCAAAAATCACAAATTTTATGAAAAAACTTAATCAACTCGGAAAAAAATCAAAAATACTTAGTGACCCTAAAAAAGTAATTTTGGATACAGTAGAAAACCCAAATAAAAAACTTAAATATGTTGTTAGGTTATCTTCTCCAGAGTTCACTAGTATTTGTCCTTTAACTAGTCAACCAGATTTTGGCAACATAATTATAGATTATATTCCCAGTAAATTAATAGTTGAAAGTAAGTCATTTAAATTATTTTTACATTCATTCAGAAATCATGGAGCTTTTCATGAAGAATGCACACTTATGATAGCAAATAAAGTAATTAATGCTGTATCACCTGATTGGTTAAGAATTGGAGGTTTTTGGAATCCAAGAGGTGGAATTCCTATAGATATATTTTATCAAACTGGAAAAAAACCAAATGATATTTGGTTAGAAGATTATCAAATAAGAAATTATAAGGGAAGATAGAAATCACTCACCACTATAAACACACCCACCAATCCTTGGTCTGTTGATTTCAATTTTTTCAAGGTTTTTAATTTTACCCTTTAAATGTAACCAGAACCATTTAGCTATGTTTTCACTTGTCGGATTTTCTAGGCCATGTAAATCATTTAACAAATTATGATCAATTTTTTTTAAAATAGGTTTCATAAATATATCAATTTTCTCAAAATCCATAACCCATCCTTTTTTTTTATTCTGCTTCCCATTCAAGAAAATTGTAATTTCATAACTATGCCCATGAACTTTACTATATTTATGATTTTTAGAGTGATTAGGCATAAAATGAGCCGTATCGAAGTAATATTTTTTATAAATAATCATGATTAACTAATGTTTAATGATTTATGTAGTTGGAAGCTTGGAAACCACGGTTTGTGTGACTTACAATAATTAATAGTATTCCAAATGTTAATTTGTTTTTTATTATTATCCATTGGTTGTAAGAAAAAGTATTTAAAATTAAGTTTTTTTAACATATTCAGATCAAAAGCTTGTTGTGGAAATATAACTTTCAATTCATCACCAGATATAACTTTCCATTCAGTTCTTTGTTTTGGACTTACACATACCCAGTCAAAATCAATATCGAATTGTATTGTTCCATTTGTTTCTACTGAAACAAAATACCCACTCTTTTTTAGAGACTCTACAAGTTTTTTATTTACTTGAAGCATGGGCTCACCTCCTGTTAAAACAATAAATTTATTATTAGTTAATTTTTTTTGATTCCAAATTTTGTCAATTTTATTTAAAAGATCATTTAACGAGTAGTACCCACCATTTTGACCATTTGTTCCTAAAAAATCAGTATCGCAAAATTGACATAGTGCATTTTCCCTGTCTTTTACCAGACCGTTCCATAGATTGCATCCAGTAAACCTGACAAAAACCGCACTTTTTCCTGAAAAAAAACCTTCACCTTGTATAGACTTAAAAATTTCTTTTATAAAAAACATAATTAATATCTATACTTTATTGTGTCTTTAACCAAAGCTCTTTCAAAACCTTTCTTCCTCAAAAGGCATGAGTCACATTTTCCACAACTCATTTTATTTAAGGGATTATAACAACTTGAAGTGTTTTTAAAGTCTACATTATTTTTTATTCCCTCAAGTATAATTTTTTCTTTTGTCATTTTAATCAGCGGTGTATGAATTTTGAATTTTTCACCTAATATACTTTTTTTTGTAGCAATGTTAGCTAAATTCTCAAAAGCCTTTATGAAATTTGGTCTACAATCTGGGTAACCTGAATAATCTATTGCATTAACACCCAAAAAGATATCATCACATTCTAAGAACTCTGCATATCCTAAAGCATAAGATAAAAAAATAGTATTTCTTGCTGGCACATATGTTATTGGTATTTTATCGGGTATATTTTCAACATTTCTATTTTCTGGAACATCAATGTCATCAGTTAAAGAAGAACCACCAAAAAAATCTATTTTAAAAATTTTATGTTCTTTAGCTTTTTGCAACTTAACTTGTTTCTTAGCAAAAGTTAATTCTCTTCTATGCCTTTGACCATAATTAAATGATATACAGTGCACATCAAATTTCTTAACAGCAATGGATAACACTACTGATGAATCTAAACCACCACTTAAAAGTACAATAGATTTTTTTTTTTTCATTAATTTCTCTTTAAATATAATAAACTAATACTTTATATAGAAAAATGAATACAAAAAAAAAAATGATAATCAAAAAATCCCTTGAACTTGGTTTTGACGTAATTGGCTTTACGAATATTAAGATTAAAGATCATGTAAAAAAAAACTATAAAGAATTTCTCAATAAAAATTTTAATGGACAAATGAAATGGATGGAGAGGCATTACAAAACAAAAAACAACCCAAAAAAACTATGGAAAGAAGTTAAAAGTATAATAATTCTTGGTACTAATTATGCACCTGAAAAAAACCCTCTTTCAGATAACTTTAAAAAAAAAAATGCAAATATCAGTGTTTATGCAAGAAATAAAGATTATCATGATATAATTAGGGAGAAACTAAAAAAATTCAAATCATGGTTCAAAGATGAATTTCATATAGATGCTAGGTTATTTGTAGATACAGCACCTATTTATGAAAAGCCACTTGCTCAAGCATCTGGGATCGGATGGCAAGGCAAACATACGAATTTAGTCTCAAAGGACTATGGGTCTTGGTTATTTTTAAGTGAAATTTTTTTACCCATTAAAATTGAAGAAGACTCAAAAGAAATTGATCATTGTGGGACTTGCTCAAAATGCGTAGATATATGTCCAACTAATGCATTTATTAGTGATTATAAGATTGATGCAAGAAAATGTATTTCTTATTTAACCATCGAACATAAAGGACCTTTTCCCCTATCATTAAGAGAAAAAATAGGTAATAAAGTTTATGGTTGTGATGATTGCTTGGCTATTTGCCCTTG
>ERZ802830.3554-NODE-3554-length-13119-cov-10.7218_pt1 | contig 13119 bp, 13 predicted proteins | sample MGYA00345654_ERZ802830 | MGnify/ENA primary metagenome ERZ802830 (study PRJEB30503, sample SAMEA104212375) | marine metagenome | biome: Westerlies Biome; feature: [SRF] surface water layer (ENVO:00010504) within the epipelagic zone...; material: water... | reverse complement strand
GGTCAGCGAGTGCGTTAGGAAACTGGGTAAGGGCAAATAATTTACTTCCAGATTTTGCTATAATTTCTGCGGCCAAACGCACGGTGGAAACATTTGATGAGTTAAAAATAAATTGCCCATTAGAAAAAAAGAAAAAACTTTATTTAGCTCCTTCAGAAGAAATTTTTCATCAGGTAAGGCAAGTGAAAGCAAACACATTGCTTCTAGTTTGCCATAACCCTGGTATTTCAGAATTTTCTCAAGGAATTCTATCCAAATGGCCAATACATTCTAAATTTGAAAACTTTCCAACTTGTTCAACTTGCATTATTGATTTTGATCTAAATGACTGGTCTGATCTCAAATTTGGATCCGGCACAATAAGAAATTTTGTAGTTCCAAAAGACTTAGGGATACTCTAAACAGCATCAAATTTACCGCAGAAATTATAGTGCTGTTAATGTCCGAGAATTTGGCTTAAAAATAGTTTAGTTCGATCTGACTGAGGATTATTGAAAAACTGCTCAGGCTCATTTTGTTCTACGATTTGACCGTCATCCATAAAAATAACTCGGTTAGCTACCTGTCGGGCAAATCCCATTTCGTGAGTAACACAAATCATTGTCATGCCGTCTTCAGCCAGCTCAATCATGGTATCAAGCACCTCTTTGATCATCTCAGGATCAAGCGCCGAGGTGGGCTCATCAAAAAGCATAATCCTGGGTCGCATGCAAAGTGATCTAGCAATCGCAACGCGCTGCTGTTGTCCACCAGATAACTGCCCTGGATACTTGTTGGCTTGCTCAGGAATCTTCACCTTTTCTAAAAAATGCATTGCTGTTTCCTCAGCCTCTCTTTTTGGAATTTTTCTTACCCAAATAGGTGCTAAAGTACAGTTCTCTAAAATACTTAAGTGCGGAAATAGATTGAAATGTTGGAAACACATTCCAACTTCAGATCTAATTTTATCGATATTCTTTATATCAGATGTTAATTCAGTACCATCGACAATGATTTGACCATTCTGATGCTCCTCAAGGGCATTAATACATCGAATAAGTGTTGATTTTCCAGAACCTGAGGGGCCGCACACAACAATGCGTTCACCTCTATTCACAGTTAGATCAATATCACGCAAAACATGGAAAGATCCAAACCATTTGTTCATGCTTTCGATTTTAATTGCAATTTCATCAGAAACTTCAAGTTTTAACTTATCAGTCATTAAACTGGCCTCTTCCTAATGTTTACCGGTTTCGAGTTGACGTTCTAACCACTGCGAATACTTTGACACCGTGAAACATACCACAAAAAAGATCGCGGCAGCTGCACCAAATAGTTCCCAATAGACACCATTCCAATCGGTAGATGATAAAATTGGTCCCCTTATCATTCCAACTAAATCAAACATAGAAATAATTGAAACTAAGGTCGTATCTTTTAGCATACCGACTGAAACATTAACGATCCCAGGAATTGAGATTTTCAATGCTTGCGGTAGAATAATAAAACGCATTGATTGGCTGTAGTCCAAGCCAAGGCTGTTAGCGGCTTCATATTGCCCCGATGGTAGCGCCGCTAAACCTCCACGCACAACTTCGGCAATATAAGCTGAGTTAAAAAAAGTCATCATAATAATTACGCGCAAAATCAAATCGATACTTGTTTCAGGCGGAAAGAAAAAAGCTAGGATGACGTTAGCCACAAATAGTAATGTTATTAGAGGAACGCCACGAATGAATTCAATAAAAACAACACAGATCCACTTTATTATGGGCATATTTGATTGACGCCCCAAAGCCAATGTAATTCCAAGAGGAATAGACAAACTCACTGCTATAGTCCCCAATAAAAGGTTGAGCATAAAACCACCCATATCTCTCGACGGAACTTCTTTTAAAGATAGAAAAGCATCATTCCATGAGATAAGGTAGCCACCCAGAAACCAACAAAGGTAGGCTGAAAAAAGGCCTAGTAATATTGCAGTAACAAATGCGCCAGAAGAGAACTTCCTATAACAAGCCACACCAATACAACAACCGACAAAAGCAACTGTTGGAATGAGTATAGTTCCCCCCCAAATCAACCAATATGCCAAAAAAGGGTAAATAACTGAGAAAACTAAAAGTCCCTTGGGCAAACTTCGAAATAGTACTGGGGCTAAAGCGACCAATAGTAAAATCGTCGCCAAGTTTGGCCGCCAATATTCTGTAGACGGATATTTAAAACCATAAATCAGCTGAGGGAACCGTTCCTGTAATACTGCAAAACAGGCACCGTTTACTCCATCCAAAATTTCATAGCACTCTCGTGTAGTCTCAGCATTCCAAACACCATTAAAGAACCAAGGAGCAACACCCACTGTAATAGAATAAATTACCCACACAGAAGCAATTGTCATAATCGTATTAAAAATAGACGAAAATAAGTTTTCCCGCGCCCACTTAAACACGCCTCGTTCACCAATTGGTGGGGCACGCTCCGAAAGCATTTCATGTCGAACAAAAGAATTATTGTTATCAGACATTGTTACCTTTCCTTGAGCATAATGCTTCGGTTGTAGACGTTCATAATCGCAGAAATAGATAGGCTTATGACGAGATAGAACAGCATTAGCAATAAAACAGCTTCAATTGCGCGCCCAGTTTGATTTAGTGTAATACCACCAAGGGTTCCTGTGATATCCATATAACCGACGGCTAGCGCTAAGGAGCTATTTTTGGTGATGTTAAGATAAAATGAAATCAATGGCGGCACAATCACTCTTAAGGCCTGAGGCAAAATTACCAAATTCATAACCAAATTAGATCTCAAACCAAGCGCTCCAGCAGCCTCACTTTGACCCTGATCAACAGATTGAATACCAGCCCTCACAACTTCTGCAATAAAAGCTCCCGTATAAATAGACAAAGCAAACCAAAGGGAGATCAAAGAGCCGCGCGCGTATATTCCCCCTTTAAAGTTAAAACCCTTCAATTCAGGATATTCCAGCCCAATAGGACTACCCATAATAAAATATACAAGTAAAGTAGGTATAAAAAATATAGCTACACTGGTCCATCTAGTTTCAATTAATTGCCCCGTATCGTAAAGCTTTTTGCGCGCATAATATCGAAATCCAAAAATTCCAATAATCGATAGTATAAAAGTAGCAACGACTATTAAAGAGCCGTCATAAAAAATTGGTTTGGGAGTATAAATTCCACGTCCGGTAAAAGCAAATGCATCCCAAAGCATGGTAGCCTCAGGATTTTCACCTCTAAATGCTTTAGGCTGGGGTAGTATTGTTAGAAAAACAGAGTGAATTATTAGGATCCATATAAGAACTGGCACATTTCGGAATATCTCAACATAGATCATCATCAATTTAGCAACGATCCAATTATTAGACAGACGCAAAATACCAGCAGTCACACCAAAAATGGTCGCCATGATACAACCTAAAAATGCCACAAGTAGGGTATTTAAAACACCAACAAATGCCGCCCGTAGATGGGTCGATTGACTGTCATACTCAATGAGGCGTTGATTAATGTCGTAACCAGACGCTTCACCCAAAAAATTATAGGAAATATTAAGTCCAGCTGCCGCTAAATTTTCTAAAAGGTTTTTACCCAAATAAGCCATTATGCAAATAAGAATGATCAGGGCGAACAGCTGGAAAGTGTAAGACCTGTAACGCTTATCGTTCAATAGCATTGATAACTGAAAATTATCTCGCCTGGATATTTGGGATGTATTCATACGAAACTAAACCTTCGAACGCTAAAAAATCTTAGGCAAGCTAAATTTTTTAAAGCAATCTTCAAAAGCAAAGGGCGCACACCGTGCGCCCTTTGATATTATAAGATGGATTTAACGGAAAGGAGGTGAATAAATCAAACCACCGTCTGTCCACTTAGCGTTAACACCACGTGCCAACCCAATAATAGTGCTGGCGCCGATATTGTTTTCAAAAATTTCGCCATAATTACCAGAAACTGCGATTGCGCGATGAGCCCACTCAGCGTCTAAACCTAGCATTTCACCAAGATTTCCTTCAGAGCCAAGTAAACGGTTCATCTCAGGAATTTTTGTTCCTTTGGCCATCTCAGCAACATTAGCAGCCGTAACGCCTAATTCTTCAGCAGTGATAAGTGCGTTCAAAGTCCAACGTACTACGTCACCCCAATTATTGTCACCATGACGTACAAGAGGACCTAATGGTTCTTTTGATACGATTTCTGGCAGAACAACGTGCTCGTTAGGGTTTTCCATGTTCGCTCGTCGAGCAGCGAGAGCAGATCTGTCAGTTGTGAAAACATCACACGCTCCAGCCATGTAGTTAGTCACAGCTTCTGAACCTGTTTCCACTGGAACAGCCTCATAGCTCATATTGTTTGCACGGAAAAAATCAGCCAAGTTTAATTCTGTTGTAGTACCGGTTTGGATACACACTGTCGCACCATCCAACTCAGTCGCTGAGCTTACGCCAAGATCAGCTTTAGCCATAAAGCCCTGACCGTCGTAATAGTTCACGCCAACAAATTCGAACTTAAGGTCAACATCGCGGCTGAAAGTCCAAGTTGTGTTTCGTGCCAACATATCAATTTCACCTGAAGCCAACGCCGTGAAACGTGTCTTCCCTGTGGTTGGAACAAATTCGATAGCGTCAGAGTCGCCAAGAACTGCTGCTGCAACAGCTCGACATACAGCTACGTCAAAGCCTTGCCAAACGCCGTTCGCATCAGGTTCTGCAAAACCTGGAACGCCAGTTGAAACGCCACAATTCAATTTGCCTCGAGCTTGAACATCATCGAGTGTGCCTGCAAAAGCAGCACCAGCAGTAAGACCAGCAACAGTCACTGCGCTAATAATAATGGATTTTATCATATTTACCTCTTCCTGATTTAGCCTTGAGAATTCAAAGCCATTCACATGAGCGATTAACCCTACTCATTTACCAAGTAGGAAACCCCCAATTTAGTAGGCAACAGTGTTCAAATTCTGATCACTTGGTCAAGAGTTTTAATTATATTTTTGTACACTTTTTAATGAAAAAAATGAGAAAACTTAAAAAATAGTACTTTTAGTTCTTCCACTTAGTGAAAAAAACTCCTCAGAATGCAAAATTGCTGCATTTTTTAGATTGGAAGCAGCCTGAGCCTCTTCATCATCTCCCCACTGCTCTAACTGCCACAGTTCATCAACTCGAGAGAGTTGATAAGCTTTTTCGGCCGACAATCGGCCATTGATTATTGCTAAACCCAAGATAAGAGAACCAGTTATCGAAACCATATCATAAAAGGCCGTTAACTCAAATATACTTAAATTACTGATTTTTATACGTATTTCGGAAAACATCTGTTCATTTTGCGGTATATAAACAATTCCTGTTCCGCAATTGATCTTAACCTTGAAGGTATTTTCAGCCCACTTTACAATCGGATCCCACCCAATTTTTTGCCGCTTCTGGAGTTCTGGTGGAGAATCAGCACGATAATACAATAAATCTGTGTCTCCATACTCGCCAAGTAATGAACTTACTTCCTCAAACTGTTCAGAAACCTTATCTAGGGCTGCGTTAGCAGATTTAGTAAACGGCATAGTGGTTGGGTCTATTTCTTCAACTTGTTCATCCCACTCCGAAGCAACTTTTTTTGCTAGCGCCTCAGTAGGAAGCACCATTTGCCGCTTTGCAGGAGTTTTTAAAATTTTATCATCAAGTTTTATTAAATATCCAGCTTCTGAAAAGACAACATGAACATTTTTCCAAAACCGCTTTTGTTTCCATTCAGGCATTATGAGCCCTTTGCAAAAAGTAGGTCAAAACCTAGAAACCTTCATCAAAAAATGGATCATCTGGAACCTCATTCACATCCCACTGAAATGTTTTCCACGTCTGAGCCATGTGATTTGGTAAATCAGCTTTTATTTCAATAATTTTTTTATCAAATGGATGCTCAATTTTTAAATAGCGGGCATGTAAGTGCAGTTTTTTACTAATATCGCCGCCGAATTGAGCTCCCCACCCATCACCTAAGTTTTCTTGACTTGATCCTCCATATTTACCATCACCAATAATTGGGTTTCCAATCTCTGCCATGTGAGCACGAAGCTGGTGAGTACGACCGGTAATAGGCACTAATGCCACCCAAGCCCCTCTATTAGCAAGTCTACTCAATATCATGAAATCTGAAACAGCTCTCTTTGCTCCCTCGGTTGAAGAAACGGCATCAGGATGAATACATTGCATTTTTTCGCCTTCGCCCTGTCTTCCATGACCAGATCGCTTTACTAAGCCATAATTAATCGTACCAACTGAAGGTTGGGGAACGCCAGCAACAGCTGCCCAGTATATTTTTCGCACCTCTCGATGTTTTAAAGCATCAGATAAACCTTTAGCAGCCTGCCTCGTTCGTGCAATCACCATGACACCAGAGGTGTCTTTATCTAATCTATGGACTAATCGGGGTCGCTCTTTTTTTTCAAAAGTGATCGCATCCAAAAGGCCATCGACGTGAATAGACTGCTTACTACCACCCTGGCTAGGCAACCCGGCGGGCTTATTGATGATTATCAAATCGTCATCTTTGTGAATAATTGCATCACTTATCAATTTTGCATTTTTTTGAGATATAAAATTTTTATTTATGTTGGGTCCTTTTAAGGAAATACCATCAAATTTTAATGGTGGAATTCGCAACTCATTTCCTTGGATCAATCGGGTTGCAGGTTTACAGCGCGCCCCATCAATTCGGACTTCACCTTTTCGGCAAATTTTTTCAATTTGGCTTTGCTTCAGTATGGGAAATTTTCTTTTTAAAAATCGGTCTAATCTTTGGTCTGCATCAGTACTTTGGATAATTATGTGTTGCACTAACTTCATGAGCTCAAGCCTTTTGCCATTAGAAAACCAACCCAGACTGCAAAAATTGCCCCTAAAAAAGACATAAAAATATAGATAAAGCCATGAAAAAGTCTCTCATCCGAGAAGAGCTTCATTACGTCTAAAGAAAACGCAGAAAAGGTTGTAAATCCACCTAAAAAACCCGTCATTAACAATAAACCGGCTCTTTCAAGTCCTTTTTCTGAAAGAAGACCGTAAGCAAATCCCATAGCAAGAGAACCGAAAATATTTACGGTCAGAGTTCCGAAAGGGAACGAAAAAATGAACCCAGTCCAATAGCGTAAAACTGAACCAAACGCACCACCTAAAGCTACCAATAAGTAATTCATCGCTCTCTTTAGTTGGCTTATTTTAAGCAAGTCAAGTGGAGAGACAATTAAATTGATTTTCTTTTTTCACGCAAATTTTTAAAGTAGCTAATTCTTTTTTTAAGTTCACGCTCAAAACCTCGTTCAACAGGTTGATATGCAGATAATCGATCAATTTTATCTGGAAAATAATTCTGTCCAGAAAAACCATCTACACTGTCATGATCATATTCATAACCAGCGCCATAACCCTGGTCTTTCATTAAATCAGTTGGCGCATTCAAAATATGCTTTGGCGGCGGCTCTGAACCTGTTTGCTTTACAAAGTCTAGGCTCAAGTTAAAACTTCTATAAGAGGCATTGGATTTTGGGGCCAATGCCAAGTAAAGTGCTGCCTGAGCCAAGGCAAGCTCTCCTTCTGGACTTCCTAGCCTTTCAAAACTTTGCCAAGCATACAAACAAATAGATTGGGCTTGCGGATCAGCCAGTCCAACGTCTTCTAAGGCCATTCGCAAAAGCCTGCGAGCAATGAACCTAGGGTCTTCACCACCGTCTAGTATCCGAGCCAGCCAATACAATGCTGCATCGGGATCTGAACCGCGGATAGATTTATGTAATGCAGATATTAAGTTGTAATGCTCTTCACCTTTTTTATCATATTTTTTTAATCGTTTTGATAAACGGACCGACAAGTCTTTTACGGTCAATGGATGAGATATTTCCCATGAAATAATATTTTCAATCAAATTCAACAAAGTCCGACCATCGCCATCTGCTATTTTCAATAACTCTGTTTTTGCATCTGTTTCTAAATTAATTTGTGAGCCCAATACACTCTCTGCGCGCTCCAATAGTTGTAATAGATCAGTCTTATTTAACCTTTCTAAAACCAATACTTGAACCCGCGATAAAATAGCAGGGTTAAGTTCAAAAGATGGATTTTCAGTTGTGGCCCCGATTAGTGTAATTGTACCATCCTCTAAAAAGGGCAAAAAGCTATCTTGTTGAGATTTATTAAAGCGATGAATTTCATCGACAAAAATGATGGTTCTACGACTATTTGTGCGCCGAATTTTAGATGCTTCAAAAACCTTTTTTAAATCACCAACACCAGTAAAAATTGCACTTAATTGTTCGAAATGACTGTCGCTATTATCTGCTAATAATCTGGCAATTGTAGTTTTGCCAACGCCAGGCGGGCCCCATAATATAATCGAACTGAAAACACCTGAGATTATCATATTTTGAAGAGGCCCTTCATCTCCAAACAAGTGTTTTTGGCCAATTACTTCGTCTAAAGATTGTGGGCGCATTTTATCAGCTAAAGGTGTTTCTAACGCATTAGAACTATTTTCATTAGCAAAGAGGTCACTCACAATCTAAACCTCAAAGAAATCCGTCTTCCAGATCTGATTATTGTTATACTTCCACTACTTTTTATAGAACTAATAGCAGAAATTGCCTCTTCTATTGTTTCTACTGGTTTTTCATTTATTTCGTGCAAAAGATCACCCCTTCGCACACCTAATCGAGAAGCTATTCGAGCCGGATCCAAAACAATTACCCCCTTAGAAGAAAACGATAATCCAAATTTTGATTGGAACTCTGGGGTCAATTCAGAGATATGCAAATCCGAGAAAATAAATTCTGAACCTAGAGTGACCTGCTTAGCTTCCAAGTTTGGTATTTCCACCAAGTCAATTCTTGAAGACTGCATAATACCTTGAGATAAGTAAGCAATATCAACTGTAGTACCAATTCCTACAACTGACATTCTATAAAGCATTTCCGCTGGGCTATTAATATCCAAACCGTCAACTTTAGTTATAATGTCTCCGACCTGAATACCTGCTTTTGCAAATGGGCTTAGGTCGTGAACCTCCGAAATTATCATACCCGACATAGCAGGAAGATTTAAAGAAGCAGCCATTTCAAATGTTATTGGTTGACCTCTCATACCTGCCCAAGGGCGAATAAAACCTGAATAGCCTGCTTTAGCTTGTGTTAAAAACTGCCCTACTAGGTCAGCCGGGATAGCAAAACCAATTCCATTAGATCCACCAGATCGCGACAAGATCGACGTATTTACTCCAACTAAAGAACCAGAGATATCAATTAATGCCCCGCCAGAATTTCCAGGATTTATGGGTGCGTCAGTTTGCAAAAAATATCCTTTAGCTGAGCCAGAAGCTATACCGGTACGTGCTAATCCAGAAATTATTCCATTAGTGACAGTTTGGCCAACACCAAAAGGATTTCCTATTGCAAGTACTAACTCTCCAACTTCAACAGTATCACTTTTTCTCAAATCAAGATGGGGAAGAATTTCATCTGTATCAAGTTTGAGCACGGCTAAATCACTTTCTTCATCTGACAAAATAACATTGCCTGAGATTTCGCGCCCATCATGCAACACTACCCTTATATCGGTAGCACCCCCAACTACATGATAATTGGAAACAACATAACCATCTGCTGACAAGATCACACCTGACCCTAGCGAGTTCTGAACCCGAGGTTGTAATTGCCCAAAGTTTCGAAAAAAATCACGAAAAAAGGGATCTTTAGAAAAATGACTTCGTCGCTGCTCAATAATTCTTTTAGCGTAAATGTTTACCACGGCTGGAGCTGTTTGCTTCACAAGCGGGACAAAGCTCAGTTTTATTTCTATTTCAGACTGCGGAATAGTATCTTTAGCAAAAACAACCGACGAAAAACAAAAAAATATTATTATGAAAATTCGGATCATCGTTTTTACCATGTAAATGTATATATACGGTATTAAATGAAACACTTAAAATAAACTTTTAAGAAAGTTTAAATTTTTTTAACCAAACAACTAAAGATTACCGGATGAAACCACTATATTAAAGGGGCCCAGAATATTGTGCTCTAGGCCCTTTAAATTTGATATTATTCTTCTGCCGCTTCTTCTGTTTCTAAACGAGCTTTGTCAGCTGCCCCTTTTGCATCGACATCACGATCAACAAATTCAATTATTGCCATAGGAGCCATATCCCCATATCGGAAACCAGCCTTTAATACACGTATATATCCACCCTTCCGTTCAGTATAACGGGGGCCTAGAACGTCAAACAGCTTAGTTACATATTGGTCTTCTTTTAACTGCGCGCGCGCTTGCCGACGTGCGTGCAGATCTCCTTTTTTAGCTAAGGTTATCAGCTTTTCCACAATAGGCCTAAGCTCTTTTGCTTTGGGTAAAGTAGTCTTTATTTGTTCGTGCTCTATCAAAGAGCCCGCCATATTTGCCCAAAGTGCCTTACGGTGCTCATGGGTACGATTAAGTCGGCGGTAGCCTTTCGCGTGACGCATTTTAAATCTCCTATTTTTATACTTTGTCCGGCAACCAATAGCGTTGTTGGTCGCTCACCTTGGGGCACCTGCCCATTTTTCCCTACACAAAGTAGGCATTAAATATAACTGTAAGTTTAGTTACCTAAAAATTATCCTCAAACTTTTTTGCAAGCTCTTCAATATTATCTGGCGGCCAATCTTCAACATCCATACCAAGATGTAATCCCATACCAGATAGTACTTCTTTTATTTCATTGAGTGACTTTCTGCCAAAGTTAGGCGTCCGCAACATTTCAGCTTCAGTCTTCTGAATCAAATCGCCTATGTAGACAATATTGTCGTTCTTAAGGCAGTTCGCAGATCGAACTGAAAGTTCAAGTTCATCCACTTTCTTCAGTAGTAGTGGGTTGAATTCCAAACCATCGTCTTCATCATTTTGATTTGCCGCTTCTGGTTCGTCAAAATTCACGAAGATTGATAACTGATCCTGTAGTATTCTCGCGGCAAATGCGAGCGCATCATCAGGAGACACTGAGCCATCAGTTTCGATATTCATGGTCAGTTTATCATAGTCTAAAACTTGGCCTTCTCTTGTAGGTTGAACGTCATAGGACACCTTTTTAACTGGAGAAAAAATTGCATCAATTGGGATCAACCCTATTGGCGCATCTTCAGGCTTATTTTTCTCTGCAGCAACATAGCCGTTTCCGGTATTTACCGTTAATTCCATATTAAGTTCAGCACCGTCATCTAAATGACAAATAACGTGATCTTTATTCAATATTTCGATCCCGGCAGTTTCTTCAATATCACCAGCTGTTACCACACCAGGGCCCTTTGATGAAACAGTAAGCCGTTTTGGCCCCTCGACCTCCATGCTAAGTGAAACGCCTTTAAGGTTCAGAACAATATCAGTTACATCTTCTCTTACACCAGCCACTGAGGAAAATTCATGCAATACATTATCTATTTGTACGCTAGTTATAGCGGCACCCTGAAGACTGCTCATTAGAACTCTTCTAAGTGCATTTCCTATTGTTAATCCAAAACCACGTTCAAGCGGCTCCGCAATAACTGTACCCTGTCGAGTAGGATCATTTGTCTGTTTAACTTCTAGTTGTGCGGGTTTGATTAATTCTGCCCAATTTTTGTGGATCATGCGTCCCTCCATTCTTGCAACCACCTCATGTCCAAAGGTTAGTCGCGCCCGAGGTTAAATTTTAGACTAAGCAGAGCAAAGACACCTATGCTCTGCGGGTTAAACTATACGCGGCGACGCTTTGGTGGGCGACACCCATTGTGTGCCATTGGTGTAACATCACGGATTGCAGTGATATTGAAGCCAATTGCTGCAAGTGCTCGCAGAGCACTCTCACGACCGGAACCAGGGCCTTGAACCTCAACTTCCAATGTTTTAACACCATGTTCTTGAGCCTTTTGGCCAGCATCTTCCGCAGCCATTTGAGCTGCGTATGGTGTTGACTTACGAGAACCCTTAAATCCCATTGTCCCAGCCGAAGACCAAGCAATAGCATTACCTTGAACATCAGAAATCAAAATTTTCGTGTTATTAAATGATGAATTAACGTGAGCAACTCCAGAGGCTATATTTTTTAAAACCTTTTTCTTGGTTGCGCGCTTGTCTTCTTTAGCCATGCCTTATCCCCCTACTTCTTCTTGCCAGCAATAGCTCTTGCTGGGCCTTTTCGTGTGCGAGCATTCGTAGAAGTTCGCTGACCACGGACTGGGAGATTTCGACGATGCCGGAGTCCTCTGTAAGAACCCATATCCATCATCCGCTTAATATTCATTTGCACTTCTCGTCGCAGGTCACCCTCAACGGAACAATTTGCATCTATATGCTCCCGAATTGCCAAAACTTCAGCATCAGAAAGTTCATTTACCCTCCGCGTTGCATCAATTTTAACTGCAGAACATATTTCTTCGGCAGTTGTCCTGCCAATCCCCGTGATATAAGTTAGTGCTATTGGTACTCTTTTCCCGGTGGGAATGTTTACGCCGGCTATTCGTGCCACGTTATTTCCTTTCATTGCGGTTCCGTAACTCCAGAACCTTTTTTCACAAAATTAAACCCCTAAACTTGTAGAGTTTAAACTAATCAGCTGATAAATAATTACTCGAATCTATCAACCAAGATCTGCCGTCTATTTCTTATCATTGCAATCGTCAAGACATAGAATGCTAAAAGTTTAATTATCTATCTAAAACTGCAGCAATCGACTTCTGAACCTCTTCCACCGAAGCAAGACCATTAACAGACACATGATCACCTTTGGCGTAATAATATCCTATAAGTGACGACGTTTTTTTATAATATTCCATTAAACGCTTGCGTAGGCTATCTTCATTATCATCAGCTCGCCTAACCACTTTTGTCCCAAAACATTTTGGACACTTACCAGAAGCTGGCCATGGATTTGTTATATCATGGAAAACTTCACCACAATTTCCGCAAGACGAGCGCCCCGTTATTCTCGAAACAAGAGCGTCATCATCAACCTTCATTTCAACAACAAAGTCTAAGTTTTCTCCACATTCCTCTAGAAGCTTCCCTAAAGCATCAGCCTGGTTAAGAGTTCTAGGAAACCCATCAAATATAAATCCACC
>ERZ802830.3553-NODE-3553-length-13120-cov-13.2847_pt1 | contig 13120 bp, 15 predicted proteins | sample MGYA00345654_ERZ802830 | MGnify/ENA primary metagenome ERZ802830 (study PRJEB30503, sample SAMEA104212375) | marine metagenome | biome: Westerlies Biome; feature: [SRF] surface water layer (ENVO:00010504) within the epipelagic zone...; material: water... | reverse complement strand
ACTCATTTTGTTCTATTTGGCAATAGGATATAACTTATTGTATTTATTACATAAAAAATCAAATGTTCTTTTCTTGTTCTAATAAATTGATACTTTTATCAACATGTGATTCTCTTAACTTTATGATAAATTATTAAAAAAGATAAAGTATTTAAATCGCCTTCTTAAATAGAAGACATGTGAATAACTTTAATGAATGAATGGGCTAGTCATCAGAATGAAGCTTTTCATTCCTTTCATGCATTTCCTGAGCTTCAATACTAAGTGTTGTAACAGGCCTTGCATCAAGCCTTGCAATATTAATTGGTTCGCCTGTAACCTCGCAGTAGCCATAAGTTCCATTTTCAATTCTATTTAGCGCAGCATCAATCTTAGAAATTAATTTACGCTGGCGGTCTCTGGTTCTTAGTTCTAGGGTTTTTTCAGATTCTTGCGTAGCACGATCTGAAATATCTGCAGGGGCTATTGAGTCTTGAAGATTCTCAACTGTTTCTTTACTCTCTTTAAAGATATCATTCTTCCAATTTTCTAATTTTAATCTGAAGTACTCTTTCTGTTTAGCATTCATGAATTTTTCAGATTTTAGAGGTTTATAATTTTTTGGAAGTTTAGTGGGCATGAGAACTCCTTTAATATCATATTTTTTGGTGTTTTTTATTGTTTTTTTGTAATTAAGTCAAATGTTCAATACACTTTTTATAGTTGATAAATAATTGAAATATAATATCTTTTCGATAATTTTTTTGAGGAATTACAATGAAATTTGAAGGAACTAAAAACTATATTGCAACAGAAGATCTAAAGGTTGCTGTAAACGCAGCTATTACGCTTGAAAGGCCTATCATAGTAAAGGGAGAGCCTGGAACAGGAAAAACAATGCTGGCTCATGAAGTCGCAGAAGCAATTGGATGTGAAATTATTACTTGGCACATCAAATCTACTACTAAAGCTCAACAAGGATTGTATGAATATGATGCCGTAACAAGATTAAGGGATTCTCAATTAGGAGATGAGAAAGTAAAAGATATTAAAAATTATATAAGCAAAGGAAAGCTTTGGAATGCTTTTGAAAGCGAAAAAAGACCAGTTCTTTTAATCGATGAGATCGATAAGGCAGATATAGAGTTCCCAAACGATCTATTGCTTGAGTTAGATAAAATGGAGTTTTTTGTCTATGAAACAGGTGAAACAATTAAAGCAGTTAATAGACCAATAGTTATTATCACATCAAATAATGAAAAGGAGCTGCCAGATGCTTTTTTAAGAAGGTGCTTTTTTCACTATATTAAATTTCCAGAAGCAGAAACTATGGAAGAGATTGTGAATGTTCACTTTCCAAATATAAAAAAGGATTTAATCAGTGAGGCTTTTAAAATCTTTTATGATATTAGAGAAGTACCTGGAATTAAGAAGAAGCCATCTACATCAGAGCTCATAGATTGGCTTAAATTACTTATGACTGATGATGTTGATGCAAAGACATTAAAAGAAAAAGATCCAAAAAAACTGATTCCACCTCTTCATGGTGCTCTTCTCAAAAATGAACAAGATGTTCACTTATTCGAACGATTAGCGTTCATTTCTAGAAGAGAAAATGAGAGCATCGATTAATATCAATGTTTCTTAATTTCTTTTTTGATCTAAAACAGGCGCAATTACCTGTATCACTTAAAGAATATCTAATGCTTATGGAAGCAATGAATAAGAGGGTTATTAAATCATTTAATGTAAATGATTTTTATTTCTTAAGCAGATCAGCGCTTATTAAGGATGAAAGACATCTTGATAAATTTGATAAGGTTTTTGGACATTCATTTAAAGGGCTAGAAAATAAATCTGAAACAACTGAAGCAGAAATTCCTGAGGAATGGTTAAGGTTAATGGGCCAAAAGTATTTATCTGATGAAGAAAAAAAATTAGTTGAGTCCCTTGGTGGGTGGGACAAATTAATGGAAACACTCAAACAGAGACTAGAAGAACAGAAGAAAAGACACCAAGGAGGAAGTAAGTGGATTGGAACAGGTGGAACATCACCGTTCGGCGCATATGGTTACAATCCTGAGGGTATCAGAATTGGTCAAAATGAGAGTCGAAATAAAAAAGCTGTTAAAGTGTGGGATAAACGAGAATTCAAAAACTTAGATGGCGATGTAGAGCTAGGAACAAGAAATATTAAAGTTGCATTAAGAAGACTTAGAAAATTTGCACGAGAAGGTGCGGATACAGAACTAGATCTTGATGGAACTATTAAGTCAACAGCGCATAAGGGTTATATCGATGTCAAAATGATGCCTGAAAGAAGAAATAAAATTAAAGTTCTAATTTTCTTTGATGTAGGAGGATCCATGGATGCTCATGTAAAAATATGTGAAGAGCTATTCTCAGCAGCTAAGACTGAATTTAAACATATGGAATACTTTTATTATCACAACTGCTTATATGATTATGTATGGAAAGATAATAAGAGAAGGTATAACGAACATATATCAACTTGGGATGTATTACATACCTATCCTTCAGATTATAAAGTAATTTTTGTCGGTGATGCGGAAATGAGTCCATATGAAATAACATATCCAGGTGGCAGTACAGAATATTGGAATGAAGAATCAGGTGAGACATGGTTAAGTCGAACATTAAATGTATATGAAAACGCTATTTGGCTTAACCCAGTACCTCAACAATATTGGAATAGAATTGCTTCAACAAACATCTTACAGCAAATTTTTTCAAATCGCATGTTTCCACTTACAATAGATGGAATTGATCAAGCGATGAGAGAACTAAATAAATAACATTTTAAATGTTAAGTAAACAGAACTTCTATATTGGCGCTGCTTTCTTATGTCTTGGGCTAATCATAGTTCCAATCAATGACGCACTTGCTAAAATACTTAGCTCTGATCTTAATATAATGGAAGTTATATGGTCACGATTTTTTGGACATTTTGTCTTCCTTGTTCCAATTGCTTTTTATATTCATGGTAAAGAAAAATTTATTAATAAAGAAACTACTCAACAACTAATTAGGGGGATGTTAATTTTTGTTGGCACAGCATTATTCTATATAGCCATTGCAAAGATACCGCTTGCTGATGCTCTAAGTCTTTTATTAATTGCACCTATAATTGTTGTAATATTTTCTTCTAAGATATTGAGAGAACAAATTTCAACATTAAAGATTTTGTGTGTAGGCCTTGGATTTATTGGAACACTATTAGTTGTTCAACCAGGATTTGGTGAATTTCACTCAAGTTCATTGTTTGCTTTAGCTTCCGGCTTTTGTTATGCATTTTATATCATATATACAAGAAAACTAAATTTCTCTTCTGATCCAATTATTAGTCTTAGCTATACTGCCATACCTGGTGCAATTGTAATGACTTTATTGCTGCCCTTTTTTTGGGAAAGTAGCCCTGATTTAAAACAAATATTAATAATGGGATCAATTGGTCCAGTAGTGATTTTAGCTCATTTTTTAATAATTAAGGCATATCAGTATGCTGAAGCAAGCTTATTGGCCCCTTTTCACTATTTTGAAATTGTCAGTAATGTGATAATAAGCGTTTTATATTTTAGAGATATACCAAGTATAATCGTATCTATTGGAATTATGTGCATTATAACAAGTGGTATAGCAGTAAATTTAAACTTTGAAAAAAAAGATGCTTAAGAATAATTATACTTTTTCTGTTGCCCCTATGATGGGTGTTACGACTCCAAGTGCACGTTTTATGTATAGGCTTATATCTAAAAAAGCTGTTCTATTTACAGAGATGATAGCAAGTCAAGCTATATACCGTGGAGACTACAATAAATTTTTAAAAAAAAATTCAATTGAAGAGCCAGTTATTCTTCAGGTTGGAGGATCTGATAATGAATTATTAAAATTTAGTACAAATCTTGCAAATAAATATGGTTATCAAGGTGTTAACCTAAATGTTGGCTGTCCTTCAAAAAAAGTTTCTCAGGGTCGAATGGGTGCATGTTTAATGAAAGAGGCAGACATCGTAAGAGATTGTGTCAAAACAATGATAAGTGAGTCATCTTCTGAGGTTTCAGTTAAATGTCGAATTGGTGTAGACGAATTTGAATCATACGATTTTTTTAAGGAATTTATTTCAAATGTATCTAGTAGTGGCTGTAAAACATTTTTTGTTCATGCTCGTAAAGCATTCTTAAAAGGTTTAGACCCTAAAAAAAATAGAACTCTTCCGCCATTAAAATATGACTATGTATATAGATTAAAGAGAGAAATGCCCCAATTAAACATCATTATTAATGGAGGCATTCAAACTTTAGAGGAATGTCATAATCAATTAAAATCAGTTGATGGGGTCATGGTTGGTAGATCTATACAAGCAAATCCTTTTTTTCTAGAGGAAGTTGATCATCAATTTTATAACCAAAAAATGAGGTCTCTTGAAAAAAATCAAGTAATTGCAAAATATTTTGAATATGTGAAAGAAAATATAGATACGGTGTCAACTTACGAATTATTGAGTCCGCTACTCGCATTATGCTTTGGAATACCTGGGTCAAAAAAATTTAAACAAGAAGTTAATGATTTAATTCGAAATAAAGACCTAGAAAAACTTGAAAATACTTATTTAAATTTAATTGCTGCTTAAATACTTCAGTACTTAGCAAAGTTTCCATTATTAAAATCCTGAATTGCCTGTTGAAGAATATGTGAAAGAAAATATTGATACAGTTTCAACTTACGAATTATTAAGCCCATTACTCGCTTTATGTTTTGGAATACCGGGGTCAAAAAAATTTAAACAAGAAGTTAATGATTTGATTCGAAACAAAGACTTAGAAAAACTTGAAAATACTTATTTAAATTTAATCGCCGCTTAAATACTTCAGTACTTAGCAAAGCTTCCATTATTAAAATCCTGAATTGCTTGCTGCACTTCTTGCCTTGTATTCATAACAAATGGTCCACCCCTTGCGATAGGTTCTTTGATTGGCTTTCCTGAAATTAATAAAAATTTAGACTTGGTTTCAGATGTAACGACTAACTTATTACCTTTTTCCAGAAGTATAAGCTTAGAATTTTCTAAATCATTATTTTCTTCATCCCCTATTTTAATTTTTCCTTCAACTAAATAAATAAAAGAGTTGTTTTCCTCTGGAATCTCAAAATCAACAATTTTTCCTTCCTCAAGTTCAACATCAAAATATGTCGGATTTACATTATGATTAGTGACAGAGCCTTCTATATTTAAATACTCGCCTGCTATAATTTTAATACTCTTTTCATTATCTTGATAACAAGGAATTTTTTCAGAGTCGATGTACAAATACTCTGGTTTATTTTTTTTTAAATCTGAAGGCATGTTAATCCAAAGTTGAAACCCATGCAGTTTTCCATTCTCCATGGCTGGCATTTCAGAATGAATGATACCACGACCTGTTTTCATCCATTGGACATCTCCTGGAGACATTTTGCCTTGACCACCAGCGCTATCTTTATGCTCAAATTCTCCACTGAGCATGTACGTCACTGTTTCAATTCCTCTATGAGGATGAGGGGGAAAGCCCTTAATATAATCTTCTGAATTTTCAGAGCCAAATTCATCAAGCATTAAAAATGGATCAAAATAATCTATTTGACTGGTCCCAATACTCCTTTTGAGTTTTACTCCTGCTCCATCTGAGGTTTCAATTGGATTAATAATTTGCTTAATCTTTATTGGATTCATAAAAATTTACTAATTAAATTATATTTGCTACTTCAGCAAACTCATACCTTGCTCCTCTAGGCTTTCCTTTAGGTTCAATTCCGTATCCTAATGTGCATAAGAAATTACTTCGTAATGAAGTATCTTTAAAAAATTCATTATCAACCCCCTTATTATCAAATCCACTCATTGGACCTGCATCTAAACCAAGTGCGTTAACTGCTTTTAAAAAATACCCAGCTTGTAAACTACTATTTCTGAACGCAGTGGTATAAGCTAATTCTTCGTTATTTTCGAAAAAAATCTTAGCATCTGTAGCTTTAAAGTTTCGGGGAAGATCATTAAAAAACTTAGTATCCATAGCAATTATTACAGTGATTGGAGCTTTTTTTACTTTTTCTTTATTTGAATCTATTAAAAAAGGACCAACTCTATCTTTAGCCTCTTTTGATTTTAAAAATACAAGCCTTAATGGACTACAATTGAATGAGGTAGCGCTCCATTTGGTCAGTTCGTATAACTCATGCAAAACATTGTCATCAACTTCTTTATCAGAATAATTGTATGTAGTTACAGTATCTATAAAAATTCTTTTAATCTCTTCATTCATTCTTATCTTCCTCTAAAATTAAATGACAACTGTAATTGTTTAAGACTGTTTTGTTAGAGTATTTCCTTAATACTATCTTCAATCATTTCTGGGGTTTTTTGTGTTCCAAAGCCTTTTACGAATTCACCATCTTTATTTATTAAAAATTTTGAGAAATTCCATTGAATTTCCCTGCCAGATTGATCTTCTAAAAATTTAAATAATGGAGAAGCGTTGTCACCTTTTACCTCAACTTTATCAAACAATGGAAAGGATACATTATATTTGGTATCACAAAATGTTTTGATTTCTTCATTTGTTCCCGACTCTTGACTGCCAAATTGATTACAAGGAAAAGCTAATATTTCTAACCCTTGATCTTTATATTTTTCATATAAAGCCTGTAATCCTGTGTATTGAGGAGTAAAACCACAAGCGCTTGCAACATTAACAATTAAGAGTGTTTTGCCTTTAAAATCTGATAAACTTACTTTTGTTAAATCAATATTATTGACTTCAAAATGATGAATATTGTTGCTCATTCAATTTCGCTCCTATTATATATAAATTTTATACCTAAATTTAATATAGTTTGAAGTAAATAAGATCAACTAAAAAAATTAAATCTTTAAAATTAATTTTCCTTTAACACGGCCAGTCGCAAGATGTTCATAAGCATCTTTAAATTGATCAAAGTCATATACTTTTTCGATTGCTGGTTTGATCTTATTCTCTTCCACCCAGAGTCTGATAATATTTAAATCAGATGTTCTTGATCGACATATAACTATTTTCGATTTCTTTTTCGATAGCACACTTTTAACTGCATCAATTGATGAATAGATTGATGGCTGTGTTGTTATATAAATGCCATTAGATGTAAGACAGTGTTCTACTTCATTTATAGCTTTGTTACCCTGGACATCAAAAATAACATCATACTGATCTTCAAGATTAACAAAATCATCTTTAGTATAGTCAATGATTCTGTCAGGTTTATAATCATTTTTTATTCGTTCTAAATTATTTGGACTTGTAACAACAGTTATCTCACCACCAAATATTTTTGCTATCTGAGTTGCCATTGTTCCAGTACCGCCAGATGCGCCATTAATTAAAACTTTGTGGCCATTTCGAATGGGAGCTAAATCTCTAAGAGAGATTAATGAAGTTAAAGCTCCACACGGAAGAGCAGAAGCTTCAGATAATGAAATATTATTAGGAGCAAGTGCAATAGCCTTCTCAGATATACAGACCATTTCGGCAGCTGATCCATTATTCAGGAGTGGTTGTGCCCAACCATATACTGTATCTCCAACTTTAAACCCACTGACTCTATTGCCAGTTTCTGTAATGACGCCAGCAAAATCAGTTCCTGTTATCCTGGGAAACTTCAACAGGTCACTCATGGGTCTAAATCCACCTCTTCTAGCCTTTGCATCAACAGGATTTAAAGAAATTGAGTCTACTCTGATTAAAACTTCATTAGACTTAGGCCTAGGAATTGAAACATCTTGTATTTTCAGGACTTCTGGTCCGCCATAAGTATTATAAACAACTGCTTTCATTAATAAAAAATCTAATTAATAATTGATTATTAATAATATGATTCATAATCAAATATGTCCATGGTGTAATCACTCAATTCAACCAATTGATGTCCACGGTCACTCTCAATGCCCAAACTGTAAAATAAATATTGATCCATGCTGCTCAGGTGAAAATAGTCAGTGTGAACCACATCGTGAATATGAGAATGACTAGTCTTTGTTCAAGTTAATAGTTTGACCATGTATCATTGTAATAAATGATTTAGTATCTAGAGATCTATCCTCTAATTCTTCTTCAAGTTTTAATGGAGGCTCATCAACAGGTTCATCAGTTAAAATAAAAGTACCCCAATGCATTCCAATTGCTTTTTCAGCTTTCAAATCAATGAAGGCTTGAACAGCCTCATTAGGATTCATATGAGAAAACTGCATAAACCATCTGGGAGCATATGCTCCAATAGGAATAAGTGCTAAATCAACAGGTCCAAGTTTTTTAAATGTTTCTTTAAAGTCATCGCTGTATCCTGTGTCTCCAAGATGAATTAATGAATGATAATTATTTTTGATATGCCACCCACCCCATAATGTTTGATTTCGGTCAAATAGAGTTCTAGAAGACCAGTGCTGTACTGGCGTAAAGGTTATTTTTGTATCATTAATAATGTGGCTTTCCCACCAGTCTAATTCAATCACATTATTTATTGATTTATCCAAAAACCACTTCTTTAATCCTAACGGAACAAGAAACATTGCATCAGGGTTATTTTTAGCAATCCACTTAACTGTTCTCAAGTCAAGATGATCATAGTGATTGTGAGAAATGGTAACAAAATCAATCCTAGGCAATTCTTCAAACTTCATTGCTGGTTTTGTATACCTTTGGGGTCCAGCAAAATTAATTGGTGATGCTCTATTAGTAAGATGAGGGTCAGTTAATATATTAAGTTCTTTATTTTGATATAGAAAAGAAGCGTGGCCAATCCAAGTAATAGAAAATGATTTATCTTGATTGATCAATTTTAAATCTGGATCAACCATCTCAAACTCAATTGGGATAGCCTTGCTTTCTTTTTTTCCTGTCATCCATTTCCAAAGTTCTTTCAGTTTTTTATTGTTTGCAGTACCGTTTGTATTTACAAATGTTCCATTTTCTAAGTGATGCTCTGGAGTTCTTTTAGTATTTTCTGTCATAGTCATAGCTATTGTTAATAAGATAAATATAAGTGAAAAAAAAAGAATTTTACCGAATCTAGATGAATTGTGCATTCATAAGTTTTAACATTTTTTTTGCACTGGAACTATGAGGAACTATTGTTAATAACTTCTCATAAGTTTGTATAGACTCATAAAAGTTATTTAATTTAAATTGTATCTGACCTAAGCCATCTAAAGCTCCAAAATGACGGGGTTCTAAAGCTAATGTCTTATTAATATCCTGAATAGACTCATTAAAATTACCCATCAAAAAATGAAGAGTTGCTCTTTTATTCCATCCCTCTGCAAAATATGGCTCTTTATTAACAAGTTCAGTAAATATCACCAATGACTGTTCATATTTGCGTTGTTTTAATAATTGATTACCTAGATCATATATTTGCTGAGAATTCTGATTATTTGTCTCACTCCATATCCTCCAAATACTTGTGATATAAATTGAAGAAGCAACTTCATTTTGAGAGTCTTTCACATTTAAAAAGAGAATATCTAATCTGGGGTCATTTTGATCAGCAAATACATTAGAGGTGTTAAAGAGAAAACTAATTAGTAAAATAGTGAATAAAAAAATTTTGTTTATCACTTTGCTTCAAATAAATATTGTGAAACATTTATTCTTGTAGATAAAAATCCTCCCCGACAATAGGCTAGATAAAAATCCCAGAGTTTTTTAAATCTATCATTAAAACCAAGCTTTGAAATATCATCCCAATTATCATTAAACTGATGAAACCATATCTCAAGAGTTTTTGCGTAGTCATGAGCAAATGATTTTGTATTGAGTGTTTTAAGCTTAAATTTATCAGCCATTGATTTGAAAACACCATCTGATGCCAATAAGCCTCCAGGAAAAATATACGTTTGTATAAAATCTGTTGTTCTTGCATATTTATCAAATAATGCATCATCGATTGTAATTGTTTGAATAAGTGCTTTGCCGTTTTTATTCAATAACTCTCTTACTTTGCTAAAGTAACTATTCCAATATTCTTTTCCTACAGCTTCAAACATTTCAATTGAAACAATGGCATCAAATTTTCCTTCAATAAGCCTATAGTCTTTTAAAACTACCTCAGGACTATTTTCTATAGTTGAAAGTCTCTCAGTTGCAAATTTATGCTGCTCATCAGATATGGTAATGCCTTTAACATTAAACCCTTTTTTTGATGCATATTCGATAAAACCTCCCCAACCGCACCCTATCTCAAGGATTGATTGCCCTGGCTTAAGCTCTAATTTATCAATTATCCTTTGATATTTATTTTCTTGTGCTTCGGCTAACGACATTTTTTTGTTATCAAAAAAAGCTGATGAGTAAGTCATCGTACTATCTAGCCATTTCTGATAAAAATTATTTCCTAAATCGTAATGGGCTAGAATATTTTTCTTACTTCCAGAAATACTATTCTTGTTTCTAAGATGATAGATATAAGTAAATATTTTAAAAACATTTTTTCCATCTGAAATTTCAGTTATATAGTCTACATTTAGAGAAAAGAACTCCATAAGATCTAGAAGATTACTTGTGCTCCAATGATTTTCAAAGTAACCCTCTGCCAAACCAATATCCCCTCGAGTAATTGCAAGCCAAAGCATTTTCCAAGAATTAATCTTTAAGTCGACAGTAGACCCTGAGCTTCCAAAGACTGAAGTTGATTTATCTGGATAAGTAACTTGGATTTTATTGACTTGAATCTTACTCAAGCCTTTTTCAATATTTTTTTTAAGAATACTACTCAGCATAACCATTCCCTTTATGACTAAACACTTTAAGCTTTTTTCTCCAAAGATGAAAAGCTTGATAGTGAATTTTAGGCAGTACAGAAAGTGAATTCAAGTATAAAGAACATATAAAATAAAGAAAATTAAGCCTATTATACTTCATCAATGTTCCCGAGAGCCTTGTAACAATTTCAAGATTATTACTTGGGTCAAATTCGTTAATTTTGATTGTCAAAGATTGATCATCTAGTTGAAATCTATATTTGCCAATCTTATCAGCGAAAGGAGATACATACATTCTCTTATCTGCCTCGAGCCATAAATTGTTTTCGATTTCTTTACCTTGGTTTTGAATATAGTAAACCTGTTTTTCTTTAAATGTATTTGTAACTTCAGCTATATAGGAAATTGTTTTACCATTTTTCCTCAGAAACCAAAAACATACAGGGTTAAAGGATCTCTTAAGAAATAGATTTGGCGTTTTTAATAAATCTAATGAAATGTGATCTAAACTTAATGAGTTTTTTTCTATATATCCTACAAACCATTTAATTATTTTTTCACTAATAATCTTTTCATGAAAATCATATGATGAAAAACTAAATTTAAGTTTATTAAATTTTTTTAATTTAAAGTCATAAATATTTTTATTAAATAGTGATCTGTACTTATATTTAAATGAATGTTTTTTTGGATGATTTCTGCTATGCAGGACCTCACCATAATATATAGAGCTTTTTATCATTCTTTTAAATTATTTATCATTTGAGCAACTCTCATTCCAGATTTTACACCATCCTCATGAAAACCATAACCTAAATATGCGCCAGCATAAAACAATCTATTCTTACCCTGTAAATTTTCAATTTTTTCCTGACCGACTATAGTTCCTTTTTTATATACAATATGGTCATATTTTTTTGCACGAAAAATTTTATTTGAATTAGAAATATTAAATATTCCCAATGTTACAAAAACATTTTCATTAGTATTTAATTTCTGTAAATTGTTCATCCAATAAGTTACATATTGATCATTTCCTTTTTTAATTGAATTCCAAGATGACCATTTAGATCTATCTTGAGGCATTAAAGCTGTATCATTATGAAGTACAACTTTGTTATCTAAATATTCAAAGCATGAATAGGCCTCTGTTTCATCTTTAGTTTGATCAATTAAAATTTGACTAATCTGTTTTGTATTACATGTAAAAATGACATAATCATAATCAGTTTTCGAGTCATTATTAAAGATAGTAATTTTATCCTCACCTCTTTTGATAGTAATAGTTTCAGATAATTTAATATTTTTTACGCTTGTCTTATTTAAAATTTTTTTAATATAAGATGAGCTTCCATTTTTAATTGAATACCATTTTGGACGATTAAAAATATCTAATAAACCATGGTTATTAAAAAAACTAAGTAATCGATTTGTTGGAAAATCATTTATTTGATTAGGATTCATTGACCAGATAGCGGCTGACATTGGATAAATATAATTTTCAGCAAAGTTTTTTGAAAAATTATTTAAATTTAGCCATTCAGATATTGGTAATTCATCATTGATATCTTTTCTTCCAAGCTTGTTGAACTTCAGAATATTAAATAAGAATTTAATATTAAAAAAAGACAAATAATAACTTGGTTTAAAAAAATCTTTTGAACACCAAGTTCTATCATTAATTGATGAGCTGTAGGACATATCGGACTCATTCAAACTAACATTGCATTTATTTATAAGTTGAAAAAAATTCTTATAATTTCGATCATTGCAAACTATAAAGCCAGTATCAACACGAATTTCTTTATTTGTTAAATTTATTAAATGAGTATCGGTATGGCCGCCAAGTCGATCTTCAGAATCATATAAGTCGATATCAATATTTTTATCTAAGTAGAAGGCAGTTGAAAGTGCAGATATTCCTGTGCCTATAATTGCAATTCTCATATTGAATATATATGACCTTAAATATAAAAATCAAAGATTGCGCGACTAAACATGATCATCTATTTCTTGATCCTTTATTTTTAATCGCCACATAATTGCAAGGCATATACTTTTTGATATAGGAAGTAGATATAGAACAACAAGCAATGAAAATGGTATCCATATAAGAGCCTGAAGCCATAAAGATGGAGCAAAAGTTTGTTCAGCACTTAGCACAAGAGGTACTACGATGTGGCCAGCTAATACTATTGAAAGCCATGGTCCAAAATCATCTGTTCGATAAATCGATAAGTGTTCATTGCAATGGCTGCAATAATTATTAATGCTTAAGTATCCTGAGAAAATTTTTCCCTTACTGCAATTAGGACACTTTTTTAGTATTCCATTCAATAATACCCTGATTA
>ERZ802830.3550-NODE-3550-length-13128-cov-14.2125_pt1 | contig 13128 bp, 10 predicted proteins | sample MGYA00345654_ERZ802830 | MGnify/ENA primary metagenome ERZ802830 (study PRJEB30503, sample SAMEA104212375) | marine metagenome | biome: Westerlies Biome; feature: [SRF] surface water layer (ENVO:00010504) within the epipelagic zone...; material: water... | reverse complement strand
GCATCATGAATGATGTCAACATAGCATATTGCACAGCAGTAAATTTTTTTGAAACCAAGCTAGTTAAAAAAGCAATGTTCACGGTTCCAACCAAACCAGCTGCAAAACTATCTAACCCAACAATTAGAGATAAAAGAGAGATATTTGCTTGGGCGCTCGCAACATAGGCAAAAAATAAATTAGTAAATAAGACACATAAACCTCCAAATAGCAGCGCATTAAACAAAGAAATTCTTTTAATTAATAAACCACCAATAAAAAAACCGATCACAGATCCAAAGAGAGCTATAGTTTTAACAAGAGCTCCTATTTCGGTTTTTGAAAATCCTAAATCTAAATAGAAAGGCATTGCCATAGGCCCCATCACAATGTCGGTGAGCCTATATGTTGAGATTATTAACAAAAGCAAAGCTGCAGACCATAAACCAAAGCGATTAAAAAAGTCTTTGAAAGCCCCTAAAAGTGCTTCATCAAATCTTAATATAGCGATTTCTTGATTGTTTGGTTCATAACAAATCAATGCTCCTGCCGATCCTATCAACATCAGAATACCCATTAATTGATATACATAAGCCCAACTGTATAAATCAGCAAAAATTAATGCCATAGATGTGGCTACAAGAATTGCAACTCGGTATCCTAGCTGATAACTCGCTGCTAAATCACCTTGCTCTTTTGCCTCACCAATCTCAATTCTTAAGGCGTCTATAGCAACATCTTGAATTGAGCCAAAAAAGGCAGCAAAAAATGCAAACAATGCTAACAATTGAATATTTTGAAGGGGGTCTATTAAACTCATACCAATCAATGACAAAAATATTACCGATTGGGAAAAAAGAATCCATCCCCTTCTTTTTCCAAAAACTTTAAATCCTAAAACTGAATATCTATCGACAAATGGTGCCCATAAAAATTTTAAGGAGTACGTAAGGACAAGCCATGCAAAAAAACCTATTTCAGTTAAAGAAATGCCTGCATCTCTCAGCCAAGCTGTTAGCGTTGAAAAAACAAGCATATAAGGAAGGCCTGAAGCAAAACCAAGCAACAAGATACCTATTAATTTTCTTCTCATAGCATTGATTGTAATAAAGTCCAGTCAAAAAATGGTCCTGGATCTGTTTTTCTACCTGGAGCTATGTCTGCATGACCGACAATATTTTTTTTGTTAATTTGTAAATCCATGGATAAAAAATTAATCAGTCTAGATAAAGAGTGATATTGATGTTGCTCAAACTCCTCATCATCGCAACCTTCTAACTCAATACCAATTGAGAAGTCATTGCAGTGCTCCCTGCCTTTATAATTAGAAATGCCAGCATGCCAAGCTCTCTTATTAGTAGATACAAACTGAATTAATGCTCCTTTACGCGTAATTAAAAAATGGGAAGAGACTTTGAGATCCTTGATCGATCCTAAAAACTCATCTTTACCTGGATCTAAGCAGTTTAAGAATAAATCTTTAATTAGCTGGGTGTTATAACGACCTGCCGGAAGGCTAATTGCATGTATCACGATTAAATCAATTGCGACATTATTTGGTCTTTCGTCAAAATTAGGAGATGGGCAAAATTCTGCAACATCAATAATGCCATCATGCGAGATCATATTTTTCCTCTAGACATAGAAACAGTGTAATGGATGATATTTAAGACATAAAATTTTTTTATCTTTTGGATCAGCGTAACTCAGGAGGCAATCTAAAATATATATCCTCTTTATTTTCACCTAACTCCTCGGCAGCAGTATTTAACTCAAGGCTGATTGCTTGAACCACACTCTGAACAATTGATTCTGGTGCGGATGCTCCAGCTGTTATGCCAATACTTTGATATTTAGATAAGGATTTAAAATCAAGCTCCTCTGCACCATCTATCAAGATAGAGCTAACACCGCACTTCTCAGCTAATTCTTTTAGTCGATTTGAGTTAGAGCTATTTCTTGAGCCTATGACAACAATAAACTCGCTCTCCAAAGCAAGCTGTTTAACTGCGTCCTGTCTATTTTGAGTTGCATAACAAATATCATCGCTCTTTGGTTTGAGAATTTTAGGGAACTGCTCATATAAGATTTTAACTATCGCAACAGTATCATCTAGGCTGAGAGTCGTTTGTGTTACATATGCAAGATTCTCTGGCTGTGAGACAGATAACAATTTAGCTTCTGCCTCGTCTTGCACCAGATAAATTTTGCTATTTGAATCTACGGGATTATGTCTTCCTAAAGTTCCCTCTACTTCAGGATGCCCCTCATGACCAATTAAAATAATATCTCTGCCAGCCCTGACATGGCGCTGAACCTCACTATGAACCTTGGTTACAAGGGGGCAGGTAGCATCAAAAGATAACAAGTTAAATTCTGCTGCCTCTTTCTCAACCTTCTCAGACACTCCATGAGCACTAAAAATAACATGAGATGATTCAGGGACTTCCCTGAGCTCGTCAACAAATATTACACCCTTAGACTTTAATTCTTCTACTACAGTCTTGTTATGAACAACTTCATGGCGAACGTAGATAGGTGGTCCAAATTTTTTTAAAGCTTGGTTAACAATATCAATTGCTCGATCTACACCAGCACAAAATCCTCTTGGATTGGCCAATAAAACTTTAGTCTTCGTCATGATCTATTTTGAAGAAATTTTTTAAACTCCATCAAGAAAAATAATGCTGCTCCAATTGAAATAAAAGCATCAGCAAAATTAAAAATAAAAAATGATGTATTGCCAACATGGAAAAATAAAAAATCAGTTACAACTCCATCTGGTAATCTATCCAGAATATTTCCAAGTGCACCCGAGATAATTAAAATTAGCGAAAAGCGATTGATTGAGGATTCTTCTCTTATATATAGCGAGTGGAGATAGGCTACTATCATCAATCCAATGAGCGATAAACTTAAGCTTAAGAATGAATTATTAAAATCTAAAATGCTAAAAGCAATGCCTGAGTTGAAAACCAACAATAAATCTAAAATCGGAATCAATGGCACTGCCTGTCCAAAGCTTAAGTATTCTTCAGCAAGATATTTTGCTACTAAATCAATTGCGATTAAGAGAAATATAACAAAGTAGCCTTTTTTAATACTATGCAAACTTTCTATCCTCTCCAGGACCATCTAAATTTTGTTCACATCGAATACATAGCTCGGGATGTTTAGAACTAGACCCAACAGATTCATGTCTATGCCAGCATCTTACACATTTTTCTGCAGATGATTTGATTACAGATACCTTTAAGGTTTCTCCTTCTAAAATATTACATTCAGACACTATGAAAAAGAAATGTATCTCAGAGGCATATTTCTCGATTAACTTGAAATCATTGGAATCAAGAATCAATTCAATTGATGCATCTAAAGAGCCTTTAATAACTCCAGCAGTTCTTGCTTCCTCGATGCTCTGATTAACCTCTTCTTTAATCTCAAGCAATCTTTTCCAATTCTCGTTCGATAAGTCACTGTCAAAATCTTCTAGGCTTTTTAAAGTAGTTAAAAATACCGAATCTGCCTCTTTCAAAAGAAAATTATTTCCCTGCCAGATCTCCTCAGCTGTAAAAGATAGAACAGGTGAAATTAATACAACTAACTGATTAACAATGATCTGCATTACAGTTTGTGCTGATCTTCTAATTTCAGAATCTTGTTGAGTGGTATATTGTCTATCCTTAATGATATCCAAATAAATACCACCAAGTTGATTGACGCAGAAGTTATGTATTCTCTGCATAGCTTGATGATAAGAATATGATTCATATGACCCAACAACATCCTCTTGCAACTTAGCAAGCTCATGTAAAATCCATTTATCCAGTTCAAGCAAGTTATTAAGCTCAATGGAATCTTTTTTTACATCAAAATCATTGATGTTACCTAACAGAAACCTAAATGTGTTTCTAATTCTTCTGTATTGGTCTGAAACTCTCTTAAATATTTCATCTGAAGCAACCATTTCGCTTCTAAAGTCAGTTGAAGCAATCCATAGCCTTAAAATATCAGCTCCTAACGTATCCCAAATTTTTTGAGGTGAAATTGTGTTACCAAGAGATTTAGATTGTTTTCTGCCCTCGTCATCTACTACAAACCCATGAGTTAAAACAGATCGATAAGGAGCCATTCCATTGGTAGCAATCCCAGTTAGTAAAGATGACTGAAACCAGCCCCTGTGTTGATCTGAGCCTTCTAAATAAAGATCAGCAACTACATCTGCACCATATAACTTATCTAAAACACACATGTGAGTGACGCCTGAGTCAAACCAAACATCCAAGGTATCATAAACCTTAGAATAGGACTCAGCATCATCAATCAAGGAATCAAGGCTTAAATTATCCCAACCCTCTATACCCTCTTTCTCAATCACATCTGCTATTTGATTAAAAAGCAGATTCTGTTTGGGATGAATCTCGCCTGTTTCATTGTGAATAATTAAGGTAATTGGAACGCCCCAATTTCGTTGTCTTGAAATACACCAATCAGGTCGATCTTCAAGCATTGAAAGAATACGTTCCTCTCCCCAGCTGGGCTCCCAATTAACATCTTTAACTGCATTCACTGCTCCATCACTAAGACCAGATTTCTTCATTGAGATAAACCATTGTGGGGTTGACATAAAAATGACTGGTGACTTATGCCTCCAACAATGCGGATATGAATGATCATATTGTTGATGAGCAAGTAATGCGTTGTTTTCCTGCAATAATTCTATAACAATCGGATCTCCCTTCTTGGTGCTTAAGCCGCTTAATGGTCCGAATTCTTCTTTAAAAATGCCTCGATTATCCAAGGCTTTTACAGACTCAAGACCATTCTTTATACAAATAAAGTAATCATCCAACCCATGTGCTGGAGCAGTATGCACACAACCTGTTCCACTTTCAGTGGTGACATGGTCTCCGTGCAATAACTTTGATTCCCTTTCATACAAAGGATGAGCCATTAAGATTTCAGTAATTTCTTTTCCTAAAACTGATCCAAGAATCTCTAACTCTATGCCCCATCTATCAGAGCATTCATCCAAAAGGTCTTTTGCAATAATAAAATGATCGTTATCGCCTCTAACAAAAATATACTCAATTTCTTCATGGATACATACAGCAACATTTGATGGAATTGTCCATGGAGTTGTCGTCCAAATAACGAAATATGCTTCTTCAACTTTATCAACTTGAAATGTTGAGCAAAGCGACTCAATAGATTTGGGTAACACTTTAAACTTCACATCAATAGAATGAGATTGCTTATCCAGATACTCTACTTCAGCCTCGGCTAAAGCTGATCTGCAATCCATGCAAAAATGGACAGGTTTTTCTCCTTGCTCAAGATGTCCATTAGCAATGATTCTTCCTAATGCACGAACAGTGTCTGCTTCAAAACTTTTATTTAATGATAGATATGGGTTCTCCCAATCACCCAATACTCCCAATCGAATAAAATCTTTTCTTTGCTTATCAACCTGAGATTGTGCATATTCTCTACAAGCTTTGATAAATGATTTTTTATCTTTAACAAGATCGCTTCCCTTCCCATGTTTTTTTTCAACATTTAATTCAATCGGCAAACCATGACAATCCCAACCAGGAACATATGGCGCATCTTTTCCAAGCATGCTTTGAAATTTTATTGTAATGTCCTTAAGAGTTTTATTAACGGCATGACCTAAATGGATATCTCCATTAGCATAAGGAGGCCCGTCATGAAGAATAAACTTTTGCTTGTCAGCATTTTGCTCTCTAATTTTTTGATAGAGGTTAATAGAGTTCCAAAACTCTAATATTTCTGGCTCTTTTCTAGGCAAACCAGCTTTCATCGATAAATCAGTTTCAGGGAGATTTAAAGTATCCCGATATTCTTTACTCATAGAGAATTATTCCAGTATTTCTTTAGCGTGAGATATGTCTTGAAGAATTTGTTCTTTTAATAGGTCAATGTTATCAAATTTCTTCTCATCACGAAGTTTATTTTTGAATTCTACAGTCAATCTTTGACCATATATAGACTCACTAAAATTAAATATATGAATTTCAAGAACAGGTTTAGATCCGTCAACTGTCGGTCTGATGCCCATATTTGCAATTCCATTGAATGACTCTCCCGCCAACGAACACTTAACCGCATAAACACCGGCTATAGGAAGTCTTTGTTTTGGTATCCAAAGATTTGCAGTAGGCACGCCGATAGTTCTGCCTAATTGCTTTCCATAAACCACTTTTCCTGAAAACGTATACGGACGCCCAAGTAATTGTGCTGCCAGCTCAAACTTGCTCTGCAGCAGAGCCTCTCTAATTCTTGTAGAGCTTATTCTTAAACCATCTCTTGAGACTGTTTTATTGGCAATTACTTGTGTTCCGTTGCTCTTGCCCCAATTTTTTAATAGTTGAAAATCACCAGCCCGCTCAGCTCCAAATCTAAAATCATCACCAATGATTAAATGTTTTAAGTTAAGTTGGGCTAGAACATCATCAAGAAAACTCTGTGGAGTCATTGTTTTTAAAGATTTATTAAATTGAAGAAAAAATGCAAAGTCTATTCCAAAATTTTTTAGCAACTTTACTTTTTCTCTCCAAGGGCAAATTCTCGGAGGTGCTGAAGAATTTTCATCTTTAGCTGCAAAATACTCAGATGCATGCGGCTCTGTAAAAAATACTAAAGACGCGCTTGAACTCTCTCTTGCCTTATCTTTTACTTGATTAAGGATTGCCTGATGCCCTAAATGCAATCCATCAAAATTGCCAATGGTTCCACTCATGGACTGATTTGGAAACTTCTTATTAAAAGTTTCTATATTTCCTATTCCTCTAATTAAGTACATTATTTAAAATCAGTTGTTCTGACGCCTAATAAAAAACTCACGCCAAAATAAATTATCAAAGAGCCAATAACTGCAGCGCCAAGATGCAACAACCTTTGAACTTCTGTAAATAATTCAAAATCAAAATATTGATTAAAAATTGATAAAAAGGATATCAAAGCAACGCTAGCTATTAAGACTTTAAAAGAAAAGGCGCTAAAGATTCCAGAGAAAGAAATCAACCCTTCTGTTTTTAGAATGAAACTTAAAATCATCACACTCACTATTGCAGAAATAGAACTTGCAATGGCTAAACCTAGATGACCTAATCCAAAATAAAATGCTAATAAGTAATTCAGGCATACATTAATTAATAAGCTTAGAAATGCTATCAACATAGGAGTTTTAGTATTTTGCCTAGAAAAAAATGCTGGAACTAAAACTTTCATTGCCATAAAAAAAGGTAGTCCTAGTGAGAAACCTATTAGGCTCAAACTAGCTTGTTGCACATCACTCCATAAAAAAGCACCTCGTTGAAAAATAGTAGCTAACAATGGAGAAGCAAATAAAATTAATCCAATTAATGAAGGAATAGCTAAGAAAAAAATTAACTTAAAGGCATTCTCAAGTTGCTCAGTAAAAGCTTTAATTTCTTTTTGAGCATAAGACTTTGATAGGCCAGGTAAAAGGACTGTACCAATAGCAATGGCAAATATTCCCATTGGAAATTGTATTAATCTATCTGAAACATATAGCCAAGTTGGACTGCCAGTGATTAATAATGATGCAAAAATAGTATCAACTAATAGATTTATTTGCGCTATGCCGCCTGCAACAATGGCAGGAAGAATAAGAATAAAGAATTTTTTGACGCCAGGGTTTTGAAAATCAATTTTTGGTACAGGGATTTTTTTAATGCTTGCTAAAGGTGCAATCTGGAATAGTAATTGTAGAAATCCCGCCAAAAGGACTCCCCATGCAAGAGCCATAACAGGTATATCTATTTTTGGAGCAACTAGCCACGCTGAACCAATTAAACTCAAATTGAAAATTAGAGGAGTTAATGCTGGGATAGAAAATTTATTATGAGAATTCTGAATACCCGCTGCAAAAGCTACAAGAGAAATTAATGCAAGATAAGGAAACATAATTCTTAACAGACTGACAGCTAAATCCTGTTTTTGTATATCGAAATAAAAGCCTGGAGCAAATATCAAAATAAATACTGGTGCGAAGAATAAAGCTAAGGTAGTAAATATAAAAAGTGCTGAGAGCAAAATACCGAATAAAGCATTCAGAAAGTCTTGACTGCCCTTCTCATCTTTACTGCCAATATACTCTGAATATATTGGAATAAAAGCTTGGCTGAATGCTCCCTCAGCAAAGAGCTTTCTAAAAACATTTGGAATTTTTAGTACAACTACAAAAATATCATGAAAAATACTTGCACCAAGAAGATTGGTTGTAAAGATATCTCTTATTAAACCAGCCACTCTCGATACCAAGGTCCAGCCACCAACTTTAATGGTTGAGAAAAAATTTAATTGAGAGGCAGTTTTGTCGGTCACTTAACTTGAGGATGTTTCTTTATTAAAACCTAAAGCAGCTGAATTAACACAATACCTTAAACCTGTCGGCTGAGGACCATCTGTAAAAACATGCCCAAGATGCGCATCACACTTAGAACATCTAATTTCAGTTCTAACTCTTGAGAGAGAATAATCCTCTAGTTCATTAATCTTATTGTTATTAGCAGCTTCATAAAAACTAGGCCATCCGCAGCCTGCATCAAATTTTGTTTCAGATTTAAAAAGGGTTTCGCCGCAGCAAATACAGGTATATATACCATCCTCAACATGATCCCAATACTGACCTGTGAAAGGTCTCTCAGTCCCACTCTCCTGAGTTACATAATAAGACTCAGGTGAAAGTTCTTTTTTAAGCTCCTCTTTCGATTTATTAGACATATGTTTAAATAGAATTTCTTTGGTGTAAGTATAATCTATACAAGCGTTTTCTAAACTAAGATTTAATTTCCCAATTTCTCACCCAATATATAAAAATAGTATCTATTAAAGCTATCAATACTTTAATAATGTATTTTGCTATAGAAATAGCAAAAGCTTGGGTAAATGTTAAATCTGTAGCAAGAACCCAGGTAAATTGATATATCAGAGTATCTATTAGTTGGGATGCCATGGTGGAAAGATTATTTCTAAGCCATAGTTTTTTTCCATTCGTTAAGTTCTTTAGATAATGAAAAAACCATACGTCAAATCTTTGGCTCACAAGATATGCCGTCAAGGAGCCAATAATAAAAATAGGTGAATAAAATGCTAGAACTGAAATAGCATCATGGACTTCTGCAGCCGATCCGGTTAAGTCAGAGGGCAGAAACTTAGTACTAAGCACCAAGGTCAGCATTACAGCTATGTTTGCAACAAATCCAAGCATGACTGCTCGATTGGCTTCATCTTTACCAAATTTCTCATTTAAAAGATCTGTCGCAAAGTAAATGCCTGAATATAATATTGCACCCATACTGACATTGAATTGCATTCCAAATAGTGTTAATTCGCTTACTTTTCCCCCTTGAAGATTCCCAAGGACTATTCCGAGTATTACGGCGCAATACAAACCATATTTACCAAAGAATCTATATAGAAAAATAGCTAGCGATAAATCATAAAATACAACCAATAACCATAAAGTTTCTTGGTTTAAATTAGTAAATAGGGTGTCCATTTGGGAATCATTATTACATAGAAATTTATGTTATTAGGTTACATTAATGGATTACGAAAGTTAGAATTATTAGATAATTAAAAATAAAAAGAGAGATAAATGAGTGAACTAGGTTTTTATAGATTTGCGAATTCACACCCAGATGAAATTGCTATAGTTGAACCATCTGAAAAAATTTGGACAAGAGGTGAACTACTAGCAAAAACCAATCAATTAACACATGCATTAAGAGAGTTTGGGGTTAAGAGTGGAGATGTGGTGGCAACTGTATTACCCAACTCAGTTGAATACTACATAGCTTACTTGGCTTGCGCACAATCCGGTTTTTACATGGTACCTATTAATTGGCATCTTGCCGGACCAGAAATAGCATATATTCTAGAAGATTCTGGCGCTAAAGCATTCATTGCATCTGGTGAAGTGCCTGCTATGGAAGAGGCTTGCCAAAAAGCAGTTTCAGCTATTAATTTTCCAGAGCAAGGCTGTATAAGTACTACCAAAATGAGTGGCTTTATTCATTTGGATGAATTTATAGGCTCTCAACCAACTACCAATCCAGAGGAAAGAACTGCGGGTCAAGTAATGAACTATACGTCTGGTACAACTGGAAAACCTAAGGGTGTAAAACGTGCATTAATTCCTGGAGATCCTGATGATGTTTTGAGTATGTTTGCAATGATACTTAGCTTCTTTGAAATTCAACCGCAAGAAAATAATGTTCACATTGTCGGATCACCTTTGTATCACACTGCGGTCTTAGTTCACTCTTCAGCAGCCCTGCATTATGGGCATTCTGTTGTGTTGATGGAAAAATTCGATGCAGAGCAAATGCTTTACCTAATTGATAAATACAAAGTTACATCAAGTCATATGGTTCCAACTCAATTTCATAGATTGTTACAGCTACCCGATGAAATCAGAGCAAAATATGATTGCACATCAACTCGGGCCATGATTCATGCTGCAGCCCCCTGCCCTATTCATACCAAACAAGCAATGATTGAATGGTGGGGAAATTCCATATGGGAATATTATGCTGCCACAGAAGGTGGTGGAACAGTTGTCGATGCTAGTTCATGGTCTAAGTTTCCTGGGACAGTTGGTAAAGCATGGCCAGGAGCTGAAATCAAAATCATTAACGATGATGGAACTGAGGCTAAGCCGGATAATCAAGGCACAGTCTTTATGAAGCTTGGCGAAGCAACAAAGTTTGAATATAAGGGTGATCAAGAAAAAACAAAAAAAGAGAGGCTAGTTTTTGATGATCAGGTTTATTTTACTGTTGGTGATATAGGGTATTTAAACAATGAAGGGTATTTATTTTTATGTGACAGGAAGATAGATATGATTATTTCAGGCGGAGCCAATATATACCCAGCAGAAATTGAGAGCGCTTTTCTTATGCATCCTGCTGTTGCTGATGTTGCTGTATTTGGAATTCCCAACGAAGAATGGGGGGAAGAAGTTAAAGCGGTTGTAGAGCTTAATCAAAATTTCGATTCTTCTAATGAATTACTTGCTGAATTGATGAAGTTTGCTCAGGAAAATCTAGCAAAAATGAAGCTACCAAGAAGCATAGATTTTATTGAAAAGCTTCCAAGGGACGAGAATGGCAAGTTATACAAAAGAAGGTTAAGAGATCCCTATTGGGAAAATCAATCTTCAAACGTCTGATGGAATTTAATGCTGCTGACATATTTGAAGGAGTTGTAGATAGAATTCCTGACAGAGAAGCAGTTGTGCTTGGGTCTACTCGTTTAACTTATCAAGAGTTAGACGCAAGAACAAATAAAGCAGCAAATGCCTTGAAAAAACTTGGAATAAAAAAAGGCAGCCATATAGGGATTTATGCTTTCAACTGCATAGAGTGGCTAGAGGTAATGCTTGGAGCATATAAGCTATGTGCAATTCCCATTAATATCAACTACAGATATGTTGAAGAAGAGCTTAAGTATCTTATTGAGAACGCTGATATGGAAGCTGTTTTTTATCACAAGCAGTTTGGTACAAAACTTAATAATATTAAAAATGATCTACCTATTTTAAAAGATTTTATCTGTATAAATGATAATTCTGATGCTGATGTCATTGAAGGAAGTTATGATTTCGAGGCTCTTATTTTAGATGCAGATGATTGTAGACTAAATATTGAAAGATCAGGAGATGATAAATATATACTCTATACAGGGGGCACCACTGGAATGCCAAAGGGAGTGGTCTGGCGCATGGAAGATGTCTTAATGACACTTGGTGGAGGCATAGATGCAGTAACGGGAGAAAAATATCCTACACCCGAAGCTTTTGCAGATAAATGCCTGCAAGATCAAACAACTGCCCTTGCATTAGCTCCATTAATGCATGGCGCCGCTCAATGGCAATCATTTAATGCTTTCTTTTCAGGATGGAAATTTATAATTAATGATCAAATTTCATTTGATGCAGATTATATTTGGGAAATTATTGCCAAAGAAAAAGTAATGAACCTAACTATTACAGGTGATGCTATGGGACGTCCACTTTGTGACGCACTCCCCTCTGCACTGGAAAAGGGTTTAGATCTATCCTCATTATTTGTTCTAGCAAGCACTGCGTCTGTTTTCAGTGCCTCTATCAAAGATACCATCCTAGAATATCTACCTAACCTTTTCCTCATAGATGCTGTTGGGTCCTCTGAAACTGGAGCAACCGGCGTGAATATACATACAAAAGATGGAAAATTAAAAGACTCAGGTGGAGGCCCAAAATTTACGAAGCCTAATTTTAGTGAAATTTTAAATCTTGATACTTTAGAAGTTATTCAGCCTAGTGACACAGAAACAATTGGATATTTAGCAAGGAAAGGTCATGTACCCGTTGCTTACTACAAAGATAAAGAAAAATCTGAAAAAACATTTATTGAAGTTAATGGAGAAAGGTATTCAATACCAGGAGATATGGCTAAATATGAGGAAGATGGTCAAATGACTTTGCTGGGGAGAGGGAGTGTTTCCATTAATTCTGGTGGAGAGAAGATATTCCCAGAAGAAGTTGAAATGGCTCTTAAGGCTCACCCAAATATCTTTGATTGCCTTGTTGTTGGTGTGAAGGATGAAACATGGGGGCAAAAAGTAGTAGCTGTTATCCAAAGAAGAGAAATGGTTGATCTGTCTATTGAAGAAATAAAAGAAAGCGCTTCAAAATACATAGCCAGTTACAAGATGCCAAAAGAAATAGTGTTTTCTGAATTAATTGAAAGAGCTCCATCAGGCAAGCCCAATTATCAATGGGCTCAAAACCTTGCAAACTCAAAACTAAAGATAAAATAAATATGAGAATAGAAACCTACATACCTGGTTTATCAAAAAATACTATTGAGATAGTTAAACATGCAGAATCTCTTGGGTATGATGCGCTCGTTTCTGGAGAGCTAAATAATGAGCCTTTCCTTCCTGTTTTGCTTGGATTGGAACATTCCAAAAAAATGATTGTAAGGACTGGATTAGCTATAGCTTTTCCAAGGAGCCCTATGACAGTTGCAAACATGGGTTGGGACTTGCAATCATTCAGTGATGGTCGTTTTCAACTTGGCTTAGGAACTCAAGTTAAAGGGCATAATGAAA
>ERZ802830.3545-NODE-3545-length-13148-cov-7.74719_pt1 | contig 13148 bp, 10 predicted proteins | sample MGYA00345654_ERZ802830 | MGnify/ENA primary metagenome ERZ802830 (study PRJEB30503, sample SAMEA104212375) | marine metagenome | biome: Westerlies Biome; feature: [SRF] surface water layer (ENVO:00010504) within the epipelagic zone...; material: water... | reverse complement strand
CATACGACCGGCCGCTGCCGCAGCAGTGCGACCTCTTGCTCGTAGCGGTCATCGCTTGTGTAGTGCGCTACTGGCTCATGCCACTGTATGGTTCCAAGATCGGTCGTACCGTTGTCGATATGCGTAAAAACGCGGTCAATGACGTCATTGGTTTCTAATAAGCCGGCGTTGTTGTTATCCATACTGTCTTGTTCTCTTCTTTTGTTTAAGCAGTGGTCTTGTCTCGAATCGATTCAACGAATGCAATGATGACTGGACGTTGGTACTCATCGACTGTGACTGCAGTCATGATGCTGAATTTGTAGGATTGAGGATGTCTCATAAGTTGTCCGGAGCGCATCATTTGGGGTTCTCTGGAGAGCGCCACGCAATAACTCGGCTCCTTTTGGTCAAGCCGGATCCGCTAGTTTGAGCAACTGCTTGCCGTGGTTTTCACCCGTGTAGAGACGGCGAAGTGTGTCCGGGATATTTTCAAATCCCTCTTGTACATCCACCTGAAATTTCAGGTCGCCAGACATCACCCAACCCATGAGGTCCTGAATGGCTTCCATTGCCCGGGGCATGTAATCGAGGATGATGAACCCTTCCATGCGCGCTCGGTTTGTCACGAGATTCATGAGGTTCGAAGGCCCGGGGATCGGTTCTTCTGCGTTGTAGCCAGAGATACCACCGCACATAACGACGCGGGAATAGAGATTCAGGTGATTGAGGGCCGCTTCGAGCGTGTCGCCGCCGACGTTGTCAAAAAAGACATCCCACTTTTCAGGGCAGGCGGCGGCAATTTGCTCATCCAAGTTACCCTGCTTGTAATCGATAGCGGCGTCCAGTCCTGCCACTTCGGTCAGCCACCGGCATTTCTCCGGGCCACCCGCGATGCCGACTACGCGACACCCTTTAATCTTGGCTATCTGACTCGCAACGGATCCAGTAGCGCCCGCAGCACCTGAGACCAACACCGTTTCGCCCGCCTTTGGCTGACCTAATTCGAGTAGGCCGAAGTACGCGGTAATGCCCGTTAAACCGATGACAGAAAGCATCATTTCCGGTGTGACGCCCTCGGGAATCTTGGTAACGCCCATGACGCCTTCACCTGGGGTAATGACGGCATAATCCTGCCAACCGCCCATGGTCTGGACGAGGTCTCCTTCTGAGAAATCGTCGTGGTTGGATAGCACAACCTGGCCAACGGTGCCGGCTCGCATGACCTCACCAATGCCGACGGGTGGCAGGTAACTGGGGCGGTCGACCGCCCAGCCTCGTTGTGTGGGGTCGAAAGAGAAGTACAGGTTTTTGATGAGTATTTGCTGGTCGATAACTTTGGGAACAGTGGTCTCAACAAATTCAAAATTGGCTTCCCCGATCATGCCTTCGGGGCGTTTAGCGAGACGCCATTGGCGATTTACAGTCATTGATTCAGCCTCTCTCGGTAAGCTTTACGTTTCAGTGGCGTGTTACTTGATTTTTCTTTCGTTCTTTTTTCCGGCTACAAGCGTTTCAATGCCGGCAATAATGTAGTTGACCGTCAGCTCAACGGTCTCATCCATGCTCAACCCTCGTCTGCCAGCCAACTCGGCCGCGGACCAAGCAGCACCGGAAGACAGCTGCACAATGAGACGTGCCGTATCTTCGTCAAGCCGGTAGTGTTCAGCGGCTTTCTCAATAAGAAAGCTCGCGGCTTCGTGCGAGTTTTGCGCCAACCTGTTCTGGACGACGCTCGCTATTTCTGGCTGAGTGATGAGTATGGGTAGCACGGTTCCCGGCGCGTAATGCGCAAAATTGCTTCTCACGGCCATGCGCACAATCTCTTCAAAGCTCTTGGCCTGCTCCGCCTCTTTAACCGTTCGCCTATTGAATCGCGAGAGTTCGCGTTTTAGCAGCGTTTGCAGAAGTTCAATTCGATTGGGAAAGTAGTTATAGACCAGGGGTGCCGACACGCTAGCTCGTTTAGCCAGTCCTTCCATGGTGAAGCCAGCAAGACCGTCCGCAGCGATCATCTCTGCACTGCAGTCGAGCAAGTGCTGCTGCCGTGCTTCGGGACTGAGTCTAATTCGTTTGGGTTTAGTGTCTGACATATATTTATTTTTGAGTGTCTATAGTAGGAAGTTTAGTTCAACGAAGGACTGGGGTAAACCAACTGGCGATGCCGATTGGTGAACGCGATGACAGGGCCATTCATGTCGTTTAACGTTGTCATTCACAGGTTTTTGCTGAGGTGGGTATGGCAGTTGAGAAATGGGTAACACGTCGACCACGATCGGTTGCACTGACGCGGTTTTTTTGGGTGCCACTCGTTTTACTGCAACTGCTTTCTGCCTCGCTCCAAACGGCCGCCTCGCAGCTCCTCCCCAATGGGCCTGTCGCCCTGGTTGGGGCTCAGGTGATCGATGGCTATGAGGTTGCCCCAATTTCTGACGGTATCGTTGTTTATGAAGACGGCGTTATCACGGCGGTGGGGTCGGCCAGCGAAGTTCAGATACCTGCTAATGCAAGGGTCATCGATGTCGGGGGGCACACGGTACTTCCCGGGCTCATCGATAATCACGTTCACGTCGATTTGATCGGACATGGTTCTTACGAGCGTTACTACGAATTTTTGGGTGGCGATGAGCGCCTAGATGAGGTCATGCCTATTGCCGCCAAGCAAATGTTGAGAGCGGGTGTCACAACAGCGCTGGACTTGGGCGCACCCTTCGACATTCTAGATGTTCGCAGAAAAATCGATTTGGGCGAGATTCCCGGCCCTCGTCTACTGGTATCGGGTCCTTGGATAACCCGCGTTCAGTACGACACCATCCCCGATAGCTATGAGGAGGTGATCAGCTCACCGGAGGAGGGTGCTCGCAAAGCCCTCGAGCTCATCGATCGCGGCTCCGATGTCATTAAGACCTGGGAGGGCCTGACTCAGGAGGACTATCACGCCATTGTGACTGCGGCTCACTCACGCGGGGTCAAGGTTCATGCTCATCTTTACGATCCGGAAGCTATTAAAATGGCGATTGAGGCGGGTGTTGATGTATTTCAACACGTTGGCTCGGCCGGGAATCCACCCTATGAAGAGGCGTTGATTAATACCATCGCGCACAAAGAGATTCCCGTTGTTCAAACGATCTCACATCGTGTTTGGGTCTATCCGTCGACGCTGGCATTTCCCTCGCGCCTGAAGAGAGCCGAGTACAAAACCGACATGCCGGGTGATATCTACCGAGAGTTCATGGATTCATTTCAGAATTTTCACCAGCTTCCTTACTTTAGGAACGCGGCGAATGAGATAAGGAACTCAAAACAATCCGCCAGTCAGTTCATCGATGCTGGGGCGCGCATCGGTGTCGGCACGGATGCAGCCAGTCCGCTCAATATGCATCTAGAGGCCATTTGGCGTGAGATGTCTGCCTTGGTCGACAGTGGCATGACACCGATTCAGGTCATATCGGCCGCAACCAAAACCAATGCCGAGATACTCGGCGTATTCGCCGAGCGTGGCAGTCTGGAGCCCGGAAAACAGGCCGATATTCTTGTAGTGGCGGGGAATCCGCTCGAGGATGTTGAGGTGCTGGGTCGGGTAGCCCTGGTCGCTAAAGGCGGCGCGCTGTGGGTGACCGAAAGCAGTACGCTGCAAGTTGATGGCCCAGTCAATCACTTCCGAACTCCCTGAGTTTTTCCACGACGTTATCGTCGTGCGTGTGACGGCCACGTCTGCTTATAATCGAAATAACTTAGTTCTAAAAAAGACGGACGTGATAACAGATGAATCGATTAACGCAGGCATTATTGGCAGCCACGATGACCGTGGCTCCGTTCGCGGCAGAGGCAGGCTCAGAACAAGATGGCTTGCCGCTTGACGGCGCCACCGAGGTCCTTAGTTTCACGACGGATGAGGGTTCATGGCTCTCCATCGATGTGACGCCTGAGGGCGATAGTCTCGTCTTTGATCTCTTGGGGGATTTGTATCGCTTGTCCATCAAGGGCGGTGAGGCAGTTCGCATCACCTCAGGTCTGGGTTACGACAGCCAGCCCGTCATCTCACCTGATGGACAGCAGATTGCGTTCATCAGCGACCGGGACGGTGCGACTAATTTGTGGGTTGCGGATATCGACGGTGACAACCCCCGGCAACTCTCCTCGGAACGCCACGCCGGCATGATCTCTCCCGAGTGGACACCGGATGGCGATTACCTCATTGTCACTCGAGTCGCCACCGATACCGAGCTGGTAATGTTTCACGTTGATGGTGGCTCCGGTGTGACCTTGACGGGTTCAGGGGGTAATGAGCGCTTCTGGGGTGTTGGTGTCGAGACCTCTCCCGACGGTGAGCATCTCTACTTCGCTGAGGGTCAGGGTTCTCGCCGGGACATACCTGCATCGCAGATCAGTCGCTACGCCTTTGCCACAGGCGATATCGAGCCGTTGACGCAAGGCGAGGGCGGTGCCTTTCGCCCCGTGTTGTCTCCCGATGGTCAGTTCATGGTATACGGCACGCGATTCGAAGCTCAGACAGGACTGCGAATTCGCGACCTGGTCTCGGGCGCAGACCGATGGCTGACATATCCGATTCAGCGCGATGCGCAGGAGAACTTCCGCCCGCCGAGTCGCGATCTCTTACCCGGTTACTCGTTCACGCCTGACGGTCAGCAGGTCATCTTCAATGCGTTCGGCAAAATCTGGCGGGTTGATGTGGCAACGGGCGACCGTCAGGAAATCCCTTTCACGGCAGACGTGGCGCTCGATATTGGACCGGATCTCACGGCGCCTTATCGCGTGCCGCAAGGAGACCTGACGGCCACGCTGATTCAGGACCCGCGACCCTCCCCCGATAAGAACAAGGTTGCCGCGTCTGTTCTGACCAAAATCTATGTCATGGATGCTGACGGAAAAAACCTCAAGCGACTGACTAAGGAGGATCAGAATGAATTTAAGCCAATCTGGTCGCCTGATGGCCGTTGGATTGCTTACACCACCTGGTCGCATGCGCGCGGTGGACACATTTACAAGATGCGCTCTGATGGCAAGGGTAAGCCAAAACAGCTTACTGACAATGAGGCGTTTTACACCGATCTGGCGTTCAGTCCCGACGGCAGCACGATCGTTGCTATGCGAGGAAACGAGTTTCTTCGAAATCAGACCTTTAGCGAGTTTGGGGGGTTGAGAATTCCACTTGAGTTAATCTCATTACCTGCCAAGGGCGGTGAGCAAACCGTTGTCAAGGCGCTCGACAGTGGACGTTATCCCCACTTTGGCCCTGAGGCAGATCGCGTGTATCTCACCGGCGATGACGGACTCTTTTCCCTGACACTTAGCGGTACCGATCATCGCGACGAAATGACGGTAAACGCTCCTCGCGGTAACCGGCGTGGCGATGACCCCCCGCGAGCCGAAGCGATTTACATACACCCAGACGGTAACTCGGTGTTGGCGTTTGCTAACAAGCAGGTGTGGTGGATTGCAAAGCCAAAAGCGGGGGCGCAGGCGGTTGTTGCCAACCTGAGAGGTGGCAACGTACCGGTGACGCGACTAACGCACGTGGGAGCTGACTATCTGGGTTGGTCCAGCGATGGCAACAGTGTGTGGTGGGCCATCGGAAACACCTTTCATTCTCGCCCGCTCGTGAGTCTAAGCTTTGAGGCAGATGAAGCGGATTCAGGAGACGCCCTTGCTCAGACGGATCATGACGCATCAGATCGTTTTATTCCTGAAGACGAGCATCCCGCCGTCACCACTGTTGATATGGACGTGGTCGTACCCAGATCGACACCAACAGGTGCGCTTCTTTTAGAGCAGGCCAATCTCATTACCATGTCAGGCGAGTCGACCGATGCCATGGCGGAGGTGCGCACGTCGCAAGATATTCTGATCGTCGATAACCGCATTCATGCCATCGGTGATCATGGCAGCTTGGCAGTACCCGACGGAGCGACGAGGCTCGACCTCAGTGACAAATTTGTGGCGCCCGGTTTTATCGATACGCATGCTCACTGGGAGTTCAGAACCAGCGATGTACTTGAGCCTCACAACTGGTCACTCGTGGCGAATGTCGCTTATGGAGTGACCACCGGGCTCGACGTGCAGACAGCCACAAATGATTATCTCGCTTATCGCGATTTTATTGAGACAGGGCAATCCATTGGTCAACGCGCCTTTATGACAGCACGGGGTGTCTTTGGTGATACCGATTTCCAGTCATATGACGAGGCCCACGCATACCTGCGGCGCTATAGCGAGCACTATCACACCAACAACATTAAAAGCTATGTGGTCGGTAATCGTGAGCAGCGGCAGTGGGTGGTTCAAGCCAGTCAAGCACTTGGGCTGATGCCGACCACCGAAGGGGCGGCCGATCAGAAGATGGGTATCACGCATGCCATCGATGGTATGCATGGTCACGAGCATAATCTTCCCGACTCCCCCATCTTTAAGGATGTGGTCGAGCTTTTCGCGAAAACAAGAACGGCCTATACGCCCACACTGGTGGTGCAGTACAACGCACCGACGCTTGTCGATTACTTCTTTACCCGAATCGATGTGAGAGACGACGATAAACTCCGACGCTTTTACCCGAGTAATCGCCTTGATGAGCTAACACTGAGACGATCCAGTTGGCATCGGGACAGTGAGTTTGATTTCGAGCAAGGAGCTGCTCAAGTCGCAAAGATTCAACGCACTGGCGGTCTTGTTGGTGTTGGTGGCCATGCCGAACTGCAAGGCTTGGGCTATCACTGGGAAATGTGGGCCTATGCCATGGGCGGCATGACACCGGTTGAGGTTTTGCGAGCCGCGACTATCGATGGCGCGCGCATCATTGGTGTCGATCAGGACTTGGGGTCCATTGAGGTAGGTAAGTTGGCCGATATGGTCGTTCTGAACGCGAATCCGCTCGATAACATCCGAAACACGGTTGATATCGACAAGGTGCTGATCAATGGCCGTCTTTACAACGGTGACACCATGAATCAGGAGTGGCCTGATCGAGTACCATTGCCCGACTTTTGGTGGTGGGATCAGACCGATCGTCGGTTTGTTCCTGACCCAATTCATGCTGATTAAAGGGCGTGCAGAATCACCCTTTCGATCGTAAGCATTTATCTCTCATCACGCGTTTTACGCCGTTCCATTTTTGGGGCGCATCACTGCAATTTCGTTACAAGCGGGTCACCGACACCCCGCGTATCCTTCTCACCGTCATACCGTAGTGACGTTAATCAAGGAGTAATGAAACATGGATAAACTTAAATCTGTTGTGGTTTCTGGACTCGTCGTTTTGGGCATGAGTGTCGAAGCCAATGCGTCTACTTCAGTGAGTGCAGCCTACGGGCAATGCAAAGCTGAAGTAATCGAAAAGTTCGGTGAAGAAACGCGCGTAGCGATGAAAGGGAGCAAGAAGTTTTCGGGCACCCTAACCGTGAAACTCTCCGTGGTACGTGACGGCGATTCACGCCAAAGATTGCTGTGTAAAGTAACCGGTGACGCATTAGTGCTCACTGATAAAGAGGGTAAGCCGCTCTCTTAAGCAAGGAAAACTATGCAGGAGCTTAGCTGGGACGATTTGAAGGTGCTGTTGGCCTGCAGTCGTCATGGATCGACGCGCACGGCAGCATCCGCTTTGGGCGTAAGTAACAGCACGGTAGCTAGGCGACTTGAAACGCTTGAGGCGGCCATCGAAGGCCGCCTTTTTGATAGGACCCCTGACGGACTTCTCGCTACGGCGCTGTGCGAAGAGTTATTGCCGATCGCGAAAACGGTCGAAGACACCGTATCTGATGGACAACTTAGACTAACTGGCAGAGATGCACTGTTGGCAGGAAAGTTGAAGGTATCGATTGCGGATTTTAAGCCCGTAAACCAGCTTCTTTTTCGCAGTTTAAACGAATTTTCAAAGTCGTATCCTCGCATTCAACTTGACGTGAGGACCTCTAACGTCAAGGTGGATCTCTCTCGACGCGAAGCGGATTTCGCCATTCGAGGTCTTAAGCTTGAGGAGCGTCCCCCCAAAGATATTGTGGGTGTAAAGCTTGGTTTACTGACAATGGGGCTCTACGTTCACAAGGCCGTTTTAGCTGATGCAAGACTGGGTAAGCGAGAACTGAACTTCATTGATTCAACTGAAACAGCCCCAGCTGGATTGCCAACGGCCGCTGACCTTGGAATCAAGGTGAGGCATTCAGTTGAAGGGCCTATTACCCGCCTCGATGCGGTAGCTAATCAAATGGGGGTGGCGGCACTCGCTTGCTCTAGCGTCGCAGAGGCAGGCTTGAAAGATGTCGTGCGCTTACCGAATACGGAGAGTGTTCCTCATCGATACGTCTGGCTGCTGTATCATAAGGACCTTCGCCAAAGTGCCCGGATACGCGCTTTGTTTAAGCATCTTTTGACGCTAGAGCAAAACTGGCCAGCGGCGTGGATGGGTCGGGCGGTCGCCAACAGCAGTGATGCTGAGCCCATTGACGCACTGATAAGTGAACTCGCCTGACACCGTCCCCCTCGATGCTAACGAAGCTGCTCTCCAATCGGTATTACTGAGCAATCTCACAACACTGAGACGGGTTTTCTAAGGTTCTTCCTGCTAAAAGCGGGTGGCGGCATTGCAGTACCCGTTAAGGCTATGGGTTCAGAGGCGGTTAGTTTGCTACGCTTGGACATTGCGACCCGGGTGGGTTTGCGAGTCGGCTGAGACTCCGCCCGTTTAAGACGATGACTACGGTAAAACCATGAAGCGACGAACGTTTTTGCACACGACTGGCCTAGCCTTCGCGGCCTTGTCTGCGAGTGGCTGCATCACTCGACCTTTACCCGATCGATCCTTTTCACGCGCGGTGGGCTACGGTCCCTTGGTCCCCGATTCTCAGGGCTTGCTCGATCTTCCCGCCGGTTTCTCCTATCAGCTTGTTTCGAGTCTCGGGGATGCCATGACCGACGGGGCAACAGTTCCAGATAAAGCCGATGGGATGGGTTGCTTTGATCTTGGAGGCGGACGCTTGGCGCTAGTGCGTAACCATGAGCTGGTCTCTACCGACGAAAGCGGTGGGGTGTTCAGTGCCGGATTTGGTACCAAAGATGGTCAGTTTATTCCCGGGGGGACAACACACGTTGTTCTCGATAAGGACACGTTAGAGGTATTGGATCAGTTTCGCTCGCTAGGTGGCACCATGCGAAACTGCTCGGGTGGTATCACGCCCTGGGGTAGTTGGCTGACCTGCGAGGAATCGACCACAGGCCCCGGATTGAAGTACGGCGAGGGTCTAAACCAGTATCACGGCTGGGTGTTCGATGTACCCGCAGCGGCCACGGGACTGGTGGATCCTGCGCCCCTCAAAGCCCTTGGCAGGTTCAATCATGAAGCCGCTTGCGTGAACCCGAATACGGGGCTTGTTTATCTCACAGAAGATCGCGATGACAGTGTTCTGTACCGGTTCATCCCTGCAGTCCCGGGGGACCTTACTCGCGGAGGGCGTCTGCAAGCCATGAGAGTGGAGGGTGCGCCCGACCTGAGAAACTGGTCAAGGTCGTCTACTGCTGTGGGTTCTGTCGGTGAAGTAAGCTGGATTGACCTTGATGAGGTCGAAGCCCCCAACGATGATCTGCGCCATCGTGCCGCAGCTATGGGCGCGAGCTTGGTGGCCAGGGGTGAAGGTATCCATATGGGCGATGGCGAGGCATTTATTTGCTCAACCAGCGGGGGTGCACGACGACTCGGGCAAATTTTCCGGCTCACCTTTAGTAACGATGGCACAAGCGATTTGCTGGAACTGTTTTTCGAGAGCGTATCGAAGCATCAGTTTGATTACGGCGATAATCTGGTCGTTGCGCCCAACGGGCACCTCATTGTCTGTGAGGATCAGTACACCGAAGTCGTTGATAACCACCTCAGAGGGATTGCGCCGGACGGGAACGCCTACCCATTGGCCCGCTTGCGGCTTCAGACTGAGTTGGCTGGAGCGTGTTTCTCCCCCGATGGAAAGACCTTGTTCGTTAACGTCTATGCACCCACTAAGACGTTGGCCATTACCGGACCTTGGGACACCTTCGACGCAACGACACTGACAGTATCCTGAGTACATCGAACGTGCTCGGGTCTGGCCAAGCAGACAGGAACCGACCTAGATGAGGGTGACGGTTTGTCCTTGAGTCATCTTTCCGCCGCGCACGACTTTGGCGTAGACCCCGAGGTTGCCATCGGCATGCTTCACGAGATGTCGCATAATGTCGGTGTCTCGGGGTAGCGGGCCGGTTGCGTGTGTGGTCATCGAGCAGCGTGGGCAGGTATCGAGCACTTTCAACACAACATCGCCGATCTGCAGTTGCCTGCCAATCCAATCCTGTTCGGGAAACGGGGCGCTTGAGTCACTGACATCAAACACAAAGTTTGCTCTGAAGCGCTTTTCGTCGAACGCTGAATCGGGTGCCGTCCGCGCCATTGTATCCAGTGACTGTTGTGTCATCAGCATGATAGGGAACGCATCGAAATACGTACCCGGCGGAGACTCGAACTCGAGGACTTCAGCAAACGCACTGAGGTCGGGCAGTGGTTCATCGGGTGTACGACCAAAGATCTCTCGCAGTTCCTGTTCAAAGTCCTCGGAGTCGGGTGCACCTCGACGATAATGCTCAAGGTTATCCGCTGGGAGCAACGGCCACAGCGTTACGGCGTGATCGAGTTTCTCAGACAACCACGTGTTTAAGTCTTCTGCGCTGCTGGTGCAGCTAGTGCCGTCCGGCGCAGTAATCTCCGTTGCATTGCCGTCTAATGATCTTGCGCTAAACATCATGAGCTGAGGGATTTTTTTGGCGCCCCGAATGCCGCCTCGAACCTCGTCACGCGTGGCCCAAGCGCGGTCACCTTCGATACCGCGTTCGCTCACAGTGACCTCTGCCGGCATTTCGCCAAGCATCGACTTAACGGGGTAGCGGTGTATTTCAGACAGCGTGATTTTTGACATGAGTCGCATCCTTTTGCCGTATTGATCGCCGGCTATTTACTCGGGCACGTCTAGCGCCGGATTTCGGTTGAAGAAATTGCGTGGCTTTAGCGTGATTTCGTCTATTTTCGACGGCATTACGGGCCAGTCCTCGGCCATGGGTACATGATGGAAGCCAATCATCGGCCAGGCGACAAGGTCGGTATTTTCTATAGTCTCGTCGTCTGCCGCGTACTGAGGCAGTCCAACACCGACATCCGATTGATTGACCGCGAGGCCCGTCGAGAAAATCTCATTGGTCTTGTAGCGGGTCACCCATAAATTGTTCTTGAGAAAGCCCGCGCGCTGATAAATCGCGTCATTGAGCGTCACCAATGGATGGGTATTGGGGAAGATGAGCTGGTACGAAGTGGGGTAGCCCATCGCATTTTTCGCGGTGGTGCTGGCAAAGGTTAGCAGCGCAGGCTTTTCCACTTTCATGACCGTTTGTGCCTGTTGCTCCGTCAGCACGTGCTCTTGTTGAACGGTCCAGATGCCTTGGCGAGGCGCGCCCTCGGGCTGCTCTGTGGCCACCAGTCGCTGACGAACAAAATTGTTATCAACACCGTCGACATCCATATCTATGCGGTAGCTAAAGAAGTGGTCGTGATTGACGCCGACACGATACGGAGCAATCAGCGTTCCTGTCTGCGTTTCCGACGCGGCTCTGGGGTCATCTAACGATGCCGAAAAAACACCCTTGGTGGCGTCGATGCCTGTTGAAATCAGTCGAATTCGTATGCGTCCGTCTTGCTGGAAAACGTAATCCTGGAAGTAATCGTAATTGCCGATTACGGCGACCATACGTACAACGAGATGGGTGGCTCTGCGTGAGTTGTGTTTCACCATGCCGGGTACATCGTCATACAAAGACTCGTGGTGGCGCCAGCTGGGGTAGCCCGGGTCGTACTCAAAAACACAGATGCGATTTTCGGCGGTGAAGGCTTCCCCGCTCGCAGTGTGCAACACCACATCCTGATACAGAGCGGTGGGTGGGCAGTCGTTACCCTTGAGCTCGGTTGCCATATTGCCGAACCCGTACTCACCCATATCGAAGTAGGCGCGATAGAACCAGTGGGTATCAGGGTCCTGGTAGGGGACGAACATTTCAGACATGGCGATTTCGTAAGCAACGGGTCTGAAGCCGTCATCGGAGACAACGCCAATATTGTTGAGGATCGTGCCCTGTCGCGGGTCAAAGCGCAGATGGAACTGCCAGTCTTGCCAGTCGATTCGGCTTCCCGTGATCGAGAAGTTCTGTCCTTCTGGCTGCTCGATGGTCATGGGTTTTAGTGCCGGTCGCGTGTCGAGCGCGCTCTCGTGAAACTCGATGACCTCGAAATCACTGGGTGGTGCGTCGGAGTCCGCAAACGAGTCTGTGATTTCGATAAGTTTCAGCTCCTCTACATCAAACAAGATGCTGATACCTTCCACAGGTCGCGCATAGGCACTAGTCGTGGGCAGAAGCCCCAAGCCGCTTTGCCCGCGGATGTTGAAGCAATCGAAGCGAACGAGCCGATCGTTAACGGGGTTCGCGAGGTCAGAAAAGAAGCGTCCTACAGTGCGCGGTAGGCAGAGACCGTCCGTACCCTTGACGCCCCGTCGTTCGAGCGCAGAAACCACTTCGGGCAGTTGACTGACAGCCTCCAGAGCGCCAAGGATCTCTGCGCCGGTTAGCATCGGTTGGCCGCTGCTTATTTCTGTTGCCGCAGAGAGCGATGCGGTTTCAAAATCGTACCGCGCTACATACGAGCCTTTGTTCAGCCTGTAGACAATGTCTGCGCCACGGTTTGCCTTTTCACCTGACTGCCAACCGCGCGCGTCGGTCTTGTCGGGTTCGGTGAGACTGATTCGATTGAAGATGATGCCCTCACCCAATACTTTGTTGGCGGCGGCAGCGGCTTCGCTAATTTCGGTTGCCGTTAAGGAGTGCCACGGTGACATGGTAGTGGACGTGGTATCGACGGTTTCTCGCGAGCTTTGACCACAGCTGACAAGCGCTACGATGCTTAAAACTGCTAGAACTCGATTTATCCCCATGGTGCTATCTCCTTATTTATTTTTTTTGGAGTAGGCAATGCGCAGGCTTACTCCGGTAGTTGGTTTCTTCGGACCCCCAACGAGACGAGTCGACTCAGCTCCGACAGACTTCTACCACTCTCCTCGCGGAGGTCGTTGAAATACGTTTGTGTGGCTTTGAGT
>ERZ802830.3544-NODE-3544-length-13150-cov-27.2176_pt1 | contig 13150 bp, 10 predicted proteins | sample MGYA00345654_ERZ802830 | MGnify/ENA primary metagenome ERZ802830 (study PRJEB30503, sample SAMEA104212375) | marine metagenome | biome: Westerlies Biome; feature: [SRF] surface water layer (ENVO:00010504) within the epipelagic zone...; material: water... | reverse complement strand
TCTCCATTGCAACAAATAATTCTCCTGATAACGGAACAGCATCCATCAATCGTGAGAGTGGTTCTTGGGTTTATTCACCCTCAGCCAACTTTCACGGTTCGGACGATTTCACAGTAACAGTCACAGATGATGGCGGAGGCACGACATCACAACTGATCTCCATCAGCATTAATCCCACACCCGATGCTCCAGTAATCAGCGGTGACCTGTCTGGTACTGGTCTCCCCTTCATCGGTGATCCAGAGAAAGATCAGCCGATCCGAGGCACAATCGAAGTCACGGATCCTGATAATCGGATCGGGACTTCGTCCAGCTTTAAGCTCGTAGAGGGAAGCTCACCGACCTCGACAGGCGGGGCTGCAGCCATTAGCGAGGAGACGGGTTACTGGAGTTATTTCCCTAAAAAAGACTATCGAGGCCCGGATACTTTCGCTGTCCAGATCACGGATGCAACTGGAAGCACGACTGAGCAGACAATTTTGATCAGCGTTGATGACCCTGCGACGAACGAGTCTGCTGCGATCGGAGGTGATATCAGTGGACAAGGTGAGGAAGACTCCACAACCCCGATCACAGGAACACTGACTGCCCTGGATGTCGAAGGTCTGACGAGCGAAAACATCTTCTCGATCAGCCGTGCGGCCAGCAACGGGGATGCGTCCATCGATGCTTCTACTGGAACCTGGAGCTACACCCCCAAGGCCGACTTCAGTGGCACAGATACCTTTACCGTCAGCGTCACCGATGACCAGGGTGGTACGACGGATCAGGCCATCTCCATCACAATTGGTGGGGTGATTGACCCCGTTTCCACTCCAGATCTCACAAACGACAGTGGACGTTCATCAACAGACAACATCACCAATGCCAACAACCCCAGTTTCAGCGGAACCGCTGATTCAGGTGCGGATGTCGAAGTCCGGATCACCACCAGCGGCAATCCGAACACCTCGACAAGCACCTTCAGTCTGGTGGGGGTTGCTAATTCTCTTGGCGTCTGGAATCTGACCCTCGGCGATGACGTCGCCCTCACAGATGGAACCTACACTGTCACGGCAACATCCACGATCGATGGTGAAACTGCCACTTCGGATCCTCTCACTATCACGGTGGACACAACGTCTCCGGTGATCACATCAGGAGCGACTCCAACAGGAGGCGATGACAACGCCGGTAGCCAATCAATCATCTACAAAACAGTCGCTAACGACGCATCGCCGTTGCCGTTGAAGTTCAGCTTGAAACCTGACAACGACGATGATGCAGCCTCCTTCACGATCAATCCCGACTCTGGCGACATCCGTCTGAATTCCCAAAAACCGATCGAAGTTAAGACTGCCTACGCCCTCACGGTCGTGGCAACCGACGCCGCCGGCAATGCAGCTGAGCAGCTGATTGCACTCACCAGAGATGATCTGGGCCAATCTGCTCCACAGAACACTGATCAAACACCTACTTTTGCAGCCACACCTTCGCAACCTGCTTCAAGCCCTTCCTCAGGTGGTGCTGCTAACGGGTCAGCACCTTCGTTTGAAGCCATCCCTCTCGAGACATCTGCTGGCTTTGAGAAGTCACAAAGTGGGGACAGGATCCTCGCGCAGGCCCCGCGTGGAGACGTTTCCATCCCCTCCTCCCAAACGGAAAAACTGAAGGTTCTCGAATCAGCTGATGATGGCATTGAAATTGAGCTGACCGATACTCTCATTGATCTCGACCTCACATCGCGCTCCTCCAATGTTGTTTTTGGAGGACGCAAACTTAAATCCTCCACAGTGCGTTTTGAGGAAGGACTAACAGCCGACTTGGTCAGCACAGCTGAGTTGGTCGAAAAAACCTCCTTCGTGATGACCGAGGGCAAAGACAAGGCCACATTCAACTCCGGCGTGATCAAGAAATCAACCATCGAAGCCGGAGGCGGAAAAGATGACATCTTGATTGGTGAGGATGCGACGCTGACCAACAAGACCATGGTGGATCTTGGAAGCGGCAAGGATAAGCTCACCATTGAGGGTGAAGTCAAGAAGGCCAAAATCGACTTGGGCGATGACAGCAAGCGAGACAAAGTCTTCATCGATTCACTTGATCTGATCACAAAGAGACTCGTCATCAAGAGCTTTGGTCAAAAAGACAAGTTGGTGATTGATGGTGAAACTTACAACAAGTCCGCCATCGAAGACGAAGATCAACGCATCGGCAAGATTCGCGTCCGTTTCCTGGATGCCACCACGAATGGATCCAGCAACAACAACGACAGTTCTGACCTCACAAGCGTGATTGCCAGCAACGGATTCGACTTCCTCTGATCCTCCCGATCAATACACCAAGCTCACCAGGAGCAGATCATCGCCAAGGCTGATGGTCTGCTCCATGGTCAGCTGCTTGGCCTGATCCAGGCTGATCAGACCCAGATCACCCAGCGGGGTTCGCGATGCATGGCCACCCAGAAGCTTGGGTGCCACCACCACCGCGAGCTCCTGGACGCACTGCTGCTGAACCGCTGAAGCAGCGAGCTCAGGACCGCATTCCCAGAGCACCTGATTGCAGCCGCGAGAGGCAAGCGCACGCATCAAATGCTCCGGATCACAGACCGGCAAGGACAGCCGCTCAGGTCCGCTGGGAGCCGGAACATCACAGACCTGCGGGCCGTGAGCCAGCAGGGTTGGAGCCACGTCAGTGTTCCAGAGCTGTGCCCGAGCAGGGATCTGCATGCTGCGACTGAGCACCACCCGCAGCGGCTCGGGGTCGCGCCGGCCACGGCTGGTGAGCAGGGGATCATCCGCCCGCAACGTGCCTCCGCCCACGATCACCGCATCGCAGCACGCCCGCAACTGATGCACCCAGCTCCGCGCCTCCGAACCGCTGATCCACTGGCTCTCGCCATTGGGCAGGGCGGTTCGGCCATCGAGACTCATGGCCCACTTGAGCACTCCCCAGGGACGTCCGGTGCGCACCCGATGCACAAAAGCCCTGTTCTGTTGAGCCGCCTGCTCCCTCAGCACACCGGTGATCACCTCCAGACCGGCGGATCGCAGCCGGCTGACGCCTCCGCCAGCCACCCTGGGATCGGGATCCTCAAGCGCCACCACCACCCGCTCAAGTCCAGCTGCGATCACGGCATCTGTGCAGGGGGGAGTGCGGCCGTGATGGCAGCAGGGCTCAAGGGTGACGATCAGGGTTCCGCCTCGTGCGGCCTCACCGGCCTGGGCCAGGGCACCCACCTCGGCGTGGGGCCGTCCGGCACGGGCGTGGTAACCCTCTCCGATCAAACGACCGCTGGCATCGAGAACCAGCGCCCCGACCAGTGGATTCGGACTGGTGCACCCCTGTGCCAAAGCCGCCAGGGCGAGAGCCCGATGCATCAACGGTTCCCACATCAGCTCAGGGGCAACTCCTGCAGCGATCGCCACTCACCCACCACGTAAGGGGGCACCGGCAACTCCGTGAACACCCCCGGCAGCACGAGCCGCAAAGGGCGATTGTTGCTCAGATCTGCCAGCAGAGGATCCAGCGCGAATTCAGCGGCAGCATCCCGTCCGTCCTGAGCGAGGGCTGGATTCTTCAGCGTGATGTCCGGCAGAGACCACTCACGCCGGCCTGCGAACACCTGCAGATCGATGGGATGGTCAAGCCTGAGTTTTCCGGGGTAGCCGACGATGCGCAACACCACCGGCCCGCCGGCGGCTCCTTCCCTGTAGGCCACGGCCTGCCAGCTGACGTAATCAAGGTCCCGGAGACTTTCCAGACTGCGAACCATGGCGACGCCGTTTTCGTTCTCGTGCTGATGAACCTGCGCCCAGGCGAGCCCGGGAGTCAGCAGAACAAGCAGCAGTGCAGCCAAAACACTGCAGAGCAAGCGACGCATGTGCCGGATCCGGGGACTTCAGGACTCAGGGTATGCAACAAAACGCGCCAATTACGAACGACCCACCTAACTTCTCCCCAAAGAATTCGCAGAGGCCTGAACGATCCGAAATGGCGTCAAACGCGTCGCAACTCAAGATCCATCGGTTTCACAGCGCGATTGAAGCGGCTGAATTATTTCTTAGCCTCGGATTTCTGTGGGAGATCGTTCAACTGTCAGCAGGCCCGCTGAACGGAGTGCTGAAGATCAGGCGATCCAACGAGATGGTTTGTCTCTCCGTGCGATGCAATCGCTCCATGTTGTTTCACGGAGGACGCAATTGCGCCTACGTTCCGTTCTGTCTGGAGATGAATCATGCCTTTCAGCATCGCGTTCGAGGAGAGCCGCTGATTCCCTGTGGGTTATACGGCTTTCACCTCAACCTCAGTGATGTCTTCTTTCAGACCGAAGCCGGCGCCCACTTCAGCATCATTCTGATCCCACGAACCCGCATCCAACAGCTTGGGGCGCTCGATCCGGCAGGCACGCTGATGGATTCCATCAGCATCAGCAACAACGTTCAGCTCAGCCAGGCGATGTTCCAGACCTGGATCCAGCTGGTGGACAACCTGCTCAACGAGCCTGCGTCAGGCGGCATCGATACGGATCAATGGAATGCCTTGCTGCTGGAAAGCTTCGAGCCCCCTGGCCTCGACGAACTCTCACCTCTTCGATCGATGACCTACCGCTGCGGCATTGTGCGGGATGTGGTGCGTTGGGGCATCGAAAACAACCGCCAACCCATTTCCTTGGATGATCTTGGTCGTACGATCTTCGCCTCCCGATCAACCATCAGTCAGAGCTGTCGTGAACAGGTCGGAATCGGACCGATGGCCCTGCTGAAACAGATCCGCCTGCAACAGGTGCAACACGCTCTGCGTCATCGGGACCAACGGCGAGTGCTGGCCTGCAACACCGTGCAGGAGGTGGCCCATCACTTCGGATTTCACAGCCGCAATCATTTCGCCCGTGATTACCGCAATCTGTTTGGGGAAGCCCCTCGACAGACCCTGGCCCGCAGCGCGGCCTAGGAGCGGTCAGCGCCAGGGATCAGCGCCCAGTCGGTCTCGGTGGCCCAAAGCCCCCAGATCGCCATGGCCCGCAGGTAATGGCAGGCCCGAAAGGTGTTCACGGCGGTGATCGCTTCCGGTGTTCGGAACTGAAGACCTCCCCGGTACACCTGGTCGACCACCGCCGTGCAAATCGCTTCGGCTGTCGTCTTGTCTCCCATGAGCCGGTAGTAGGAGGCCAGACCGAAATTGATCCCTGTCCAGACCTCCAACGGATGGGTGCCATCCGGGTCGAGAGGGGTGCCATCCCGCCGCAGACCATTCGCCACGCCGAGACGTCCACCGTCAAACCGCTCAAAACAGGCCTCGCGCACGGCCTTGAGCGTGCTCTGGCTGTTGGCATCGCTCACCACCGGCGGCAGGCCCAGCAGCCGCGCGTAGAAATCACCGCAGAGCTGATCCGCCATCACCACCGGCGTACCGCTCTCGGCGTCGATGCGATAAAACTCCCCGTTCCAAAGCAGTCGATCGAAATTGGCGCGTGATTGCTCCAGCCATTCCCCGAATTCCCGCTGCTCCGACCCCGTCTCCAGGCCCAGGTCCAGCTGAAGCCGCTGAGCCATCGCCAGAGCCGCCTCGAGGGCTGCGATCCAGAGAGCACCGCAATAGGCGCTCACTCCCTGCAACGGCCAGTCATCAAAGGTCTGGTCCGGTGCTCCGCCGTTGTCCGGCAAGCCGTCCTCATTGACGTCGAAGCGTTTGAGATAACGAAGAGCCTGAACCGCTGCAGGCCAGCACTCGGCAAGAAAGGTCAGGTCTTCGCCGGTCGGTGCGAACCGGAATGTGCGCCAGACCTGCAGCACGAAGTCGCTGGCCAGATCCTTCCAGAGATTGCAGTCTTGATAAGCCGTGTAATTGGTGGCGTCGAACGGCGCCTCGTTGGGAGCACCCAGATCGTGGGGGGTCGCTCCCTCCACCTTGCGGTCGGCTTCCACCCGTCCCCTGCCCTGGGTGAAATACCAGCCGATCGGCCGCTGGCTGGCATCCATCGCCGGAATGGCCCGGGCGAAGCTGCGCAACACGGCCTTGTCCAGCTCAGGCCAGAGCTGAACCAACGCCAAAGACCCGTACAGCCTCACATCAAGACTTTCGTACCAGGCGTAGTCGAGGCACTCCAGAACGCCGAAGCGGCCCACGGGATCGCCAGCTCTGGCGGCTGTCCAGAGGCTTCCACCGCTGGCGAGGTCGTAGAGCTCGTTGAACAGGGCCATGCGCAACGGCTCCGGCAGCTCGGTTCGAGCCAGAACAGGCTCCTGCCAGCGATCGATCTGGTCACGCCAGCTGCGCCAGTCCCTCAGCGCCTCGGCAGCGATCGCCGCCGCCGCCGTGCCCTGCCGGCCATGGAAGTCCGTGTAGCGGCGCCAGTCGCTGACTCCGGTGGCGAAGGCGGTCACCGGCAGATCCCAGCTGATCACGACCGGAATCTCGAGGCATTGCCCCGGATCGAGGCTGACCTTCACCGCCAGCCCAGCACTGGCCTGTTCCCCGGCGCGACTGGCCCGATCGTTGTTGCTGTTGGGAATGCGTCCTTCAGCGGCGAAGGACTGCCACAGTTCCGCCCCATCGCCGGTGGGATCCCAGCGACTGCAGCGCATCACCTCCACATCCTCGAGGTTGTCCGGCAATGCCAGGCACCACTGCCCCTCCCCCTCCGCAAGCGGCTGGGACCGACGCCCATCCAGCAGCACGCCCTTGAGGCCCGGCTGATCCACCCAGCGGTTGCTCTGCCCCTCACCGGCACCGATCGCAGGGGCGTAGTTGTGCTCAGGGCTGCCGTCGTCGCGGAAATGCACTTCGGCGGATGGATCGGTGTTGGTGAACCAACCGACGGTGTTGCGCCAGCTCAGCAGCAGGGAGAGCTGCAGCGGACGGTTGGTGGGATTGCGCAGGGTCCAGCGGAAGACAGCCACGGGGTAGCTGCTGCGCTGATAGTCGCCGGGGAGAATCGGACTGAAGGCCTCACAGCTCACTTCGGCCGCGAACACCCCGCTGTAGCGGGTCCAGCTCAGGGGGTAGCGGGCGGCATAGGTTCCGGTGGTGCTGTCGTTGGTGCTGGCTGGATACCACTGCCAGGCCGCAAGGGGATCGTCGCCATCCACTCGGCTGTCGTCTCGATCCGGAGCCGTTGCCAGGGCATGGGCCCTGGTGCTGGTGCCGTCGCTCTCCCAGATGGCGAACTGGCAATCGGGGATCGTGCCATACCAGTGCTCGCCGCCATCGAGATGCCAGAGATTGAAGTCTCCACGAGAGCTGCGACCGATGCAGCCCGCACCGAAGCCACCGAGGGGCATGCCATGCCAGGGGCCATCGTCGAGGTTGCTGGCGTAGCGGACGCTGTAGGGGTCCCGCCAGCCCAGACCGAAGGCACGGCTCCAGCTCGCCTGCGGAGTCGACCAGGACTCGGGGCGGGGTCTGCGGCGCAGCATGCTGCTCAGAGCGGACAGTCCCAGAGGAGCCATGGGTCGGCTGACAGTCGCCCCAGACTGCCAGACCTGAACGGTTCAGCCAGCGTTCTCCTCGGCATCCATCAGGGCGTCGAGCGTGACGGCCGTGCGCACCAACGCCTGGTAGCGCTGCAGCGTGCGCCGGTTCTGATCCAACCAACGAGCCGGTTCCGCCGCGCTTCCCTCCTCCGGCAAGGTCTGATCCATCAACGGCAACCCCTCCTCCCGACCGATCAGGGCCAGCAGCAGGTCATGCAGGCGTTGGCGCCGCTCAGAGTTCATCCGTGACCGAGCAAGGTGATCAGACGCTGCTCAGCCGCCGGCTCCAGCGTCACCGGCAACGGCCGGTAGCGACTGGACTGTGCCGCACGACGCGCGATCGGCGCCTTGGCCTGAGCCCAGCTGTCGATGGCCAGATCGGTGTAGATGCGCTCCACCGTGGCCACGGGGGCGTCCCGCAGATCGTCAAAGGCCACCTCCGTGAGCTGGCCGGCGGGGATCAGCTGACGGGATGCCTCAAAAGCCTCCATCAGCAGGCGATGGGCTGCCACCGTCTCCTCCACCTGGGTGATCTGATCGGGTGGGTCCTGCAGACCCACCAGGGAGGCCAGTCGTTGCTTGACCAGCACCAGCGAACGCACCGCATCGATCGGTCGGCGCTTAAGAAGAATGAAGCGGCAGCGGGGAAACAAACGCAGCAGCAGCGGCACCCGGGCCGAATGGGCTGGATTCTTGATCAACAGATGATGCTTGCCGAAGCCCGCATGCAGCCAGGTGAGCCTGCAGAACATCACCAGAGCGCGTTCATAGGCGGTAGTTGTGCGCAGAACCGTGCGCTTCAGGTGGTGGAGATAGTCGCGGGGAAAGGCGATTCCCGCCATGTGGCTGTCCATGGTCAGACGGGAGAGGCCCACTTCGTCCTCCTGCGGATCATCCGCGCCCCAGGGCACGGCATCGATCGGACGGATCGGCGTCATCGTCCTGTGCAGCAGGGGCTGCAACAGGGGCTTGAGCAGCAGAGCCACCTGGGGAGCCACGGTGAGGCTGTTGGATGCCGTGGCTGCGCAGGGGTCGGATCCCATCAGCTGGTGCAGATAGGTGGTGCCGCTGCGCCAGTGACCGATCACCACCACTGGATCATCAGGAAGCTGCTGCTGCTGCAGCCGTTGGCTGTAGATCAGCTGCTGCAGCCAGCTCAGCGGTTCGGCGGCCAGGCCGGTGCATGTGAGCGCCAGGAGCTTGTGCAGCTGCGACAGCGACGGCCGACCGTGCTGAAGACCACTAATCAGCACCGATGGCCTGGGAAACGCCCCGGCGACGATGAAATCAGAGACGGTCGCAGGCGAACGGGGCAGCACGCAGTGCACGAGCGGTCAGAAGCGTTTGTACCACCCATCGGGCCATGATCACAGTCATGCCCGGTCTTCCCCACCCTTTTCAGGTCATCGGAACCGATGCCGGCGGCCTGGCGAGCCTGCCCCCTGCGGCTGTGCGACTGCTGTGCAACGCGGAAGCGATCGCAGCGCCACAGCGCCTGCTGGACAGCCTGCCTCAGTGGTGGAGCGACCAGCAGCATGGCGATCGCCCCCTGCCGCAGCTACAAGCCAGTGACCGCCCGGATGCACTGATCGGCTGGCTGCGCTCTCAGAACGCACCGGTGGTGATCCTGGCCAGCGGCGATCCGCTCTGGTTCGGCATCGGCCGCCGCCTGCTGCAGGCGTTTCCGGCGGAGACGCTGCACTTTCACCCGGCGCCATGCTCGATGCAGCTGGCGTTCGCACGGATCGGCCGCCCCTGGCAGGACGCCACCTGGGTGAGCCTGCATGGACGCAGCCCGGAAGCACTGGCCAGCGCCCTGCAGAACAGACCGGCAGCTCTGGCGGTGCTCACCGACCCCGGACAGGGTGGTGCCGCACCGGTGCGGCAGATCCTGCGCAGCAGCGGACTGGAGGCGTCCTATGCCGTGTGGGTGTGCGAAAACCTCGGCCACCGCGATGAACGGGTGATGCGGCTCGCGAGCAATGCACCGCTGCCGCCGGATCTGCAGCCCCTGCTGCTGGTGCTGCTGATCGCCGAGGACCCGCCGCTGCCGGAGCGACTGCCCCTGTTCGGCCTCGAGGATGGCGTGTTTCTGCAGCATTCGGACCGTCCTGGACTGATGACCAAGCGGGAGGTGCGCCTGCAACTGCTGGCAGACCTGGAGCTGCCCGCCGACGGGGTGCTCTGGGATCTCGGAGCCGGCACCGGGAGTGTCGGACTGGAGGCGCTGAGGCTGAGGCCCAGGCTGCAGCTGCTGGCCATCGAACGCCGCGGAGGCGGAGCCGCCCTGATTGAAGCCAACGCCGAGCGGCTGGGGGTGCAACCGGCTGCCGTCCTGGAGACGGATGCCCTGACGGCACTGAGCACGGATCTGCCCCCGTCACTGGCCTGCCCCGACCGGGTTCTGCTCGGGGGAGGAGGCCGCGACCGGGTCGCTCTGCTGCAGATGCTGCTTCCACGACTGAATGACGGGGGGATCGTGGTGATCCCGCTGGCCACGCTGGAGGCGCTCGCAGACCTGCGGCCGGTCCTGGACAAGGCCGGACTGATCAGCAGGATCAGCCAGCTTCAGGCCTGGAGGGGCCTGCCGCTGGGAGGCGGCACCCGGCTGGCGCCGATGAACCCGACACTGATCCTTAAAGGCACGAAATCACATCAATAAATACACGATATCGTCACTTTATCGTCTCAATCTTCGCCGGATCGCCGGGCTTGATGCCCAGTCGGTCGGCTTCTCCCGCCGCCAGTTCCACCACCCCATCCGACGGCTGATCCGGCCCGTAGCTGGGGCAGGGCAACGCCGGACAGACCGGTACGTCCCTGGCGATGGCGATCACTGTGCCGCCCCGCAGAAACAGCATGTCAAGGGGGGCGATGGTGTTGAACATCCAGAAACTGAGAGGCCTGGGCTGGTCAAAGGGAAACCACATCCCCCGCAGGGCCGGCAGCCGGGACCGCTGCATCAGGCCGATGCGCTGCTGTTCGGGAGTGCGTGCCACCTCCAGATCGATGCAGCGCTGCGACGCCAGGCACCATCGGGCTGCGATCGGTAACTGCTGCGGCGGGGACGGATGATCCACGCGGTTCAGGCACCGTCGGCGGAGGGGCCAACACGGTACCCACGGCCGCGCACGGTGTGCACCAGCCTGGGCTCTCCCTTTTCCTCCAGTTTCTGTCGCAGGTAGCGGATGTACACCTCAACGACGTTGCTGCTGCCGGCCCGCTCGTCCTGCCAGACCTGCTCCAGAAGTTCCTCGCGACTGAAGGCGCGACCGGGATGCTTCAACAGTGCCAGCAGCAACGCGTACTCCCTGGCGGTCAGCGCCACCGGTCGCCCACCGCGCCGCACCTGCCTCAGGCTGGTGTCGACACTGAGATCGCCCACCTGCAGCAACGACGGTCGCTGCTCGTCACGGGACTGGATCGTGCGATGCAGACGCAGCCGCAGCAGCAGGTCGCTGGGACCGACACTGGACAGCCAGAAGTCATCCGCCCCGGAACAGAGGCAGGCAGCACGAGCCTCGACACTGTCCTGCTCCAGGTCCAGCAGGATCGGCATGCCCCCGAAGCGCAAACGCAGATCGGAGATCAGCGGTCGCTGATCGGCCGCCAGCACTGCAGCCACAGGCTCCTGTCCTGCCTGGGCGCGACTGGAGGCCACCCCGGCACTCAGCCAGTCCACCGTCGTGTAACCGGATGCCGTGAGCCGCGGGGCCAGGGCCACCGCCGCCGGTCCTGCCAGCAGCAGCAATGGATCAGCGCTCATGCCTTGTCAGGCTTGGCGATGTGGGGCAACCCCCAGCCGAGTTTGTTGCGCAGCACCTGGAAAAATTCATGGTCCACGAGCCGAACGAAACGCACCGGATGATCACTGCGACGGATCAGCACGCGATCCTCCGGCCAGACATAGCAACCGGCACTGCCGTCCACCACCATCATCAGACGTTCCGGTGTGGCCGGGAACACAGTCACTGGCTCCCGGTCACTGAACACAAGAGCCCGCGACGCCAGCGAATGGGGGGCGATCGGCGTGAGCTGCAGCACCGGGCAGTCCGGAGAGATCACCGGGCCGCCAGCACTGAGGGCATAGGCCGTTGATCCGGTGGGCGTCGACAGGATCACCCCATCGGCAGCAATGTCCACCGGGGCATGACGCCCGATGGCGATCTCGAAGTGACACATGCTGGTGAGCGGTTCCCGATGCAGCGCCATCTCGTTGAGCGACAACGCCTCCCAGCGCCGCTGATCACCCCGCATCACGCTCACCACCAGATTGCTGCGTTCCTCGATCGTCCATTGCTGGGTCAGCACCACCTCCAGAGCGCGATCCAGATCCCCGAGATAGGCCTCTGCAAGAAAACCGAGATGACCGGTGTTGATGGTGAGGATCGGCACCCCCACCGGTGCGGTCTGGCGCGCCGCCGACAACACCGTGCCATCTCCCCCCAGCACGATGGCGAGGGCCATGGTGTTGTCGAACCCCTCCGGGACACACGCGCTGTAACCGAGCAGACGCAAGTGCTGGTCAGGGTTAGCAAATCCGACCATCCCACCGGAGCTGCTGGCCCGCACGACGCTGTGACCCGCGTGTTCAAGCCTGTCCTGAATCGTGTCAGCGGTATCGACCGCTAGGGCCTTCCCATCGTTGACGATCAGTCCGATGCGGGGCACCGATCGCGACGGCAGACAACCTGATCAGCTTATGAGAACCCTCCGGAGCCGGTGCGTACGGGATCGGAGCGAACACCCTGCCTGAGGAACCAGGCACAGCTAGGACGCCGAAAGGGTTTTGGCTCCGATGAACCGTTCACGCCTGATCATTGAATCGCTGCTGCTGTCGGTGCTCTCTCTTGGGGTTGCCGCCTGCACTGGAGTTGGCAACGCAACGGGTGATCACACCTCGAGCCTCAAAGGCAGCGTCTCGCTGATGGGCAAGCCGGTGGACGGTGCCGCCATCACCCTCTGGCAGGCCAGTGGGGGCAAGGAGCCGAAGCAACTGAAGACGCTCAGTTCCGGCAAGGACGGTGCCTTCTCGATCTCCATAAGCCCGAAGGAGGGCGCCGTCCATTACCTGGTGGCAACAGGCGGCCGTGTGAACGGTGAGGAGGCGAAACGGCTGTCGATGCTCAGCGTGCTGGACGACGAGGTGGCGGAATCGGTCGTGGTGAACGAGCTGACCACGGTGGGATCGATCTGGCCCAATGCCCAGCTGCTTGAAGGCGACGCGCTCACAGGCAGTGCCAGTGCTCTGGCGATCGGTTCCGGCCAGGTTCGCAATCTGGTGAATCCCGGCAACGGCAGCTACGGAGAGACGCTGCTGCGCAGTTCGAACCTGCTCAATTCCGAGACCACGGTTCGCATGAACGTGCTCTCCAACCTGCTGGGGCTCTGTGCAGGGGCCGAGAACACGCAGGCCTGCGATGAACTGCTCAGCCTGACGGGCAGCGAGAACACCCTCTCAGCGCTCACCTCCATTGCGCGTCAGCCCTGGAAGAACGTCAGTCAGCTCTACAAGCTCTTCGACCAGAGCTATCCGATCGACAAGACCACTGAGCTGCGCACCACGGCAACCCTGCCCTACCTGCTGTTCGAACCCAAAAGCTTTTCACTGTCCCTGGTTTTCAACGGTGGCGGTGCTTTGGGACTCGGGAAATTGATGTTTGACGGAAAAGGAAGCATGTGGAGTGGAACCAACT
>ERZ802830.3543-NODE-3543-length-13151-cov-11.2436_pt1 | contig 13151 bp, 11 predicted proteins | sample MGYA00345654_ERZ802830 | MGnify/ENA primary metagenome ERZ802830 (study PRJEB30503, sample SAMEA104212375) | marine metagenome | biome: Westerlies Biome; feature: [SRF] surface water layer (ENVO:00010504) within the epipelagic zone...; material: water... | reverse complement strand
ATCCGACAATGGACAGAAATGCCACGTGGCGGACATTTTGCGGCGATGGAACAACCAGAGTTGTTGGTCGATGATATCCAAAAATTTGCCCGCAACCTCTAATTCAACAGGATGGGATTCTATTGTCCAAAGGCCTGTTCCAGTGCTTCCTGTGCCTCCAGCCAGGCTTCCTCAACAGCCACTAACTGGTCACTGATGGTGGTCATCTCCTGTCCAATATCAGCGATTTCCCCCGCAGTTTTGCTGTCATAGAAGCCAGGCTGCGCCATCAGGGACTGAAGCCGCTCCTTGCGCACCTGTAAATCCATCATCTCCCGCTCGCACTTGCTTACCGCCATTCGCAGCTGTTTTGTGCCCTGGCGGCGCTCCTTCATCGACGAGCCATGGGACCCGGATGACTTCGCCGCGGTTGAAACTCCATCGGCCGCATTGCTTGTCTTGACCTTTCCGCCGCCACGTTGCGAGAGCAACAGGCGCTTGTAGTCGTCCATATCACCATCGAAAGGGCTGACCTGGCCATTACGCACAATCCAAAGCGTATCAGCGACTGTTTCAACCAGATGTGGGTCATGACTGACAAGAATGACAGCACCCTGATAGTCATTGAGCGCATGAACCAGCGCTTCCCGGCTCTCAATATCCAGATGATTGGTGGGCTCATCCAGTATCAAAATATGCGGTGCATCAATCGCCGCCATGGCCATTAAAAGGCGCGCCTTCTGACCACCAGAAAGCCGTTCAACGGGGTTTTCAACGATATCCGCGCCAATGCCTGCCGCCCCAAGCCGCGCCCTAATTTTTGTCGGCACTTCCTTGGGGCGCAAGCGCATCATGTGCCACAGCGGCGTCTCGCCAGGAACCAGCTCTTCAAGTTGATGTTGTGCAAAAAAACCAACACGCAGCTTGCCAGATTTGACAATGCTGCCGTCAATCAGGGGCAGCCTGTCCGCGAACAATTTTGACAATGTTGACTTGCCCTCGCCATTCGCGCCAAGAAGCGCGATTCTGTCATCCTGGTCGAGACGAAGATCAAGGCCGCGCAAAACCGGTTTGCCATCATAGCCTACACTGCCCTTCTCAAGCGTCATCAGCGGAGGCGGCAATGGATCTGGAGTGGGAAAGGCAAAAGACGCCACTGCATTTTCCGAGAGCGCGGCAATCGGTTGCATTTTCTCCAGCTGTTTGAGGCGGGATTGTGCCTGTCGCGCCTTCGAAGCCTTATACCGGAACCTGTCAACGAAACTCTGAATATGCGCACGCTGGGCATCCTGCTTGCGTTTCATTGATTGTTGCTGTTCCAGCTTCAACCGGCGCTCGGCGTCAAACTGATCATATGTTCCCGTGTAGTAATGCAATTTCAGATCGGTTAGATGCAAAATGGAGGTGACGGATTTATTGAGCAATTCGCGGTCATGTGAAATGACAAGCGCGGTGCGCGCATATTTTGCGAGAAAATTCTCCAGCCAGACCGTACCCTCTAGATCAAGATAGTTGGTCGGCTCATCCAGCAACAACAAATCTGGCTCTGAGAACAGCACTGCAGCAAGGGCCACCCGCATCCTCCATCCACCGGAAAATTCATGGCACGGGCGTGCCTGTGCCGCCTGATTAAAGCCAAGGCCCGAGAGAATTGTGGCCGCCCGCGCCTCAGCTGAATAGGCATCAATATCAACAAGACGAAGCTGAATGTCGGCGATGCGCATTGGATCGGTCGCACTTTCCGCCTCACGCATCAATGCCTGACGTTCGCTATCCGCTGCGAGCACTGTCTCAAGAAGTGAGATATCGTTTGCTGGCGCCTCTTGGTCGACGCCCCCGATGCGAAATCGTGCCGGAATTTCAATTGACCCAGAATCCAATGCCCATTCCCCGCGTATCAGCCTGAAGAGCGAGGTCTTACCCGTTCCATTGCGACCCACGATGCCGGCTTTGTGGCCTGTCGGGATGGTCGCCGACGCATTCTCGAACAGCGGCTTTCCATCGATCGCAAAGAAAATGTTCTGTAGCTTTAACATGGCCGAAGAAGTGACGCGGTTTGTCATCTTTGTCAATCATGGCTGTACTGTCGCGGTCAATATCCGAATGGAAAACAGCCAGCCTTGACTTACAAACCCTGTTGGGTGCAATCAGACACCATGCATGAAGGAGATTGATACATGGATTGGCGCACGAAACTTCTGGACCCCACACCCCGATCGCGACGCGACTACAGATCGTTGGCAACGCCTGTTTACCGGGGTTCAACGGTGGTTTTTGACAATCAGGAGTCAGTCCAGGATGGGTGGCAACAGGAAAAGCATGGCTACTCCTACGGCCTATATGGGACGCCAACATCACTCGAGCTTGCCGCACGGATCACTCATCTAGAAGGCGCGCACAACAGTTTCATCGTGCCCGGTGGGCAGGCAGCGATCGCTCTCGTCTACATGGCCTATTGCCGCGCCGGCAGTCATGCTTTGGTGCCGTTCTCCGCCTACGGCCCCAACAAGGAGATGGCAGAGGGCATTCTGCGCAATTTTGGCATCGAGGTTGAGGCCTATGACCCCCTGATCGGCGCAGGCATTTCGTCCTTGATCCGGGAAAACACAAGCCTGATCTGGTGCGAGAGTCCAGGCTCGGTGACGATGGAAGTTCAGGATGTGCCGGCGATAGTGCTAGCAGCGCAAGAAAGAGGTGTTGCCGTTGCACTTGATAACACCTACGCCGCTGGAGTGATGTTCGATGCTTTTTACCACGGAGTTGATGTCAGCATCCAGGCGCTGACCAAATATATTGGGGGGCATAGCGATTTGCTTCTTGGCTCGGTTTCGGTCCGCGATGAGAGTGCCTTTGAGATGTTTGGGCCAGTTTATCGGCAATTGGGCCTGGCTGTCTCACCGGATGAGTGCAGTCTCGCGTTGCGTGGATTGCAGACCCTGCCAGTGCGACTTGGGCAACTTGAAACATCAACGCTGGAGGTTGCCTATTGGTTGGCAGAAAACCCACATATCGCCACTGTCTATCATCCAGCTCTGCCATCCTGCCCTGGGCATGCGCATTGGAAGCGCGATTTTACCGGCTCGGCCAGCGTCTTTTCGTTTCTGCTCAAGGATCATTGTTCAACCCAACAGGCACAGGATTTCCTCAATAGATTACAAATTTTCAAGATTGGTCTGAGCTGGGGAGGTGTGAACAGTTTGGCCGTGGTTTATCCAGATCTTGACCGGCCCGGGCAGGATTTTGGTGGGCGCCTTGTGCGCCTCAATATTGGCCTTGAAGCACCCTCGGACTTGATCGCCGATCTCGAGGCCGCTCTCGCCGGTATACCATCAGCTGGATAGCCGCACTCATCCATCGGCATTGGCAAGCCGCACAATCAGGATCAACTTTCAGATTTACTTGTCCTCGGCATCCTTGAACGCCTTTACAAGACTTGCAATTGTCTTGGTCCCGCCTGGATCATAGCGGCAATCCATGGCAGCTGAACAGAAATCGCCAGCCATATTATAAACGCCAAGGATTGTCTTGTTGGCACCCTTGTAAACGCATATCTGTTTGCCTTTATAGACGGTCTTGTTGGCAAGACGGCAGGTCGTCATTTTTGGTGCGTTGGAGATACCCCGCCAAATTCTTTGCATTTTCTCAAAGCCCAATCCAAGGCCGCTTTTCTGCTCAGCGGCCATCGCGGGCGCATGAGCCACAGCCAATATCCACGTCAAAAACAGCAGCTTCACGAGCTTTGACGCACTCATTGGCAAGCTAGGCACTTCATTCTGACCCCTCCAACGAACCGATTAACAGACCGAGAGTTATAATCTTGCAGTGGTAGTAGCCTTAGGCGCTTCATGGTATAGATTTTTTTTCCGACAGTCATCCCCCTAACTGGGGTAAAGGCATTTATGAATAGCTGATCCGGGCAAGAGGAGACGCGTAGACGGCGTCTTCTCTCCCTTGCTTGTTGTGCCTAGTCAGAAAGAGCCTGCGTCGAATATTCAGATACTGGCAGTTTGCCAACGCTGCCCCTCTCTTGGACGTAATCGACAAACGACTGAGCGTAGTCGAGATATGTATCAGTATAGCGCCCTTCGTTCTTTACTGTTTTAAAACTGAGATAGCCATCACGGCCTGCAGCAATGTAGTTGTTTGTAACCAGACGATAGGTCCTGTCCATTTGAAGCGGACTCCACGACTCATCGTCACGGCCTTTGAACTCCATCTTGCTCAGACGCTCTCCAAGTGGCGCCGCCAATTTGACATGCCAGCGCAAACCAGCTGCATAGGGATAAGCACCCGTTGAGCCATCTGGCTGCAGAGCATAGTCAAGGGCCTCCTCCAGAACAGTCTTTATCTCCGCCCCGGTCATATCCATCTCCACAAGGGTATTGGCGAAAGGCAACAATTTATAAGCATCACCCATGGTCATTGCACCCTTGGCGATGTCGGTTCTCACCCCGCCCCCGTTCTGAATTGCGATGTCGCTGGCCTTTGCCATCTCACGAAACGCATGTGCTACCAACATGGAGATATCAGACCCGTTCTTCGCTGTATCCTCGGGAGAACAAATCTTTGAGCGCTTATCCCCAGGAATGCGTGATAGGCATAGGTTTTCAGTAACCTCCCCCACTTTCAGAGATTGCATCTCCTCAACTTTCACATTGAAAGATGCAAGCAGTGCCGCAGCATCTGCATCTTCTTTCACGATGGACAGCTTGGGATCAGCCTCGATTTGAGCATAGATTGCATCGCGCGCTACACCCTCAACCTCAACACGGTCGCCATCAGCATTTTTGCGCTTAAAGCTGTCTGCAAGCATTACATGTGGAACACCGCGACATGACTGGACTTCACCTTTTTCATTGAATGAGATGTCAAGCTCACCAACAATTTGGCTGTATTGCCAGGCAGTAGCAACACACACAATGTTGCCACCAACGCCGCGCACCACTGTCGGATAAGGACCAGATGCGTTCAGACCAATAGAATCAAAATCACCCAGAAGTGTGTGTGAGTCGCCACCGATGATCACATCGACACCATCAATTTTGGCAGCAAGCTCAATTTCATTTTGATAACCGTAATGTGTGAGCAGAATAATATGGTCAATGCCAGTTTGTTTGAGCTCATCCACCATTTTCTGGGCGGTTTCAACTTCATCAAGAAAGATCGTTGTCTCATCCGGGCTTGAGGAGAGTTTCGTCTTTCGAACGATGTCGATCCCAACGATACCAATCTTCATGCCATCTATCTGCATGACCGTATATGGCTGAAAATAATCTCTTTCGCTGTTTGGCGTTAACGCGGAAACGCCAACCTCCGGCTTAATATTGGCGGCAAGAACCGGTGTTTTACATTTGCCTGACTTCAAAAAGTCCAGAAACTTTGCAAGACCCGCGTCACCCTCATTGAACTCATGGTTGCCAAGTGCGAAAGCATCAAAACAGACCTCATTCATCAAAGCGGCATCAGCCTCACCCTTGAATAGGGTAAAAAACAATGATCCGGACACAGCATCGCCTGCATGTAGCTTGAGCACATTATGACTCTTGCTCTGCAGCTCTTTGATTTTAGCCACAACCGATGGCATCCCGCCAGATTTCACTCTGGTAGTTTTGCCCCCCAGATTGAGGCTCAGCCGTCCATCGGGCTTTAGATGCGAGTGGTGATCGTTGATATGAACAATTTTGAGTTCACCCGCCTGCGCCGCTCCCATTGATAGACCCGCAAACAGGGTGACTATCAGCCCACTTTGTCTGAGCATCTTGCCCATTTTATGTCTGAAGATTTTCATGCCGTCGCCTTCCCAAACAAAAAAATTACGAAAAAAAACATAAAGCCTTTCTGACATTATTCCAGCACTCACTCAAACCAAACAGTCTGAGGGCCGACCTCGTGGACAGATCGTCAAAAAATGCCAGCGGCGTCAACCCGAATACACATTTGCTTACCGGGCAACGAGAAGATGTAACGCGGCTCTGCTCTCAGGAATTCCAGCTGGTTTTGTCAGCTTTTGGCCTGAATTCATCAACTAATTCGCCATTTGCCAGAAAATAAACCTGTTCGGCTATGCCTGTCGCGTAATCGCCGATGCGCTCAAAATTCTTGACAATGAAAAGCAGATGAACACTGGCAATCAAATGATCGGGGTCATTCTGCGCGGCTTTCACCAAGGATCGGTGAATTTTGGTATGTAGCTTGTCAACTTTGACGTCACTATTGCGCACCTTGATTGCCAGCTCCACGTCAACCGCGTCAAAGGCAGCCATCACGTCATTCAACATTTCCATTGTAAGCTCAGCCATCTGCCGCAGATCGCCAACCGGAACAATCGTGGGGCCTTCTGCCAGTATCACCTTTGTCCGGTTCGCCGTATTGCGCGCATAATCACCCATTCTCTCAAGAATGGTCGCGATCTTTTGGATGACCAGAACAAGCCGTAAATCCTCTGCCCGCGGCGCACGCAAGGCAATGACCTCGACTGCCTGCTCGATAATTTCACTCTCCAGCTTATCAACTTTCTTGTCGCGCTTGATGAGCTTATCAAGGCCTTTGTCCTCAAGCGTCGAGAGAGACTGCGTTACGGCATTGAGTTGACGTTCGACAAGATTAGCCAGACTTCTGACTTTTTCAGACATCTCATGGAGGTCCTGATCAAAGGCCGAGCTAGTATGGTGCGAACTTTGCATTTGTTCCTTACCCCGAGTTAATTATGACCGTTAATCTGGTTAGCATAGCATACGTAACGTAACCTAACCGAATCGCCCAGTAATGTAACTATTAGTAAGCTCATGCTGTGGATTGGTAAAAATGGTGGACGTCTCACCAACCTCGACCAACCGGCCAAGATGAAAATAAGCTGTTCTATTCGACACCCTGGCCGCCTGCTGCATTGAATGCGTGACAATGACGATGGTGAATTCTTCACGTAGCTCAAAAATCAACTCTTCAATTCGCGCAGTTGCAATTGGATCCAGCGCTGAACAGGGTTCATCCATCAATATTACTTCGGGGGATACCGCAATCGCACGCGCAATACACAAACGCTGCTGCTGGCCACCCGAGAGACCGGTGCCTGATTGGTCGAGACGGTCAGCGACTTCTTCCCACAATCCGGCACGGCGAAGCGAGGCTTCCACAATGCCATCAAGTTCATCCTTACTACTCGCCAGACCGTGAATTCTCGGGCCATAGGCAACGTTGTCAAAGATGCTCTTTGGGAAGGGGTTTGGCTTTTGAAAGACCATACCGACACTGGCGCGCAATGGCACGACGTCTATGTGAGGATCGTAAATATTCTGATCATCCAACTTGATCTGGCCTTCCACGCGGCAGCTGTCAATTGTGTCGTTCATCCGATTCAAGCAGCGCAGGAAAGTTGACTTCCCACAGCCAGAAGGACCAATAAAGGAAATAACCTGCTTTTCAGCAATATCCAGCGTCACATCATCAATCGCCATTTTGTCACCGTAAAACACATTGACATTCCGTGTCGTCATTCTTGGCGTATCAACATAAACGTCCCCAACCGTAAGGTTGGGCAATTTGGACATCTCCATTTCAACAGGTGCTCTCATATTGTCCATCTTTTCGTTTCCACTTTTTTGTTCTCAACCGGTCGAGGCTACCAGCGACGCTCAAGCCTGTTTCTAATAAAAATTGCAATGGCATTCATGAGGATAAGGAAACCCAGCAAAACGATGATTGCTGCGCTTGTCTTATGAATGAACATCCGCTCAGCAAAATCTGCCCACATGAAAATCTGCACAGGTAACACGGTGCCGGGATCTGTAACTCCGCCCGGTATGTCAACTATAAATGCGACCATGCCGATCATCAACAAGGGTGCCGTCTCACCCAGTGCCTGCGCCATTCCGATAATCGTACCAGTCAGCATCCCGGGCATCGCCAACGGCAACACATGATGCGTCACAGTTTGTAACCTTGAAGCCCCCACTCCTAATGCTGCATCCCGAATGCTTGGAGGCACTGCCCTGATTGCAGCGCGCGAGGATATAATGATTGTGGGCAATGTCATAAGCGCCAGAACAACGCCGCCTATTAGGGGTATTGAGCGGGGCATACCAAAGATACCGATAAAGACAGCAAGACCCAGAATGCCGAAAACCACTGATGGCACCGCGGCAAGGTTGTTGATGTTAACCTCAATGATCTCGGTAATCCGGTTCTTTGGGGCAAATTCCTCTAGATAAACAGCGGTGGCAACACCCATCGGGAACGCCAGCACCAAGCAAACGGCAAGAGTCAGCATCGAGCCAACGAACGCCCCCTTTATGCCGGCTATCTCTGGATCGCGTGAGGCACTGCCAAAAATCAAATAATCGCTGAAATCATAGCTGATCAGCTGCAGCTTCTGGAGCTTATTGATAAATTCGATTTGCTTGTCATTGATCCGTCTGTCCTTCTCAGGAACCGCGCTTGAAATATACCCTCTCAGGAAAGAGTCGGCATCATCATCAAGGGCAAATTTCATTGCCACTGTCTTTCCAAGCAGAGACGGATCTTTGATGATCGCCTCGCGCAAGCGCTGTTCAGCTCCCTTTGAAATCAATTTTCCCGCGGCTTTGCGACCCGAACGACCCTCAGCGCCGGTGGCTTTATAGAGCGCATTGCGAATGATGCCCCTCGCATCGCCATCATAGAGAGATTGAACGGATAAATCGCCAGCCGGATCAATTTTTTCCCGATCAACAACAACTTCGAGTGTGACATAATATTGAAAAAAGCCGGGTATTCCCTTGGTGAAAATTGAAACAAAGAGAAGTACAAGAAAAGCCAGCGCAATGCCTATCGCAATACGCCCATATGTGCGGAAACGTCTCTCACCAGCACGCCTCGCCGCAAGGCTTGCGTTAACACGTGAGATCGCTACCTGCGGTGGGATAATGCCTTTGCGTGGCTCACTCATATTGCTCTCTGTATTTTTTCACAATTTGTAACGCACCAAAATTCAGACCCAGCGTAATCACGATCAGCGTCAACGCCAGCGCAAAGGCTGACAGTGTCTTTGCAGACTCGAATTCTTGGTCACCAACCAAAATTGTCACTATTTGCGAGGTGACAGTTGTGACGGCGTCAAGCGGGTTCAATGACAGATTGGCTGCCAGACCGGCGGCCATCACCACGATCATGGTCTCGCCAACGGCCCGCGAAACCGCCAGCAAAACCGATGCAACCACACCCGGCAATGCGGCGGGCAATACCACTTTCCGAATCGCCTCGCTCTTGGTGCTACCCAAACCGTAGGCGGCGTCCCTCAATGATTGTGGGACTGCGTTGATCACATCGTCTGACAGTGACGAGACGAAAGGTATAATCATGATACCCATCACCAAACCCGCAGCCAGCGCGGACTCCGAGGCGACATCGAGACCGAGACTCATTCCAGTTGATCGGATAAAGGGCGCCACAGTGAGCGCCGCGAAAAATCCGTAAACAACCGTGGGAACACCAGCAAGTATCTCCAGCAGAGGCTTGATAATCGAACGAGCCCGGCTGGACGCATATTCCGAAAGATATATCGCGCTGAACAACCCAACGGGAACAGCAACCGACAAAGCAACAACCGATATCAGGAACGTTCCCATGAACAGAGGAACAGAGCCGTATGTGGCAAGACCCATCTGCCCGGAACCAGCCCGCTCAGCACCCTCAAATTGTGGGTTCCACGTCAGGCCAAAGAGAAACTCGGTCACGGGTACCAGAGCAAAGAAACGAAGCGACTCAAAGACCACCGAAAACACGATACCAATGGTCGTCAGAATGGCTATCGCAGAACTGGACGCCAGAATGGCGAGGATGATTCGCTCCACCGCGTTGCGGGACCGAAAATCTGGGCCCAATTTCAAAAAGCCAAAGAATCCAGTGATCAGACAGAGGCCTATCACCGAAACAGTTTTCAGCGTTGTAGCCGTCGCCAGCCAGCCTTTCCAAGCCTCTGCCGCTTGATATATGTAGTCTGCCTGCTCGCCAAAATTAATGCCGTTTACCACATTTTCGATCTGAGCAAGAACGATAATTTCCTTAAAACCTTCGGCTGACGACACTGCCTCTGGAACAAATTCAAGCGCTAACCGCTGAAAAACCAAATCATCGCCAACCGAGAGCGTAACCAAAAGGAGCGATGAGGGCAGGAAGGCGAGAAGCGCCGCATAGAGGCCTGAATAATGGGGGCGAGAATGGTAACGAGATCCGTTGGGAGCGAGACCACTGGTCAACCTGGTGCCCACAAAAAAATAGCCCAGCGAAATCAACAGGACTATCAAAGCAATGACCGGACTAGACACTTTATCCCCCTATCAGGACGAGACCCACGTGGTACGCGGGTCTCGCAACTTAGTCCAGTGCTATTTAAGCATATCGGCAGTGAGCGCGGGCATATCTGCCATTGCTGCTTTGTATGTTGCTCGCTCAGCCGATGGCATCGGGATCATTCCAGCGTCTGAAAGCGCGCCATCATCACCCCAGTGCTTCACCCACTCAGCCATGTACTCATCAAGTCCGGGAACAACACCCATGTGGGCATGCTTCACGTAGAAATACAGGGCGCGTGACACTGAGTAAGACCCGTTCGCAATTTCTTCAAAAGTTGGGTTAGTGCCACTGATGACTGCACCCTGCAGAGTGTCGGAATTCTGATCGAGGTATGAGAAGCCAAAAATGCCGTAAGCTGATGGATCCTCCTGCAGCTTTTGCACGATCAAGTTGTCCTGCTCACCTGCCTCAATAAACGCACCGTCTGTCCGCATTGCACGACAAACTTTTGCCTTGGCACCCGCAGCAGCAAGAGCTGCCTTCGCCATCTCATCTTTTTTGCAGTAACCTTTTTCGTTAACCATTTCCGCAAAAGATGCTCGTGTTCCAGATGTTGTCGGCGGGCCGTAAACACGGATTTCCAAGTCTGGAAGCGCCGGGTTAATATCTGACCATTTCTTGAATGGGTTATCAACCATCGTGGTACAATCGAAATTCTGTGAACCATCTGCGCAAGCAGGCACTTTCGCCGTTAACGCCATTCCCAGCTCTGCTTTGGTCAGAACCAAGGGTGTGCCTTCTTTCGAGTTAGCTACAACGATGCCATCATAACCGACTTTGATTTCTGTAACCTTTACACCGTTCGATTCACAATACTCCAGTTCCCCAGCCTTCATCCGTGACGAAGCGTTCCCGATATCAATGAACTCTGTTCCGATACCTTCACAAACACCCTTTTTACCAACGGATGATCCACCGGATTCCACCACTGGCGTTTTAATAGATGGGTTCTTGCCGAGCTGCTCTGCAATAATGGTAGCAAATGGCAAAACAGTAGAGGACCCAGCGATGCTGATGTAGTCACGTGCCATTGCAATCCCAGATGTAGCTGTAAATGCTGCTACTGCGACTGCGGCTGTGAGAAACGTACGTTTAATCATGAGAATAGCCCTTAAATTGGTTGCTTGAATACTCCGGTGTTACGCTTCGAATGTTACAAAAATATTTCACAAACCTTACGGCTTTGTGAATTACGTCCCCACCCGCATATCACCCAGTCGGCAAGCCACATTACTGCGTTAAAAAAATCGGAAATATTGGTATGAAATGAAAAATATTGGCTCACCGAAACAGGCCACCGAATAAAGTGCGGCATCAAATCATCCAAACCAACGCTGATTCTGTCTGTGAGCAGGTTAAGAAGAACCTCGGACAACTGGCCAAATTCCCAAACTGACATAACCACCAAAAACGATTAAACCGCCGCCCAAAATCGTGTATCCGTCAGGAACCTCGGAAAAAACGAGATAGCCCACAAATGTCGTGACTAATATCTCCACATAAACCATCGGTGCAAGCCTTGAGGCCTCGGCGAAACGGAAGGCGACAATGGTCAGAGCATGTCCGATAGCTGAGAGCGAGCCTAACGCCAGAAACAGCCATATGTGAACCGATTGCGGCGCACTCCATGACAGCCCAGCCTGAGGAGATAGCAGGATAAGGCCAAGGGCTCATTGAAAAGCAAGCGTTTGAAGAGGGTCACATTTGTCCGCTGCCATGCGGGTGGCAATCAGGTAGAGCGCAAAAAAGAACCCTGCTCCAAATGCCAGAACAACACCTGAATTCAGTCCAGACTCCGGCCTTAATATCACCAATGTACCAACGAAACCCAGCGCAAGTGCCACGCTTTTTTGGACTGTGATCTTTTCTCCCAGAAAAAGGATCGACAGTAGCAAGGTGATCAGGGGGCCAATGAAATAGGCGCTGAGCGCCAACGTCAACTGCACCTTGGAAATCGCAAGCAAATAAAGTGTCATCGCCGCGACAAGAAAAACAGTCCTAAGACTTTGCATAACGAGATCTCGGCGGGAGAACATCTGTTGGCGTAATTGAAACCACGCCAGTGGCAGAACCATGCAACTGGCAACCGCGTAGCGTGCCCGACTGATGAACAATGGTGAATAATCCGTACTCAGATATTTCGCGATGCCATCCACAAACGGGATGACTGTCGTGGCAGTTATCATGGTCAGCACGCCGAATGCGCTTTTATCCCGAGATACGCGAGTTTGCTGGTCCTGATATTGCTTAAATTTCCTCATATTTTGCCTGCCAATCTAAGCGGCTTTATACCAGTAGCCAGAAACCCTGCCCCGGCAATCATAACCATGCCGATAACTGACAGGGCGTCCGGCACTTCGCGAAAGAACACAAAGCCCCAGAGAGCCGCGAAAAGCAGATAGCTGTAGTCGAACGTGGCAATGATGGCAGAGGGAGCTGACTGATATGCCTTGGCAAGGCCAATACCGATCAGAATGATCAGAACGGCGAGGATCGCCATCGTGGCCCATTCGCGCTGTCCCATTTCAATCCAGGAGCCGAGCAGAAACGGATAGTGGATGTGATCACTGATCAGGTGCCCAGCCATCGCCAGCATCCCTGTCGCCACCAACCCAACGCCGACAAGGCAGATATTTAGCGCGGTGGCGAGAACAACGGGCCTTACATTCTGGCATTTGCTGCGAGTAATTATAGCTACCAGTGCATAGAGGATGGCCGCAATCATCGGGATCAGGATTGCGGGTCGGAATTCATCCGCTGTCGGGTTGATAATCAACAACACCCCGATAAATCCGCACAGCACTCCCACCCATGCGACCAGCGGCACTCGCTAGCGGATACTC
>ERZ802830.3542-NODE-3542-length-13153-cov-8.56833_pt1 | contig 13153 bp, 13 predicted proteins | sample MGYA00345654_ERZ802830 | MGnify/ENA primary metagenome ERZ802830 (study PRJEB30503, sample SAMEA104212375) | marine metagenome | biome: Westerlies Biome; feature: [SRF] surface water layer (ENVO:00010504) within the epipelagic zone...; material: water... | reverse complement strand
AAGAAAAATTCATTATGGTGAAAAAGAAGACAAGCCCATATATGGAGAGGCTACAGAAAAAGAGAGTAAAGATCTTATTGAAGAGGGGGTACCTTTAATAAGATTGCCTTTTGAAAAAAAACAAAAGAAAAAAAATTAATTTCTTAGAGTTACAAAGTAATTTACTAAGTCAATTTTTGATAATTTAAAACTTTTGAATAAAGGGTTATAGGCCATTCCAGAAACATCAACTAGATGTAGTCTATTATTGTTAGCTAAATTTTGAATTTCCGAGGGTTTTAAAAAATATTTATCATCATGGGTATTTTTAGGAAGCAATTTAAGATATTTTTCTGCCACATCGATAGCCAAAAATTTAGAAATTATATTTTTATTCAAAGTTGAAATAAAAATTAAAGAGTTTGTATTTAATAATTTGAATAGATTTTTAAATAAAAATTCTCTATCAGCAAAACTTAAGTGCTCCAAAAACTCGAATATAAAAATAATATCAAATTTTTTTTTATTTTTTTTAATGAAATTTTTAAAGTCAGTATTTTTTAAGGTAAAACCAATTTTATTCTTAAATTTAAAGTTTTGTTGAATGTCTATGCCCAAGCATTGGTTATCCAAATCATGATAGTTTTTAAGAAATTCACCAGTTCCACAACCTATATCTAATATCTTTTTATTCTTGAGATAATCATAAATATTCGAATGAGTGATTTTTTTAATAATTTTACTCATATATTGATGCCTGACGGCTATCATTTGTTCTAAGGGTTCGTAATATTTATAATTATAGTTCTGCATCATCTTTACTTAAGAATACTTAAATGTATATTACCGTAATTTATGAAAGTAAAAGTTTTAAAATTTGGAGGCACATCTGTTGGTAGCCCTGAAGCGATTAAGAAATCGGCATCAATAATTTCAGATTGGTCTAAGAAATTTAAAGTTGTGGCAATATTATCTGCAATGTCAGGTGAGACGGACCGTCTTATTAATTTAGCTAAAACTTTCTCAAAAAATCCAAATTCTATGGATTATGATAATGCAATATCTTCAGGAGAAAATGTTTCTTGTTCTCTAATGTCTATTTATCTTAATAGCATTAAAATAAAATCTAGATCTCTGTTAAGTTGGCAGATCCCAATAAGAACTTCTAACGAACATATGAAATCGAGAATTCTGTCGATAGACCATGAAAAAATATTTAAAGAGCTTAAAGAATATAATGTATTGCTTGTTCCTGGATTCCAAGGAATAAATGCAAAAAATCAAATAACCACACTTGGTAGAGGTGGCTCTGATACTAGTGCAGTAGCTGTAGCCGCTGCTATAGATGCAGAATGTATTATCTATACTGATGTGGATGGAGTTTATACAACTGACCCTAACTTGGTAAAAAACGCAAAAAAAATCACTCAAATATCATATGAAGAAATGCTTGAATTAGCATCGCAAGGAGCTAAAGTTCTTCAAACTCGATCAGTGGAATTGGCAATGAGAAAAAAAACAAAACTAAGTGTAAGATCTTCAATGAAGCCAAAAACATCAGGCACCGTTGTTACTGAAGAAAACAGTAAATTAGAAAATAATACAGTTAGTGGTATTGCTTACTCAAAGGATGAAGCAAAAATAACTCTTTCAAGAGTTTTGGATAAACCCGGAGTATCTTCAAAAATTTTCGGACCTTTAGCTAAGGGAAATATCAATGTTGACATGATTTTACAAAATGTCTCTCAAGATGGCAAATTTGCTAATTTATCTTTTACCCTACCAAGAGGAGATCTCGAAAAAGCTCTAAAAATTTTAAAAAAAGAAAAAACTAATATTGGATATAAGAAGATCAACTCTTCAAATTCAATATCAAAAATTTCTGTGGTTGGAGTGGGAATGAGATCGCATGCTGGAGTAGCTCAAACACTATTTGATACACTAGGTAAAAATAAAATTAATATCCAAGTGATCACAACTTCTGAAATTAAAATCAGTATCTTAATTGATGAAAAATTTACCGATATTGCTGTTCAAAAGCTACATCAAGCATTTAAATTACATAAATAGTTTTTTTGAATAATTCATCTTCCATCAAAGAAGCAAGACTTTCAAAAGGTCTTTCTATCGAACATTTAGCAGCTAGGTTAAAGATAAGTCCGATTATTGTCGAAAAAATTGAAAATGATGAGGATTTACCTGATAGATTTAAGTCATATGAAAAGATTTTTAGAAACTCTATACTTAAATCACTGGGTTTATATGAACATTCATCAGTTGTTGAATTAAATCCAATTCCTGAAGATAATACAAAATTAATTTTAACTATATTTTCTTTTATTTTAGTAAGTACAATTTTGATTTCTTTATCTTTTGATATGTATAAAAAATTCAATGCCAAATCTAAATTGAAATTTATTGAAAAAGATCAAATTTATTTAGATGTAGAAAATATTATGTCTAATTTTCATCATGAAATGATAAGCCATAAACAATTTATTAATAAACTAGTATTAATTAAGACGAATAGCCCTCAAAATATTTTTCAAATATCGGTTCTAGATAATCATTCTATTTTTTATAGAGTTACCGATAATAAACAAAAAACTATAAATTTTGGTACGATTACTGCTGATAACCCTTTAAAATTGGATTTTAACAATGATTTTTCTATTGATTTATCTAATATCAAATACATAGATAAAATAATTGTAAAAAACTCTATTTATCAAATCGATGCAGATAAACCTTATGCAATTAAAGAACTTAATATAAATAAATTTTTTGATCTCCAATGAAATATTCACAAACCATAGTAAGAAAAAAAACAAAGCAAATTAAAGTAGGTAATGTCTTAGTGGGAGGAGATGCTCCTGTTTCTGTTCAAACTATGACCAATACTCTAACCCATGATATAGATGCCACTTTGGAGCAAATAAATTTAATTGAAAATGAGGGTTGTGATATTGTAAGGGTCTCAATTCCAGATGAAAAATCTTCAACCGCACTAAAAAAAATAATTCCAAATATTTCAATACCTCTTATAGCAGATATTCATTTTCACTATAAAAGAGCATTGGAGGCGGCAGAAAATGGAGCTGACTGTTTGCGTATTAATCCTGGGAATATAGGATCAGTTGAAAAGATAAAAGAGGTTATAGAGGCGGCTAAACAGAATAATATCCCCATTCGAGTAGGTGTGAATGCGGGGAGTTTAGAAAAGCAAATATTAGAAAAGTATAAAAGTCCTACTGCTCAAGCTTTATTTGAGAGTGCTAAATTAAATATTCAATTATTAGAAGATCAAAATTTTGATAATTTCAAAATTAGTGTAAAAGCCTCTAACATTTTTACCTCAGTAGAAGCGTATCAACTTTTATCAAACTACTGTAATTATCCTCTTCATTTGGGAATTACTGAAGCTGGCAGTTATTTTAGCGGCTCTATAAAATCATCTATAGGTCTTGGTATGCTTTTATATCAGGGTATAGGCGATACAATTCGGGTATCTCTATCAGATCATCCAACACAAGAAGTAAAAGTAGGCTTCGAAATGTTAAAATCTCTTAATCTAAGGGATTATGGAGTAACTATTATTTCTTGCCCCTCTTGTGCCCGCCAGCAATTTGATGTTATTAAAACAGTTAAAAGTGTTGAGAGTCGCCTATCTCATATCAAAAAACCTATAACGGTATCTATTATTGGTTGCGTTGTTAATGGACCAGGAGAGGCAACCATGACCAACATAGGTATTACAGGTGGGGGAAATGATACTCATATGGTATATGTCGATGGTGAAAAAAGCCATAGAATCCAAAATGAAGATCTTGTTGAGTATCTTGTTAAAACAATTGAAAATAAAGTAGAAGAAATTCACAGTTAATCATGAATAAAAATATTCAGTTAGTTAAAGGAACACATGATATTTATGGTGACGAAATAAAAAAATTTAATTTCATTATAGAAAAATTTTACTCTGTTACTGAAAAATTTAATTTTCATCAAGTTCAAACTCCAATTATTGAACACCAAGACTTATTTACACGCTCTGTTGGTGAGCACACAGATATTGTCTCTAAAGAAATGTATTCTTTCACAGACAAGGGAGATAGTACTATATGCCTCAGACCTGAAGCAACATCTAGTATCGCAAGATTGGTTGCAAGTGAATACCAATCAGGCTCAATGAGGATTTCTACCCATGGTCCAATGTTTAGAAGGGAAAGACCTCAAAAAGGTCGATATCGCCAATTTCATCAGATCAATTTAGAAAATATGGGAGAAAAATCTCCGTATCTTGATTTTGAAATTATTCTGATAGCAAATAATTTATTAAATGAACTAGGAATTGATAATAAACATTTCAAACTTATTTTAAACTCTCTAGGTTCGCAAGAAGATCAGAAAAACTACTCAAAAATTTTAATCGATTATTTAACTCAATATAAATCTAAATTATCTGAAACATCACTATCTCGATTGGAAAAAAACCCATTAAGGATTTTGGATAGTAAAGATGAACAAGACAAAGAAATACTTAAAAATGCACCATTTATCAGTGAAAATTTATCTCAGGAAAGCACCCATTATTTTAATCAATTAAAAGAGCTTTTAGAAAATAATGGTATTGATTTCACAATAGACCATAAATTGGTTAGAGGATTAGACTACTACACCGATACAGCTTTTGAATTCCAAACAAACGAAGATAAAAGGCAAAATGCAATTCTTGCAGGTGGAAGATACGATAAATTGATTAGCCTAATTTCAACAAGAGATATTCCAGGAATTGGTTGGGCCGCAGGTGTGGAAAGATTAATGAGTCTAGTTCAGGTTAAAAATCAAAAAGAAGATAAATTCAAAGTCCTCTTTGCTGTTCAAAATGAACAATTTTTGCATAATTCAAAAATTCTAAATCAAATTTATAATTTAGACTGCATTCATGAAGTTAAAATCAATAAAAATATAAAAAAAATATTTACTTATGCTGATAAAAATAATTTTGATTTTATTTTGCTTATTGGTGAAGAAGAGGATTCGAAAAAAAAAATTATTTTAAAAAATTTAAATACAAAAGAGCAAAAAATATTCAATCAATCTGAGATTAAACTACTCAATGAAATTAGATAAACAAATATCCGACCTCAAAAGTAAATATGATCATTTGAATGATCAATTAATGAAGTCAGAAAATTTAGATAACAAACAAATTATTCAAATAAATAAGGATTTATCAAAGTTAGAGCCCATAATCTCCCTATCAGACGATATAAAAAAATTAGAGAATGAAATTGAAGGATATAAAGAAATTTTAGAAAATGAAAATGATGAAGAATTACGATCTTTAGCAAAGCAGGAATTGCCAATTTATGAAAAAGATCTTGAACAAAAAAATAGAGAGTTGTTAATTGCTTTACTCCCAAAAGATGAGGCTGATGACAAAAATGTTATATTAGAAATACGTGCTGGAACCGGCGGGGATGAAGCTGCCTTATTTGCAGGAGATTTATTTAGAATGTATGAAAGATATTCTGCTATGAAAAACTGGAATTTTCAACCGATGGAAAAAAATGAGACAGGATTAAAGGGAGTTAAAGAGGCAATTATCGAAATCAAAGGTGATGGTGTTTTTAAATTTTTAAAAAATGAATCTGGTGTTCATCGAGTTCAAAGAATTCCAGAAACAGAGTCTGGGGGAAGAATTCATACTTCTGCTGCTACAGTAGCTGTTCTTCCGGAGGCTGAAGAGGTAGATGTTGATATTAAAGAGTCTGACTTAAGAATAGATGTATATAGATCAGGCGGAGCTGGAGGTCAGTCCGTCAATACTACTGATAGTGCCGTAAGGATTACCCATTTACCAACGGGGATAGTAGTAACTCAACAAGATGAACGTTCACAACATAAAAATAAAGCCAAAGCCCTTAAAATTTTACGTTCTAGAATTTATGATGTTGAAAGACAAAAAAAACAGCAAGAAGAATCTTCTAATAGAAAAAGTCAAGTAGGATCGGGTGATCGTTCAGAAAGAATAAGAACTTATAATTTTCCTCAGGGAAGAGTTTCTGATCATCGAATTAATCTTACTCTTTATAAGTTAGATCAATTTTTAACCGGTGAAGCTTTAGAGGAAATGATATCTGCGCTATCAGCAAGTGAACAAGCTGAAAAACTAAGTCAGCTTGATGCTCAATAAAAAAATACAAAATAAAACCGAACTAAGAGATGAAATTAATTTAATACTAAAAAAACATTCTCTGCTAAACGCCCATTTAGAGTCCCAGCTAATCATTTCCCACTCTGCAAAAAAATCAAATTATTTAAATGTAAAATTTGATGAAATAAATATTCAAGAAATAGAAAAAATTATAGAAGAGAGACTTAAAGGAAAACCTTTATCAAAAATTATTAAACAAAAAGGATTCTGGAAAGACTTATTCTACACTGATGAAAATACACTAGACCCTCGCTCGGACTCCGAGGTTCTGATAGAAAATATTATAAAAGACTTTAATGCTCTAAAAGATGATCAATTTAATTTTATTGACTTATGTTGTGGGACAGGCTGTTTAGGAATTTCTTTATTAAAGGAATTTAAATCTTCAAAATGTGATTTTATTGATATTTCAAGTAAAGCATTATCAAATTGTAAAAGAAATATTTCTGCTTTATTTGTTGATAATAGATCTAATTTATTTGAGTCTGATTTATTTGAGAGTTATCCCATCTCAAAAATTAGAAATGCAAGATTTATTATTTGTAATCCTCCCTATATTCCGACAAAGGAGTATTATTTATTAGATAAAGAAACCCTACATGACCCAAAGATCTCTTTAGATGGAGGATCAAAAGGTCTTGATTTTTACATCAGAATTATCGAATTTTTAGAAAATTTACAATATACAGGCGATGTCTATTTTGAAATAGATCCACTAATCATAGCAGAACTAGATAAATTTTTATTAGAAAAAGCTTTAAAAATAGTCTATAAAAAACAAGATTATCTTAAATTAGATAGATTATTAAAGATAACATTCCCATAAAACTTAAATTGTAGGGCTTTTGTTTATAGATAATCAAATTAAAGAAATATATGAAAAATTATCCAAAGAGAAAACCTTTTGGTTCTTCAAGAAAAATTAACTCCGGTGGAAGAGGGGGTGTTGCTGACTCTCCTTACCTTCAAGCAAATGGGAACTCAAATGGTTTTAAAAGAAATGGGAAAAACCCTAAAGATCAATATAACGATTTTTTAAATAAGGCCAAAGATGCAAAAGGTCAAGGTGATGAGGTGCTTGAGCAATTTTATCTCCAGCATGCAGAACACTATTATCGTCAAATGGATCACTCTAATAGAGGTTCAGTCTCTAGAAAAATTATTTCAAAAGAAAAAACAAATATAGACCAAGATAAGAGTGAAGAGGTCAATGTTGATCCAGAGACATCAACTACAGACTTTGATGATTTGGCTAGCCAATTAGCTTAGTTTACGATTTTTTTGCTTTAAAAACTTTAATTTCTTGGTTTTTTAAAACAACTAATTCTTTGAATTCTTCTAATTGTTGGTCATTCAATTTTCTTCCTGATGGAAGTTTCAAATTAGCAGGATTTACTTGTTTGCCATTTACAATTATTTCGTAATGCAGATGAGGACCAGTTGATCTACCTGTTGATCCAACAAACCCTATGATGTCTCCTTGTTTAACTCTTACTCCCCCATAAACGCCTTTTTTAAAACCATTGAGATGGGCATAAGCAGTTTTATAGGTACTATCATGTCTTATACGAATATAATTTCCGTATCCGCCATTTCTACCAGCAAACTCTACAACTCCATTTCCAGCAGCAAAAATGGGCGTACCAGTAGGGGCTGCAAAATCTACCCCTTTGTGCATTTTGTCATATCCTAAAATTGGATGTTTTCTCATCCCATAATTTGAACTTAATCGAGCACCATTAATTGGGGTCTTCATCAAACTTTTAGTCATACCTTTTCCGTTTTCATCAAAGTATTCACTAAATTCATCATTCGAATAAAGATAGTAAATCAAAGGGGTGCCTCTTGAACTAAGCACTAGGTATTCAGGATCATCAATTCGAACTGTTTTTCCTTGATCATTTTTTCTTCTTGTGAAAAGTGCTTCAAAATAATCTCCTTCATAAATATCTCTTTGAAAATCTACATCGAAGCTATAAATCCTAATAATTTCATTAATAACTAATTCTGATAAGCCAGCTTGTTTCATAGCCGCATATAAGCTTGTTTTAATTTCTCCACTGACAAAAATTCTTTCTTCTGAAAGTTCTATTTCGCTTATTTCATATACAAAATTTTTATTGATATATTCAACTATAAGTTCTTGATCCTCAGAAAATCGATAAATAAGTTTAAATTTTTCTAAAACACCATTGTCGTCATAATTGGAATTTACTTTAATTACATCTCCTAGATAAATTTTAGAAAAATCATAAGAATCTTTGCCATTAATCAATAATCGATCAATATCTTTTCCTTCCAAGCCACCTTTTTTTAGCACCTTTGCAAAATTATCGCCTTTAATTACAGGAATTTCTTCAAATTGATCCAACTCTATTTTAGTAATCAAATCCTCTTCAGTTTTTAATTGAACAGGAGGACCTATTTTGTATTTATATATTGCAATTTTGTTTTCTTCTTCTCGATCAAACAAGCTAAACAAATTATCAAAAGTGATTTCTTTAAAATAATTTTTTGATTTTTCTTCATTGAATTGTGGGTCTGATAGATTTTGAATATCTATTTTTTCATAATATTTTTGAAATAATTCTTTATCAAAATAATTGATATCCAAGTCTTCAAAAAGAACTAAATCATCTTCGTAATATTTTGAAAATTCTTGATAGCTAATAAAGAAAAAAAATAAACTAAAACTAAAAAGTATTAAACTTATCAATATTTTAACACTTAAACTGTTTGTTCTTATCATTAATTTCTTTATAAAAGACTAAATTTTAAACAATATATATATAAATGAAAAATTTCCAAAAAGTACTTACAAATATCATTCAAGAAACTAGCAATATATTTTGGGTATTATTTAAAGTTATTCTCCCAGTTATAATTGTCATTCGAGCCTTAGAATTATTAGGTGTCATTCCGTATCTAGCAAAGTTTTTAGAACCATTAACAAGTTTTATTGGAATAGATGGGTCTTTAGGTCTTGTTTGGATGGCTGCAATATTAGTCAATATCTATGCTGGTATGGCTGCATTTGCTAGTCTTCAACCTATCTTCGACTATACAGTTGCAGAAACTACAATTTTGGGACTCATTATTTTAATAGCACATAGCTTACCTATTGAGGTTGCAATTGCTCAAAAATCAAGAGTATCAGGAATATTTAATTTGCTATTTCGTTTTATCAACGCAGTAATTGCAGGTAAAATTTTAAATTATATTTTTATTAAGTTCGATTTATTTAATGAAAAAAACCAATCAATACTGGAGATACCAGAAAAAATAACTTCTAATTTGGATTGGTTAATTCTCCAGTCTAAAAATTTTTTTATTATCTTTTTGATAATTTTTTTAATTATTTCAACAATTAATATTTTAAAATTTATAGGTCTCTGGCAATTTATCATTAATATCTTAAGAATTCCGCTTTCTTATTTGGGAATGTCTGAAAAAGTAGCCAACATTATTTTAATTGGTCTTACTTTAGGTATTTCTTTTGGCGGTGGCTTTTTGATAGAAGAGTCCAAGAAAAACAATATATCAAAAAGAGATATTCTTTTATCTCTATCATTTCTAAGTCTTTGTCATAGTATTATTGAAGATACTATCCTAATTTTACTGTTGGGAAGCCATATAAGTGGAATATTATTTTTCAGGCTTATTTACACAATTGTAATTATTATGTTTATGAAATATTTATTAGATACAAAATTACAAAATAAAATATTAGATAAACTAACTTATGACTAATTATATCCAATTTCCTCGATATTGTTTATTTTTGCTGCCTGATAAAAAATTTAATAATGATTTTGATATATTTTGTAAACAAAATTCAATTGATAATTCCTTATTAGAAAAATCAATTTATGGATTTCACTCAACTGTGAAAGCTCCATTTTATTTATCTCATTTATATTCAGAGGAACTGCTTTTAGAAAAATTTCAAATTATAGATAAAAAAACTACAAATTTTCTATTATCTAATACATATATAGTTAACAAATTAGATTGGTTGAAAAATTCATTAGTATTAAAGTTTCATCAAGATGATGATTTTGACTTTATGGTTAATAACTTAATGAGAGAATTTGATTTATTTAGAAAAACTCTCAATAATTTTGAAATTAAAAAAGACATTATGAGATTTGATAAACTTTCAGATAAGGAATTAATATATTATCAAATTTGGGGATACCCATTTTATTTTGAGTGCTCTTTTCATCATATCACCCTTCCTCTAAGTCAAGTTTCAAATTATGATTACATAAACTCAATTCATGAAGTAAAATATGAAAGGCTTAGTTTAATGAGGCAGAATGGCATGAATGAGAACTTTCAAGAAATTTCAAGTTTATCATAAATTTTAAGATAATTTGATTTATCACATTCAATATGTTTAGTTAATATAGGTAAATTAAGTAAATATGGCAATTTATTCGAGAAAAAGGAAAAAATCTGGTTTTAGAATTTTCATCTATAGCCTTTTCTTTTTGTCAGTCTTTTTAATCTTAGGCTACTATTTCTTTTATCCCACCAATCTAAAAACCGTCTTAGATGAAAACCTTGGTGGGGCAGTTGTTGAAATACAAGATGAAGAAGAAAAAATAATTGAAATTGATGAAACTAAAAATTCTCAACCAGGTATTGAAATTGATTTATCAAATTATCTTCAAATAAGCGATTTAGATAAAAACCTAAAAGAATTTATCCAAAATAATCCTGAATTTATTTTAGACGTCCTTAGAAAATATCAAGATGAGCAGAACAAAATTGAACAAGAAAAAATAAGTCAACAAAATAACTTAAACATTATCAATTTAAATTTATTTGATAATTCAATGATAGTTGGTAACAAAAATGCTACCAAAATTATTTATGAGTTTGTCGATTATAACTGTGGTTATTGTCTAAAATTTCACGATCAAGTACTAAGTGTATTAAACGAAGATCAAAATACTAAATTAGTTATTATGCAGATGCCAATTTTAGGTGAAAGTTCTATTACTTTTTCTAAAATTGCTGTAGCTGCAAGTTTTCAAAATAAATTTGAAGAGGTTCATAACTACCTGTACTCCTCTGATAGAAAATCAAAAATGGCCGATATTTTAGGAGATTTATTTTTGATGAATATAGATATTGCCCAATTGGAAAAAGATATGAATTCTGAAGAAGTTTCTAAAGTGATTTTATCACATGAACAATTTGTGAACGATTTTAAATTTAATGGAACTCCTGCAATTATCATCGGAGAAACAATTATTCCCGGCTATATAGAAAAAGATAAAATAATAGAAATTTTGGAAAATGAATTTTCTTAAATTCTATGAAATTAAATAATTTTTCAAAAATATCCTCGAACATATTCAGCTCTCGTGTTACTGGTTTTTTTCGGGATGTATTATTTGCAAATTTTTTAGGAGCTAACATCCTATCCGATGCTTTTTTATTTGCTTTTAGATTACCAAATCTTTTTAGAAGGATTTTAGCTGAAGGGGCAATGAATAGTGTATTTATCCCTCTCTATATAAAACAGAGTAAGGAAAGTCAGTCACTTGCTAGTGATTTTACCTCTGCAATTTTTTTAATTTTTTTATCAATTACTTCAATAATGACAATTTTTGTCTTTTTCTTTAATGGGCAAATTACCAGCTTCCTCGCCCCAGGTTTTATAGAAAATCAAGATCAATTTAATTTTGCCATTCAATTAATTCCGATAATTTTCCCTTTTTTGATATTTGTCACACTCTCAGCAGTAATAAGTTCAGTTTTAAATATAAAAGGAAAGTTTTTTTTACCATCGTTTTTATCAGTCATTTTAAATGTGCTTATGATAGGCACTCTTTTAATATTTAAATCTGACTCTCATTTTCCTTTAGCATGGTCAATTTTAATAGCTGGAATAATTCAATTATTTCTTTTATTGATAAATGCCAATTTTTTTAAGTCATTATTTCAATTTGGTTTTAAAAAATTATTACTTTTAAGTTCAGTTTTAAGAACATTTTTTAAGAGATTTCTTTTTTCTGTTTTAGGTTCGGGTATTGTTCAATTAAATATTTTTGTTTCGATGTTGTTTGCTTCTTTAGTAGGTGAGGGCGCGATCAGTCATATTTACTACGCTGATAGAATTATAGATCTACCTTTTGCTTTAATAGCAGTTGCGATGACATTTACTCTTTTACCATACTTAAGCAAAAATATTCTAGATGAAGAAAAAAATGCAAATGCCTTTAATCAAACAATCATTTTTTGTTTTATGTTTGCTCTACCAAGTAGTTTTGCTTTATTTTTTATTTCTGAAGATATAGTAAGGGTTTTATTTGGTCGGGGTGAGTTTTTAAATAAAGATATATTGATTACTGCCAACTTACTTTTAATCTATTCGTTCTCTCTTCCTGGCTATATGATCTCCAGAATTTGCAATCAAGTTTTCTATTCATATGAAAGAGTAGATTTACCAATTAAAGCTTCTATTCCTACTTTTATTTTAAATTTGATTTTGTGTTTTTCTCTTTATCGTTCACTAGGCGTATATGGTTTGGCTATAGCAGGTGCCACGAGTGTTTGGCTTAATGTATTTATTCAAATATTATATTTGAAGTTTTATTTCTCAGATTTTTATAAGAAAATTAAATTTATAAATATTTTAAAAATAGCAAAAATACTTACTTCGTCTTCAATTATGATGTTTGTGATATTATTTTTGCAAAATATTTTAAATTTCAACATATATATTGATTTGATTATTCTAATTATGATCGGAGTTGTTGTTTTTTTTACAGTTTTAAAATTATTAAAGTTAGAAGAATATCGCTTGATTTATAAGTCAGCACTATTTAATTAGATTTACTATTTACTATCTAATTTTTTTATATAGAAAGAAGAGATCCCTAATTTAAGGGCGTGTAGCTCAGCTGGTTAGAGTACTTGCTCGACACGCAAGGGGTCACAGGT
>ERZ802830.3540-NODE-3540-length-13157-cov-16.6649_pt1 | contig 13157 bp, 6 predicted proteins | sample MGYA00345654_ERZ802830 | MGnify/ENA primary metagenome ERZ802830 (study PRJEB30503, sample SAMEA104212375) | marine metagenome | biome: Westerlies Biome; feature: [SRF] surface water layer (ENVO:00010504) within the epipelagic zone...; material: water... | reverse complement strand
AGGATAGTGAATTCCACTACCGCATCCATTCGGATGATCCGGATGAAATCATGCCTCCTCCCGAATCCCATGCCACCCTCACCAAGCAGGAAAAAGAATTGCTCGATCAATGGATCAAGGACGGAGCGGAATATGCCAAGCACTGGGCTTTTGTTCCACCCAGTTCTCCCAAGGTACCCACGGGTCGCAAAGGCTGGAACCGTACCCCCATTGATGCGTTTATTTCCGACAACCATGCAAAACATGACCTGGAACCATCTCCAGAAGCGGATAAGTATTCTCTGGTCAGAAGACTTTATCTTGATCTCGTTGGCTTGCCCCCCACTCCCGAACAGGCCGATGCCTTCGTTTTTGATAACCGTCCCGATGCCTACGAAAATTTGGTCGATCAATTACTCCGGTCTTCTCATTACGGAGAAAAATGGGGAAGAGAGTGGCTGGATCTTGCCCGCTATGCTGACAGCAATGGATACGAAAAAGACCGACCCCGTACTATTTGGCCCTACCGCGACTGGGTAATTAGATCCCTCAATGCCGACATGCCCTACGATCAGTTCACCATCGAACAGCTTGCCGGAGATATGCTACCAAACGCCACCGACAATCAAAAAATTGCCACTGGTTTTCATCGTAACACCCAGCTCAATGAAGAAGGTGGTATCGATCCCCTTGAATTTCGCTTCTACGCCGCTGTCGACCGGGTGGCCACTACGGGTACGGTCTGGATGGGTCTGACCACCGGTTGTGCTCAGTGCCATACCCATAAGTATGATCCCATCACTCACGATGAGTATTTCGGCTTAATGAGCATTCTCGATAATATTGAAGAACCCGATCTGCTGCTTTATTCGGACGAACAAATAAAAGTTAAAGCCGATTTGGAAAAACAAATCGCTGACCAAATCGTTGATCTCCAAAAAAACGACACAGTCTTCGAACTGGAATTTGCAAAATGGCATAAATCCGAGCAAGAAAAAGCAACATCGTGGAAAACGATCCGTCCAACCTCCATGAAATCAAACCTGGCCAAACTCGAAGTCATGGAAGATGGATCCATTTATTCTTCAGGTGATGTGACCAAGCGGGATGTATTCGACCTGAATTTCACAAGCGATCAGCCCATCACTGCCCTTCGCATTGAAGCCTTAACCGATGACCGACTACCCGGCTATGGACCTGGCAGGTGTTACTACGAGGGCAGGAAAGGAACATTCTTTCTCAGTGAAGTGGAAGTCAAAACAGCAAATGGAATTAAAGTTCCACTTAGCAAACCCATCGCCAGTGGAGGTAATGGTGCTGAGAAAGTAATCGATCAGGATGGATCTTCCGGATGGGGTTCCGCTATCGGTCAAGCAAACCATCTTATCCTTCCGCTCACTAAGCCACTTCCAGCAAATCAATCCCTATCCATCTCCCTGCTTTTTGAAAGACACTTTGTGGCCAGCCTTGGACGTTTCCGGATCTCCGCAACCTCAAGTGAAAAACAGCCCAAAGCTGCGAAGATTGGAGTGGAAGCTGAACATATCCTGAGCCTAAGGGAGCAAGCCTCCACAGCAGACTTATCTCAACTTCGTTCCATTTATCTTGAAAAAGTCTTCCTGGAAAAGCCCTCCCCTGCAAAACCTGGAGCCATTCAGAAAAATACACAATGGATATGGACTGCCAAAGGGAACCGCCCACAGGAGACTCTTTATTTCTCCAAGCAATTCGATCTGAAGAATGTTCCTGAAACTGCAGAGATATTTTTCACCTGTGATGACAAAGTTGAATTCTTCCTCAATGGAAATCCTATTGGTTCGACCGACCTGTGGAGTAAACCTGTCACCATATCGGTAAAGAAACATTTCCGCAAAGGCACCAACTATCTCACCGCGATTGCTTCGAATAATGGCGGACCCGCTGGTTTGATTGCCCAACTCACGCTCCATTCAAAAAAAGGAAAAAACCAATACATAACAACCGATGCGAGTTGGAAACATCTCAGCCAACTGCCTAATCCGCAGTCGAAGGACTGGCACACCCAGTCTCTCCCCGACGCAATGCCAGCCATTGTTGTAGGAAAATACAAAGACGGCCCATGGGGAACCCTTAACCTTCCACAAGAAAAGTCTGCCAAGAAACCAAACCCGATCACTCAATTACGGAACCGCATGCCCCGACCCAATCATACTCTGGTGATGCTTGAACGTCCGAAGGACAATCCCCGCCCCACCCAACTGAGACACCGGGGCGAATACACCAACCCCAAACACGAAGTACCCTCAGGTATTCCCGAAATTTTTGAATTACAAGATCGCAAGGAACCAACCAACCGACTGGAATTTGCCAAGTGGGTGGTAAGCACGGATAACCCGATAGGTGACCGGGTCGTGGTCAACCGGGCCTGGCGATCCTTTTTTGGTTATGGTCTGATTCGGACAAGTGGTGATTTCGGCACCCAGGCACCGGCTCCCGATCATCCGGAGCTTCTTGACTGGCTGGCCATGGAATTCAGAAAACAGGGAATGTCCCTGAAAAAGTTACATCGATTGATCGTCACCAGTTCCACTTATCGTCAGGATTCCAAGGCATCCCCCTCCCTTCTTGAAAAAGATCCCCAAAATCGACTCTTGGCCCGTGGTCCCCGCTTCCGTTTATCTGGTGAATTAATTCGTGATCACATGCTCAAAGCCAGTGGAAAGTTATCCGGCAAAATGTTTGGGCCGGGAGTGTATCCTCCGCAACCGCTTACTGTTCTGGCCCATGCTTTCGGCAACAAGAGTTGGAACGCTTCCAAAGGAGAAGACCGCTACCGTCGTTCGATCTATACCTTTATCAAACGCACCGCACCCTTTGCTGGATTCATGACCTTTGATGGAACTTCCGGAGAGAACTGTCTGGCCAAGCGTGACCGTAGCAATACCCCTCTTCAGGCCCTTACCCTCCTCAATGACGAGATGTATCTTGAACTTGCCCGTTCAGCAGGAGAGAAAGTTCATCAAACCAAAGATGATCCGATCCATTCCCTGTTTCGGCGATTTCTTACCCGACCTCCCAAACAATCCGAAACGGATGCCCTGCGAGCTTATTACGAACAGCAAATCCAACGCCTAGAAAAGGGAGAGATCAAACCTTCAGAAATTACCGCAACCCCCAAGGCCACTCCTGAACTCGCAGGTAAAGTACTCCTCGCCCGGGCCATTATGAACTTAGACGAAGCCATCACCAAACCATGATCACACATCCATTACTTCATCGTACCCGTCGCCATTTCTTTCAGGACTGTGGAATTGGAGTCGGCAAGATCGCCCTCGCCTCGCTCCTTGCCAATGAAACCTTCGGTGCAACCGGCACTCCAAACTTCATGCGTTTTCCGGTTAAAGCGAAAAGAGTAATCTATTTGTTTATGGGAGGGGCTCCGAGCCAGCTGGAACTTTTTGATAACAAGCCCAAACTCCAGGAAATTGAAGGTAAACCCATTCCCCCGTCCGTAATCAAAGGACAAAGGTATGCGTTTATTCAACCCGATGCCGCCGTTCTCGGACCACGCTTTCCCTTCGCCAAACACGGCCAGTCCGGTGCGGAATTTTCCGACCGCCTCCCCTATTTATCCAAAATCGCGGACGACCTGACCATCGTCAAGTCGATGCACACCGATCACTTTAACCATGCACCTGCCCAATTGTTCATGACCACCGGTAGTGGCATACCCGGCCGTGCCAGTATGGGTTCATGGCTGAGTTACGGAATCGGAAGCGAAGCCAATGACCTGCCCGGTTTTGTGGTCATGCGCAGTGGGGGCAACTTAAGTGGTGGTTCGGCGATGTGGGGCTCCGGTTTCCTCCCATCCGAGCATCAGGGCGTGCCTTTCCGTGAAGGAGCGGAACCGATTCTCCATGTAGCAAACCCCAAGGGGATCGACCGAACCGCACAGCGTCAGACCCTCGATCTTTTAAATACATTAAATCGTGGTTCTCATGGAAAAATGGGAGATCCGGAAATCAATGCCCGTATTGAAGCCTATGAAATGGCCTATCGTATGCAGGCACGGGCACCCGAGTTGATAGATTTTGACAAAGAAAGCCAGGAAACGCTCGATCTGTACGGGGTCAAGAAAGGAAGATCCAATTTTGCCAGTAACTGCCTCCTTGCCCGTCGCCTCGCCGAACGGGGAACTCGCTTCATTCAACTATACCACAGCGGATGGGATGCCCACAGCGATGTGGAAGGAAATGTGAAAAATCAGGCAAAAGCAGTCGATCAGGCAAGTGCCGCCCTGGTTCAGGATCTGAAGAGACTGGGCATGCTCGAAGATACCTTGGTTGTATGGGGTGGTGAATTTGGACGCACGCCCATGGTGGAAGCCAGTGCGGCCCTCAACCGCAGTGGCGGGCGCGATCACCACCCACAAGCCTTCACCATGTGGATGGCGGGAGGAGGAACCAAACCGGGCATCACCGTGGGTAAGACCGATGAACTGGGCTTTCATGTCACCGAGGATCCGGTTCATGTGCACGACCTTCAGGCAACCATTTTAAAACTGATGGGCATTGATCACACCCAACTCTCATTCCGCTTCCAGGGCCTTGATTTCCGTCTCACAGGCGTCGAACCACACCATCCGGTAGCAAAGCTTCTTGGTTAGTATCGTACCTTTTCCTTTATTCTTGATAAAGGTATTAAAAGATAGATTTGCTTACAGTTGTTAATTTAAAATTGGCAAACTTAATTATACATATATTTTTTAAATGATGCTCGGATGGAGAAAAAACATTTTAAATAGATATGCAATTCTTCAATTGTTGCTGGTTTTATTTTTCTTTTCAGCTGGCACTTGCATCAAACACACTCTGGAAATTTGCTGCCATTTTGACGGAGAAAAACATATCCATACCCAACTACCCGAATGCAATGGATTACATGCCTCAGACACAACACACCATCACCATGAGACCGAAGACTTATATGATCACGACAGGAAATCACATCATGTCCCCTGTAGTCATGAAATCGTTCAGCAGGAATACTTTCTCCTTCTCGCTAAAAGCAAATTTAAGCTAAACCTACCTATTTGTTCCTATTTCCTGGGAAACAATAATGATCAGATTCAGAAAAGTCTTGATGCGTACACAAAGAGACCACCTGCAGAACACACACATGATCCGCCCTTTTCCTTATCTCCCCGAAAACACTTCTCAGAAACCATTCGCTTAGTCGTTTGATCGAAAGTTAGTTTGTTGTGCCTGCTCGGCACATATCTCTGTCCAAACTGGGACAGTCCTCTGTTTTAATTCAAACTAACTTATTAATGAGTTTTAAGATTTCATACCCACTCTTATCTAAAGGATTCAAAGGCAAAAGCCTTGCCCTTGGACTAATCATGCTTTGTTTGCAAAACCTGCAAGCAAAACCAATAGCCTTCGAAGATGCATGTTCTCGTGCATCCAAGGCAGAACAACTCCATGAACTATCACAAAGCTTTGAACGATCTAATCAAGCTCGATTAACTCAGGCCTCCCGATTCCCCAACCCTTCGATTTATTACGAACAGGAGTCTGCCAGAGGTACCAATTCTTTTGATGAGTCAACGGTTGGGCTCTCCTCGAATTTGGATTTTCTGTGGAAAAGAGGTAAAAGAATCGAATCTGCCAAGATAAGAAATTCTATATCTGACTTTCAGATTGATGCCAAAAGACGCAAAATTTCTTATGAAATCGCGAAACTATTCATCGAATATTCTTATTTCATCAAAGAGATCAAGGAACTAGAGAAAGCCATTCAACATCATGAGCGAGCCCTGACAATTTCCAGGGAACTTTTGGCAAAAGGTATCATCCCTGCTCTTCATTTAAAAAGAATCAATCTACGGGTTGATGAACTCTTGTATTCTAAAAGAACTCTCAAATCGAAAATGGTAGGACTACTTACCACATTCAGGCTATGGGTGGGTCTTGATGATGCAATTCCCGCCAACCATACCCTTCTCTACAGTATTTCTCTCAAGACATCCGAACAGGCCATGCAACACGCTTTACGAGCGAGGCCTGATTTGTTGTCTCTAAAAGCCAATGGCAAGTGGAAAGCAAAAGAAGTTGAACAATACCAGAATGAGAAACTTCCTGAGATTTCTCTCGATATTGCCTCAAAAAAATATCCGGGAAATGAAGACGGATTCTTCTTTGGAATATCCTTGGAAATTCCTCTGGGAGAAAAGCAAGGTGACCTTGATTTGGCGAAAGCGGCAGAGGTAACCAACACTCTTGAATACCAAATAAAGAGAAAAGAGATTGAGAGGGAAGTGAAAGCCAGTTGGCAAATCTGGCATCATTTGTATCAGGATCAGAATAGTTCCTCTACCAGTTATGTGCTACAATCGGGGAAGGATGCCATAACTGGACTGGAGTTAAGTTTCAAGAATGGCGAGATTACTATTTTTGAATACCTCGATGACCTTGGCTCCTTTCTCGCTGGCAAACAAAATGCCCTAAAATATTCCTACGAAGAACAATCTGCATATTTGAATCTATCATATCTAAGTGGGGTGGAGACGAAATTCACTTCAGAAAAAAATTAATACTGCACGCACACATTAAAATGAAAAACTTAGTTTTCCAATTGACGACCATTCTTCCTTTTTGCCTTCTACTAAGTAGCTGTGACCACTCAAGCGATGACCAGCACGGCGATGAACACTCAAATGGTCATGACCATCATGGTCACCATCACGAAGATGAAACGGAATACGAACCAATCGTAGTGACTCAATACAATGGGCTCACCGAGCTCTTCATGGAGTACCAGCCCCTGGTACAAGGAAAAACAGCAAATTTGATTGTGCATCTGACCCGCCTTAAAAATTTCAAGCCAATTAAGAGCGGAAAGCTTCATATCAAAATTTCCTCTCATGATGGCCAAGAATATAGCCTTATTCAAGAATACCCCAAAAAACCGGGCCTATATTTACTGGAAACTAAACCAAGTTTTTCAGGCACCGCCCGGATGGAGATTTCCCTCCAATCTTCCGATATAAATTCCACCCATATCCTCGAAGATTTGGTTATATTTGCTTCTGAAAGTGAAATAAAACCTCAGACTGTCCATGAAGCTCCAGGAGAAGAAATTACTTTTTTAAAGGAGCAGCAATGGAGAATAGATTATAAAATCGAACCGACTAGTCGAAGGGACCTAAGTCACAGCAGTCAGGGAACTGGTATATTTCGCTTGCCGGCATCCAAAGTTAAAATCGTTCCTGCAACTGCTTCAGGCACAATTTCCTGGTCCACAAATAACCCTTACCTCAAAGTTGGGATATACGCATCTCAAGGGATGGAGCTCTTTACGATACAGCCAGATGCAGCTTGGGAATCGGGCCTTTCTAGGCTCAAAGAGCTTTACCTACTTGCCAAACTGGATTGCGAAAAAATGGAAGAATTATTCGAACAGGAAGCCGTTGCGGAAAAAAGAGTGATAGAAGCAAGAATTAGAAAAGATACTCTGTCTGACTCCCTTACGCGAATGGGTGTGAATTTAGCCGACGGGAAGTTTCTTGAGTTTCAAGCCCAGGTAACCGCTCCTGAAGAAGGAATGGTAACCGAAATCCTGGTAAGACCGGGACAAAAAGTTCGGCAAGGAGATTCTTTGGCTGTTATTAAAAATTCAAAAAAGTTAATTCTGGAAGTGAAGATACCCGCCACTCGTATTTCAGAGATCAATGTGGCAACCGATGCGACTTTTCGAACGGGGGCTGGACAAAGAACTTATCGTATTTCTGAACTTGGCGGCCGGGCAGTCTCAAAAAAACCCTTGGCAAGCAAGGAGGCAGGATTTGCTGACTTTCTTTTTGAATTCGACAACTCGGAAGGACTTTTCATCGAAGGAACATCCGTTACAGTACAACTTCTTGGTCCCAAGAAAAAATCTACCTTAGCCATTCCGCTTGAAGCAGTTCAGGAGGAACTTGGGGAGGCACTTGTTTATGTTCAAACCAGCGGTGAAACGATCGAAAAAAGATTCCCTAGACTCGGAATACATGATGGTCAGTGGATTGAAGTAAAAGAAGGAGTCCAGGAAGGAGAACAAGTGGTTACCCAAGGAGGCACGACGATTCGACTCTCGTCCCTGGGGGATATGGAAATGGGACACGGTCACGCCCATTAATCGGAGAGTTTCCCATGTTTGATCAAATGATCCGCTTTTCTCTGAACAACCGGGCTTTGGTTGTTTTTACTTCTGTCATTTTATTAATGGGTGGGTTTTACACCTCCTTGCGTCTAAATCTCGATGTCTTCCCTGATTTAAATGCCCCTACGGTCACTGTGTTAACGGAAGCTCATGGAATGGCTCCAGAACAAGTGGAAACCATGGTCACACTGCCTCTTGAATCGGCGTTTAACGGATCTACAGGAGTAAGGAGAGTCCGTTCTTTTTCCTCCTCTGGGCTGAGCATTGTGCATGTTGAATTTGAATGGTCGATGGATATCTATCACGCACGCCAAATCGTTTCTGAAAAATTACAAACCACAGCAGATTCTCTTCCTGAAGATATATCCCCACCCATAATGGCACCCATGTCTTCGATTATGGGAGAAGTCATGCTGATAGGCCTGCAAACCAAGATGCAAAGTAAAGAGAAGGCTACCATGATGGACCTCAGAACTTTTGCAGATTGGCAGGTGCGAAGAAGATTAATGGCAATACCAGGCGTTGCCCAAGTCAGCCCAATCGGAGGGAAAGTGAAGGAATATCAAGTAAGCGTGATTCCTGAAAGATTGGCTGCCCTTCAAGTATCCATGGAGGACGCGATCTCTGCAGCTGCAGATGCGAGCCATGAAAGCTCAGGGGGAGTGTTTAGAAGCAAAGGGAAGGAATATCAAATTCGTGGACTTGGGCTCGCCCACTCCATTGATCAATTATCCAAAGTTGTGGTGAAGGTACGAAGGGAAGGAAATATCTTACTTGAAGATGTCGCGACAATCCAAGTCGGGCCCGCAGTGGCCTTTGGAAGCGCTTCTTCGAATGGGCAGGAAGCCGTAGTCTTGTCGATCACCAAACAACCTAATGTCAATTCCCTGGAACTTACAGAACGGATTGACCGGGCTCTTGCAGAAATGAAAAAGGGCTTACCCCGTGGGATCGAATTCCAATCCAATTTCTTCAGGCAGGCCGACTTTATCGAGGTGGCGATTGATAATGTTCTCCACGCATTGCGTGACGGAGCACTGCTTGTTTTTGTGGTCTTGTTCCTCTTTTTGGGAAATGTCAGAATCACCTTTATCTCGATTCTGGCTATTCCGTTCTCACTGGCTGTAACTTTTCTTGTTTTTCACGTAAGCGGGTTGGAACTGAATACCATGACCCTGGGGGGAATTGGTATTGCGATTGGAGCATTAGTCGACGATGCCATCATCGATGTGGAAAATGTATATCGCAGACTTAGGGAAAATGCTCGACTTCCAGAGCCAGAAAAAAAGCCTGCCAAGGATGTGGTCTATCTTGCATCTCAGGAAATCCGAAAACCAATGGTAGGAGCTACGCTTATCATTACGATCGTCTTCTTTCCTTTATTTTTCCTGAGTGGGGTCGAGGGCAGGTTGCTTCAGCCGATGGGATTGGCATATGTCATTTCAATCTTTGCCAGTCTATTCATTGCCCTAACGGTTACCCCAGTGCTTGCTTCCTTTCTTCTTCCCCGATCAACCCAAAACGCATCCGGTCATCAGGGATGGCTGGCTGGCTGGATCAAACCCATCTACGAAAACATGCTTCGCACTGTTTTGCATAAGCCGGCAATCTCCATCACTTGCACACTTGCCCTTCTAGCTAGTGCACTTTTTCTTGCACCTTACTTGGGTCGTTCTTTTTTACCTGAATTCAATGAAGGTGCCCTTACCATAAGTTATGTAACCGCACCTGACATTTCCCTGACTGAATCTAATAAAATTGGACTACATGCAGAACAACTTCTCCTAGCTAATAAAGGATTTATCAGTGTTCAAAGAAGAACCGGACGGGCGGAATTGGATGAACATGCACAGCCCGTTAATGCAGGCGAGATCGAGGTTGTGCTGAACCTGGATCAAGTGGACCGAGAAATCGCAATGCGAAGGGCGAGAAAATCCCTCGATCGCATTCCGGGAGTTCAATTCACTGTAGGCCAACCCATTAGTCATAGGATTGATCATATGCTTTCGGGGACGAGAGCCAGTATCGCCGTAAAGATTTTTGGTCCCAACATGGAAACCCTTCGTAACCTAGCAGAAGAGGCAGAGGGAGAGATGGAAAAAGTGCCCGGCGTCGTTGACTTGGCCATTGAACCGCTGGTGAATACCGCTCAACTTTCGTTCGTTTACGATCGTGAAGTTTTAGCTCTTTATGGATTAAAGCCTGCGGAATTATCCCGTCATATTGAAACTGCTTTTAATGGAAAGAAAGTGGGCAGAATCTTGGAAGGGCAAAAATCTTTTGATCTGGTAGTGAAACAGAAATTAAAAAATACCGAATCAATCGAGTCATTACGATCCTCTCTCATTCAGACCGCAGACGGATCGCTTCGTCCCCTATCTGATTTCGCCTCCATTCAACTTATCCCCTCGCCCAATCAGATTGGCCGGGAAAACGGCCAACGAAAATTGGTTGTCCAAGCTAATGTATCGGGAAGGGATCTTGGGGGAGTGGTTGATGAAATCAGGAATCAAATCGATCAAAAACTATCCCTGCCTGATGGGTACCACATTGAATTTGGGGGCCAGTTTGAAAGTGAAGCAAAAGCTTCGAAAACGATTTGGGTGCTGTCTTTGGTTTCAATCGCATTGATCGCAATGATTTTATATCAGGAATTCCAAAAGATGAGGGATGTGATTTTTGCTCTGGTCAACCTTCCTCTTTCGCTCATTGGCGGAATCTGGGCAGTTTGGTTGACTGACGGCATCGTAAGCATAGCCTCTCTCGTCGGATTCATCACCCTTTTTGGAATAGCTGTCCGTAATGGAATTTTATTAATTTCTCACTATAACAAATTACAAAATGACGGAAAGAATCTCTATGACGCAGTCTATCAGGGCTCAATGGAAAGGCTTAATCCTATATTGATGACTGCCCTTACGGCAGCCTTAGCCCTCATCCCTTTGGCTAATGGGCTGGGTCAACCAGGTAAGGAGATCGAGGCTCCCATGGCAATTGTGATTCTTGGGGGGTTAATCACATCCACCTTTCTCAATATGATTGTGATTCCCCCTTTGTACCTGAGGTTTTCAAAAAATAGAAGTGATCTGCCACCCCATAAACAAGCCTATTAAACCAAATAGGTTGACTACGCTTTAATGTGCATTCTAAGATTAATGCACAGAATCCCTTCCACTTCCAAGACATTGATTTCCGTCTCACAGGCGTCGAACCACACCATCCGGTACCAAAACTGATCGCCTAGATTATCTTTTACCAGTAAGGAAAGGCATGATTTCTATGCCTCAAAAATCTCTATTTCTACAAGCTCTCTTCCTGTTGCAAGCTTCCCTTGTAACTTTTGGAGCTAGATCCATTTTTCCAGTAGAAGAAAGCCCACAAAAATTAACTCTCCTGATGGAACGAGAACTGCGTGGCTGTTTTGATTTCTTTTGGGAAGAATGGAACGATGATCCAAAGAGCCCGACCTATGGCATGACAAACGGAGATTATATTGGAATCCACAATTACGTTCCTTTGGCAATCGAGGAACAAGGGTTTTATTTTGCCGCGATTATTATTGGCGTCGAGCGTGGATGGATCTCCCGTGAAGAGGGAAAAAAGAGAATTATCATCACCCTGAAAACTCTGAGAAATTTAAAACGAATCAATGGATTCTGGTACCATTTCATTGACCCTGATAGCGGTAAGCGGGGTTGGAAAGACTCGCATAATATCGAGCTGAGCAATGCATCGGCCGGTACCATGTTACTCGGAGCTCTCGCCGCGGCTGAATACTTTGGTGGAGAAATCGAAAAACTTACTTATGAATTATATGAGACCATGAACTGGAAATGGTTCACTGACCCGGTGACTAAACATCCTTACCTCGCCTGCTATCCCGAAGATCTCCCGAAGAGTGTTCCGTATGGAATCAATGAAGCAGGTATGTTCGGTGGATGGTCCGCCTACAGTGAACATATCTTTCTCTATATTCTCGCAGCCGGTGCACCCAGAGAAGAATTTTCAACCGGAGCGGATTCCTACTATGCCATGAAGACCTACAAGGGCAGTTACAAGGGCGAAACCTTTATTTTCTGCGGAACGGGTGCTGCGTTTACTTATCAATGGACGCACGCATTTATCGACTTTCGGAACCTGCGGGATAAAATTGGTCGTGATTGGTTCCAGAATTCACGGCATGCATCGATTGCAGCCAGGCAGTACGCCATCGACAATGCTCATCGCATCAAAGGCCTGGGACCCAATTCATGGGGCATGTCTGCCTGTATCAGTCCGACTAAAGGCTACAGTGGTGAATACGGTTCATATCCCATTGGTGCGGGATACCAACTACTCGAAGATGGAACCGTTGCCCCATACGGTGCACTTTCCTTTCTCCCGTTTACTCCGAAGGAATCAATCGATGCCCTTAACCACATGTACAAAATTCCAGGACTGGTCGGAAAGTATGGTCTTTACGATGCCTACAGCTATGCTACCAAAGCAAGCGGTGACCTTCCCTGGATAGGGAAAAGTTATCTCGGGATTGATAAAGGGTTGGTATTACTGATGTTTGAAAACTACTCCACCCAGTTAATTTGGAAGCTTGTCCATCAAAATAAATCCATTCAAAAAGGGCTCAAGCGACTTGCCTTTAGAAAGATTCAATAGCAAATTTCTTTTGCACCCTCTCTTAAACCTTCATTTGCATATTTAAAGCTTTAGTTTGTTCAAATCAGAAATTTCGTCTTTTCCTACTCGCTCGAACCTAGCATAACTTATAGGTTGATAATCTTCTCTAATCTATCCGAAAGATATGTCAGACCATTCAAATAAAGAAAAATCAAAGGAGGATCGAAGGAAGTTTATTGTAACTTCAACGATTGCCGCTTCCACCGCCTGTGCACTCTTCCCTCTTGCTTCGGGAATTCCCAGCGTTCTGGACCCTGCAACCAAAGACACTGGTAACGCCGAGGTTCCTTGGACCAAAGTCACCAACCTCGCAACCTTGCCGG
>ERZ802830.3539-NODE-3539-length-13158-cov-11.283_pt1 | contig 13158 bp, 12 predicted proteins | sample MGYA00345654_ERZ802830 | MGnify/ENA primary metagenome ERZ802830 (study PRJEB30503, sample SAMEA104212375) | marine metagenome | biome: Westerlies Biome; feature: [SRF] surface water layer (ENVO:00010504) within the epipelagic zone...; material: water... | reverse complement strand
CCAGCAGACTTTAAACATTCCATTGTGCCTGCAGTTACTGGAGAAGCTGCACTGTATCAAATCGTGGGAAATAATGACCCAGCTGGCCATACCTGGAAAGCCAAGTAAATTTTTAAGTTTTTAAATATTAGAGAGGATGCTTCCAAATGGATAAAATACTAACTTCACACGTCGGCTCTTTGCCGCGCTCGCAAGAAGTTGTAGATTTTATATTTGCGCGTGAAAAAGGAAATGAATTCGCTCAAGATGCATTTGACGACTGCATGACCCGATCCGTTTCTGAAACTGTGAGGCGCCAAAAAGAAGTCGGAGTAGATATCGTAAGTGATGGAGAAACATCAAAAATAAGCTATGCCACTTATGTTAAGGATAGATATACTGGTTTTGATGGCGATAGTCCTCGAAATGCTCCAGAAGATTTAAAAAAATTTCCAAGTTTTCTTGAGCGGTTAGCCAATGATGGAGGTACCCCCACATATTCCAGACCGATGTGCGTTGGAGAAGTGAAATCAAAGGGTCAAGGTGAGCTAGGAAAAGACATCAACAACCTCAAAGCAGCAATGCACAAATATGGAATTGAGCGTGGCTTTATGAACGCAGCATCTCCTGGAGTTATTTCTTTATTTCTTCAGAATGATTTTTATAAAACTCGGGAGCAGTATCTCGAGGCTTTGGCTTATGCCATGAAAGATGAGTATGAAACGATAGTTGAGTCCGGATTGGATCTTCAGCTCGATTGTCCTGACTTAGCTCTTTCACGACACATGCTTTTCAATGACTTAAGTGATGAAGAGTTTATTAAAATTGCGGGTTTACACATTGACGCTTTAAATTTTGCATTATCTGAAATCCCTTCAGAAAAAGTGCGGATACACATTTGTTGGGGGAATTATGAAGGACCTCATATTTGCGATATACCAATGTCAAAAATGTTTGATACTCTCATGGCCGCTAAGGCCAAATATCTATTATTTGAAACTTCAAATCCTCGCCATGGACATGAATGGACTGTTTTTAAGGATCGAAAATCCGATATACCAAACGATAAAATACTTGTACCTGGAGTAGTCGATACTACAACAAATTTTGTAGAACACCCTGAGCTGGTTGCTCAAAGAATAAGAAATTTTGTTAATATAGTTGGTGAAGCTCGAGTTATTGCTGGAAGCGATTGTGGCTTTGGAACATTTGCAGGTTTTGGAGCAGTTGATCCAGAAATAGCCTATGCAAAATTGAGTTCATTGGCTCAAGGCGCAGTATTAGCTCTACAATAAAATTCAGATGGTTTCATAAATGTTAGAAATGCGCTCGAGACACTTCTGTCTCGAGCAAATTTTATTCAGCAGCCTCAGCATATTCTGACATTGGCGGACAGGTACAAACAAGATGTCGATCGCCGTAAACATTATCAATTCTGTTAACTGGTGGCCAATATTTATCAACTTTAAAGGCTCCTGGTGGAAAACATCCTTGTTCGCGTGAGTAAGGTCGTTCCCAATTACCAACAAGATCCTGAACAGTATGCGGGGCATTACAAAGCGGATTGTTATCCTTAGGATATGTTCCGTCTTCAATTAATCGTATTTCCTCTCTGATAGACAGCATAGCATCACAGAAACGGTCCAATTCTGCCTTAGTTTCAGATTCGGTTGGTTCAACCATTAAGGTTCCTGCTACTGGCCAGCTCATTGTTGGAGCATGAAACCCACTATCAACTAACCGTTTAGCTATATCATCAACGCTAACACCAGCTGTTTCGGCAAATGGACGTGTATCAATTATGCATTCGTGAGCAACTCTTCCATTTGCTCCACGATAAAGAACATCAAACGATCCCTCTAAGCGCTTAGCTATATAGTTTGCATTCAAAATTGCCACTCGGGTAGCTTGGGTAAGCCCTTCACCGCCCATCATCAAACAGTAGGCCCATGATATTGGTAATAATGAAGGAGAACCGAAAGGTGCAGCAGATACTGGGCCTGTGCCACCTCCAACTTCTGGGTGTCCTGGTAAGTGAGGTGTCAGGTGAGCTTTCACACCGATGGGACCCATTCCTGGTCCGCCGCCACCGTGTGGAATGCAGAATGTTTTATGCAAATTAAGATGGCTCACGTCGCCGCCAATATCACCTGGGCGACTTAAGCCGACCATAGCATTCATATTAGCCCCATCAATGTAGACCTGTCCTCCATACTCGTGGGTAATTGCGCAAACTTCATGTACCGTTTCCTCAAATACTCCATGAGTTGAAGGATATGTAATCATACATCCCGCTAAATCATTCTTATGCATTTCAGCTTTTGTTCTGAAATCATCTACATCAATATCTCCGTTTTCAGCTGACTGAATAGGTATCACCTTCCAACCAACCATTTGTGCACTGGCGGGGTTTGTCCCATGAGCTGAAGTAGGTATCAAGCAAACATTTCTATGCTCTTCTCCATTAGATCTATGAAACTCCGCTATTGTTAATAGTCCTGCATATTCACCTTGCGCACCCGAATTTGGCTGCATGGAAATTGCATCGTAGCCTGTTATGTCACATAGCTTTGATGACAGGTCTGAAATCATTTCTTCATAACCTTGAGCTTGATCTTTTGGTACAAAAGGATGAAGAAGTGAAAATTCACGCCAACTAACAGGCATCATCTCGGCAGCAGAATTTAATTTCATAGTGCATGAGCCAAGTGGGATCATTGCTCGATCTAACGCTAAATCCCGATCTGCCAATCTGCGCATATAACGCATCATTTCGGTTTCCGCCCGGTTCATATGAAATACGTCGTGTTCAAGATATTTCGATTTACGATGTAAGCTATCAGGCACACGGTAATCATGGGATAGATCATCGTCATTTCGAGTTATTCCAAACGCTCGCCATACTGCTTCGGTAACTTTTCGTCGAGTACGCTCGTCCAAAGTGATGCCGATTTTTGTCTTGCCAACAGCACGAAGATTGATACCTTCACGCACGGCTGCATCCATGACGGTTTTTTGCATTAAGCCAACCTCAACGGTAATCGTGTCAAAAAATGCGTCTGGTTCAACTTTAAACCCAGCAGACTCTAAACCTTTTGCTAATCGCACTGTTTTTCTATGTATTCTTTGTGCTATGGCTTTAAGCCCCTCTGGACCATGAAATACAGCATAGAAAGAGGCCATAACTGCTAAAAGGGCTTGCGCCGTACAGACATTAGAGGTCGCCTTTTCGCGTCTTATGTGCTGTTCGCGTGTTTGTAAGGACAGCCTGTAAGCGGCTCTATTTTGGGAATCAACGGAAATCCCAACTAGCCGTCCAGGCATCGATCTTTTGTAAGCATCCTTTGTAGCCATATAAGCCGCGTGCGGCCCACCATAGCCTACTGGAACCCCAAATCGTTGAGTGCTTCCGATGGCAATGTCGGCTCCCATAGCTCCTGGTTCCTTCAGCAGGGTAAGTGCAAGAGGATCAGCGGCGACCACAGCAATAGCTTTGTTTGCGTGAAGCTTTTCAATATGGTCTGTAAAATCTCTCACATGACCAAAAGTACCTGGATATTGAAAAACTGCCCCAAATACTTCAGATGGATTAAGATTGTCAGGATCGCCAACAACGATTTCAATGCCTAAAGGACGGGCCCTCGTTTTCATAACTGCGATATTTTGAGTATGACAATTCTCATCAATGAAAAAAGTTTTTACTTTTGACTTTGCAACTCTTTCAGCCATTGTCATGGCTTCTGCGCAAGCAGTAGCTTCGTCCAACAGCGAAGCATTTGCGATTTCTAATCCAGTAAGGTCTGAGATCATTGTTTGATAATTCAATAGAGCTTCCAACCGTCCTTGACTAATCTCAGGTTGATAGGGCGTATAGGCCGTATACCACGCTGGATTTTCTAAAATATTTCTTTGAATTGCCGGAGGCGTAACTGTTCCATGATAACCTTGACCAATTAGACTGGTCAGAACTTTATTCTTTGAAGCAGTTATCCGCATATGGTTTAAAAGAGCTCTTTCTGATTTAGGCTTTCCAAAGTTTAAAGGGTCCTTCTGGCGTATTGATTTTGGAAGAGTCTCATCAATAAGGCTCTCAAGGTCGGACAAGCCTAATGTCTCCAGCATATGGGCCATCTCAGCTGGTGACGGTCCTATATGCCGTCTATTTGCGAAATCGTAGGGTAAATAGTCTGTTGGTTTAAATGGCATGAATTATTCCTTAATTTCTACAATATCAAACTAGCTAATTAGTTTATTATACTCATCTTCAGTCATATATTCTTCTACTTGCGATGGGTCTGATGGTTTCATTTTAAAAAACCATGCTTCACCCATTGGGTCCTCGTTAACTTTGCTCGGTTCATCAGATAATGCTTCATTAATTTCGATAATTTCTCCATCTAATGGCGCTAAAATGTCTGACGCAGCTTTCACACTTTCGATAACTACAATTTCATCATCTTTTGAAACAGTTGCTCCTTCTTCTGGGAGTTCAACAAAAACTACATCGCCTAGTTGCGTGCTCGCGTGCTCAGTAATGCCAACAACAACTATATCTCCTTCGCTTCGAAGCCATTCATGCTCTTCTGTAAATTTCATTTTAGTTCTCCTGCTGATTAACGTTTAAAATTAAGTGGGACAAAAGGAAGGTTTGAAACTTTTACTGGTACCCGTTTGCCTCGGAGTTCACCGAACAAATCATCTTCGCTATTTGCATATTCGCTATTAATGTATCCCATTGCGATTGGATAGCCGACAGTTGGCCCATATCCACCAGAGGTTATTTTTCCAATAGCTTCTTTTGAAGTTTCTGTTGCAAAAATTTCTACGCCTTCTCTCATCGGAGCTCGAGTTTGCGGTAGCAACCCTACTCTTTTTTTATTAGTTCCACCAGCAAGCTGCTTTAGGATAATTTCGCTCCCAATAAAGCCACTGGCTCTTGATCCGTTAGATCTTCTTGCTTTTTGAATAGCCCATGTCAAAGAAGCTTCTACTGGCGTGGTTGCTTGATCAATATCATGGCCATAGAGGCACAACCCTGCTTCCAAACGCAGACTATCACGAGCTCCAAGACCAATAAATTCGACGTTCTGATTTGATAAAATGCTTCTCGTTATTGGCTCGGCGGCTTCGGCTGGGATCGATATCTCGAACCCATCTTCTCCGGTATACCCCGATCGTGAGATCCAGCATTCTGCTCCATCAATAGTCAAAGTTTCTACATCCATGAATTTCATATTTTTAATCTGAGGGTGATATTTGCCTAGTACAGCCTCAGAGGCAGGCCCTTGTAAAGCAATTAGCGCCCGGCTTTCTATTTCCTTGATTGAAATATTTGGCTCTAAAAGAGATCGTAAATATTTTATATCAGAATCTTTACATGCAGCGTTTAGAACAACAAAAATATGGTCGCCCCTATTGCTGAACATTAGGTCGTCCAAAATACCACCCTCGTCGGTCGTTAAGAAACCGTACCTCTGGCGCCCAATTTCTAAGCCAAGCACATCCATTGGTAATACTTTTTCTAAAGCAAGTGCAGTTTCTTCATATGATTGACCGCTCAGAATAACTTGTCCCATATGACTTACATCGAATAGACCAGCTTTTTTTCTTGTATGTTGATGTTCACCCAAGATGCCTAATCTGTACTGAACCGGCATTTCATAACCAGCGAATTCAGTAAGTTTTGCTCCAAACTCTCGATGTAATGCATTAAGCGGAGTTTTTCTCAGGGATTGGGTCATTTCGTTTTTCCTCTCGTCGGAATTCCGAAACCCGACACCTATTTTCTCGCACAGATGTGCAAGTGCTTAGATGCCCCCTCTGTCCTTTTGCCTGAGATCGTTATCCCTTCGGCGGATACTTTAGCATCACTCTCCAGAGTTATTAGTCACGACGGTCCGGTTGCCTGAGAGTTTCCGGGGGCGGTTGCTCCTTCGGCACTGCAAAACAGTTCTCCCATCGTGTCATTGAAATCTTAGTATACCTTTTTCTTTCTTACAAGAACTGAAAGTTTAATACCTATTTATTTAAATTAGATTGCTGATCTTTTGCTTTCTTCAAGATAAATTTCCCTCAGTCGAGCAGCGTTGGAGCCAGGTGTGCCATGACCAATCTGGTTACCATCAATTTCTATAACGGGCATAACAAAAGTACTGGCAGAAGTTATGAAGGCTTCATCTGCTTCGTAGGCTTCATCAATTGTAAAATTACGCTCTTCAACCTGCATTTGAGCTTCTTTTGCAAATCTTAGAACAGCTGCTCGGGTGATCCCATGCAATATGCTATTTGAGAGACCACGAGTAATTATTTTATTATTTTTTATAATATACGCGTTGTTTGAAGTTCCTTCAGTCACGTGACCATCTTGAACCATCCATGCATCATCAGCACCCATTTTTTTTGCCATCATTTTTCCCATAGAGGGGTATAAAAGCTGTACAGTTTTGATATCGCGCCTTCCCCATCTTTCATCGGCAATGCTTATAATTTTTAATCCTTTTTTTGCGACTGGGCTATTTGCTAAACCTGGTTTGTTTTGCGTAAATAAAACTACCGTTTGATCTGTCTCATCTGGGTTGGGAAATACGAAATCTCTATCAGGTGGAGCTCCGCGAGAAATCTGGAGATAAACCAATCCTTCATTAATATTATTTATACGTACAAGCTCTCTATGAATTTCCAAAAGCTCTCCATAAGAGATAGGATTTTTCATGTCTAACTCATCTAACGATCTATTCAGTCGATCAGCATGACCTTTAAAATCGATAAGTTTTCCATCTAGTACTGATGTCACCTCATAGACTGCGTCAGCCATCAAGAAACCCCTATCAAAAACTGATATTTTTGCCTCATTTTCCAAAAAATATTCACCGTTTAGATAAACTGTTCTTGTCATTCAGTGCTCCTTTACTAGCCCCAGAGATCCTTTACAGGAGGATGTACCCAACTTTCATCATAGAAAAGACCATGATTTCTGTCTTGCGACAGCAACAGAGGACCGTCAAGGTCTACAAATGTTGCGTCCTGCGCAATTAGTGTTGCTGGTGCCATTGCGAGAGAACTTCCTACCATGCAACCAACCATAATTTTGAAACCGTCTTCTAATGCCTTATTTTTTAATAATAATGCTTCTGTCAGGCCGCCGGTTTTATCTAATTTTATATTAACAAAGTCGTATTTTCCAATTAAGTTTGGTAGACTGCTTCTGTCATGGCAACTTTCATCAGCGCAAATTGGAAGTGGGCGCGGGAGGCCAATAAGAGCGTCGTCTTTATCTGCTGGAAGAGGTTGCTCTACTAATTTGACGCCCAGACGAACTAAATCAGGTGCAAGTTTAGAATAGATTTCAGCATTCCAACCCTCATTAGCGTCAACAATTATTTCTGAATTTGGCGCCCCTTTCCTAACTGCTTCGAGGCGGGGCATATCATTGGGCGTTCCTAATTTAATTTTCAATAATGGTCTTTTTGAATTTTTTTTGGCCTGTTTTAACATATTGCTAGGCTCATCTAGAGATAGTGTATAAGCAGTTATTTTTTCCTCAGGTATCTGCATACCCGCTAATTGCCAAAATGGTTGGTTCAGCTTTTTACACTCTAGATCCCATAATGCGCAATCGACGGCATTGCGTGCGGCTCCGGCTGGTAGGGCGTTTTGTAAAGTTTTTTTATCAATATCATCTGGTAAGCTTTCTATTTGCTGGATCACGCTTTCTAAAGTCTCGTTGTAACGAGCATATGGAACACATTCACCTCGGCCTGTTAAACCGTTTTTGTTAATAACTACGCTTACAACTTCAGCTTGGGTTCTGGCTCCTCTTGATATCCTAAAGACTTGAGCAAGTGGAAAAATTTCGACTTTAGCTTTGATCAAGATGTACCACCCCAGTTTAATTCAAATGACTCAATTAAGAGCTGCCAAAGCATCTACGAGCTTATCTGCCCCAAATCTAAAAGGATCAGTTGCGGGCAAATTAAATTCTTTTTCCAGTGACATAAGATAGATATTGGCATCTTCTTCGTCCATATTTTGGGTGTTAACTGAAATTCCAATGACTTTACAGTCAGGATTAGCAACTTTTGCTAAATGTAGTGCTGTATCATTGAGGTTTTTCAGGCTCGGCAGGCTATATTCAGGTAAACCTCTCATATGTTTTCTGGTAGGTTCATGGCACAGGATTAAAGCATCCGGCTGGCCACCATGAATGAGTGCCATCGTCACACCTGAGTAGGACACATGAAATAAACTGCCTTGCCCCTCAATTAAATCCCAATGATCTTGGTCATTATTGGGGGTTAGGTATTCTATCGAACCAGCCATAAAATCAGCGATTACTGCATCTAGTGGTACCCCGTCACCAGTAATTAGTATTCCTGTTTGCCCTGTTGCACGAAAGGTTGATTTCATACCTCTTTCCTGCATCAATTTGTCGATTGCCATCGCAGTATACATTTTGCCTGCTGAACAGTCTGTTCCAACGGCCAGACACCTTTTCCCGGTACGGGTTTTCCCGTTTGCTATAGGATATTCTACAGTTGGTATTCGGACATCGTGTAGCTGTCTGCCGCATTTCTCCGCATGTGCAACTAAATCTGGTTCATCACGTAAAAGATTGTGCAATCCACTAGCTAGGTCAAATCCGGCGCTTAAGGCATTTATTAATATAGCTTTCCATGCTTCGGAGATATAGCCTCCTCTATTAGCCACACCCAATACCATGGTACGGGCGCCTTTTTTGAAAGCTTGATCTAGAGACAGGTCTTCTAAGCCAACATCTGCGTTGCAGCCTGGCATTCTCATTTGTCCAACGGCGTTTTCCGGCCGCCAATCTTTAATTCCTTGTGCTACTTTAGCTGATAGTTGATCTGGTGCATCACCTAAAAAAAGTAAATATGGTGTTGGAATCACTTATATATCTCCCCTTACTAAAAACAGAATATCTCACAAATATTTAAATGTTTTTCTTTTTTTGTGAATAATTAGAAAATTTTGCAATAATCTGTTAAAAATATTAAACTTTTTAGAGGAAAGTTTTACTTTATATCAATTTCAAAAAATTATAGGTTGTCTATCTTGAGGTTAAAAAGAGCCCGAAAGGTACTTTTGTAATATCCAGGTTTTTCTTGAAAGACATGTGCTAACTTTATATAAATTCCTGTATGTTTTAGGCTTAAAGTTTTGGTGTAAAGTTCAATAATGTCTTTTCAAATACAACCAACCCCAGTTGCTCGTTTAAATCGTAGTCAGTTGTTTGGGCCTGGCTCTCGCCCTGAAATTTTTGAAAAAATGGCAAAAAGTGAAGCAGATGTTGTTAGTCTAGACTTAGAAGACTCAGTCGCTCCAGACGATAAAGAAAAAGCGCGTTGGAATGTGATTGAAGCTGTAAACAATATCAACTGGAAAAATAAAACTGTCTCAGTTCGTATTAACAGTTTAGATACGCCTTTTTGGCATCGTGACATTATAGATTTATTGGATAATTGTTCTGAACGATTGGACAATCTTATCATTCCAAAGGCTGGCTGTGCTGCTGATATTTATGCAGTAGATGCTCTCGTATCATCAGTTGAGAAAGCAACCGCTCGTTCGAAGAATGTTGGCTTTGAAATATTAATTGAGAGCGCTGCTGGTATTACTAACGTTAACGAAATAGCGAATTCCAGCAGTCGAATAGAGTCAATGGCTTTGGGTGCTGCTGATTTTGCTGCTTCGATGGGTATGGTAACTACTGGAATTGGTGGTACGCAGGATGGTTATTATATGCATCATGCTGGCCAAAAGTACTGGTCTAATCCATGGCATTGGGCTCAGGCCTCGTTGGTTGCGGCTTGCCGCAGTAATGGAAAATTACCTATCGATGGGCCATATGGTGATTTCAATAATCGTGAGGGATTTTTTGCTGAGGCGAAGCGAGCTTCAACTTTAGGAATGGTTGGTAAATGGGCAATTCATCCAAATCAAGTTGCACTTGCTAATGAAGTTTTCACACCCTCACCTGACGCAATTGAGGAAGCTAAAGAAATTATCAAAGCCATGAATAAAGCTGCTGAGAATGGTGAGGGTGCAACTGTTTTTAAAGGCCGCATGGTTGATATTGCATCAATCAAACAAGCTGAAGTCCTAGTGCAGCTGGCAAATTTGATTGAGAGTGATCTATAAGTTTATAAACTAGATGCAGCAAAATTTGCCAAAAGCTGGTGGAAAGATTGAATTAAAAAATATAAGACAAGAGCAATAGGCGTCTCTTGAAATGGGAGAAATTAATGGCTCACTATTTAGACTTTGAAAAACCCCTTGCTGAAATTGAAGGTAAAGCTGAGGAGTTGCGGGCAATGGCGCGCCAGAATGAAGATATGGATGTCGAAAAAGAAGCTGAAAATCTTGATCGAAAGGCGCAAGATATATTAGTTGACTTATACAACAATTTAACTCCATGGCGAAAATGCCAAATAGCTAGGCATCCCGAAAGACCACATTGTCGAGACTACATCAAAGCTCTTTTTCCAGAGTTTGTTCCTCTAGCCGGTGATAGGAATTTTGCTGATGATCAAGCAGTAATTGGGGGTCTTGCTCGTTTTGGTGATGAGCCCATAGTGGTGATCGGACATGAAAAAGGTAGTGATACGAAAAGCCGTATAGAGCGTAATTTTGGTATGGCGAGACCTGAGGGTTACCGAAAAGCAATCCGATTAATGGAGTTAGCTGATAAGTTTGGTTTGCCAGTTATAACATTGGTTGACACTCCGGGTGCTTATCCAGGAAAAGGTGCAGAGGAACGAGGCCAATCCGAGGCGATTGCGCGATCAACCGAAAAATGTCTTCAAATTGGTGTACCTCTTATAAGTATTATTATTGGAGAGGGTGGTTCTGGAGGAGCGGTGGCTTTTGCAACCGCTAATAAAGTCGCAATGCTTGAACACTCCGTATATTCAGTCATCAGCCCTGAAGGTTGTGCGTCCATTTTATGGAAAGATGCAGAAAAAATGCGCGAAGCAGCAGAGGCACTGCGATTAACAGCTGAGGATTTATATTCCTTGGGGATCAGTGATCAAATAATAGAAGAACCTGTAGGCGGTGCGCATAGGGACCCGGATCGGGCTATCGAGTCGGTCAAAGCAGCTATTGCGTCAATGCTAGCCTCTCTGAATTCGAAAAAACCAAAAGACCTCATAAATGAGCGGCGTAAAAAGTTCCTAAAATTGGGTAGCAAAGGATTGGCAGCTTAACTTATTTTAGTAAGTGGCGCAAACCGTGTGTTACATCTGATCGAACAGCTAACCGTAAACCGGGCTCATCTCCAGCTGTTAGCGCTGCTATAATTGCTGTATGTGTATGTGGGGGTTCTTTACGATTTAGTTTATCGTATAGTGAGCGCATTGTTGGGCCCAATTGAAGCCAAACTGTTTCAGCTATTGCCAACATCGCAGGAGCCTGAGCCCTTAAATATAGCATTCTATGGAATTCTAAATTTGTTCTAATATATGCAACAGGATCATGAGCTGCAATTGCCTGCGATACTGAAGCATTAATGGCTTTCAGTCGATCTATAAGCGCTATGTGAGCTCTAGGTAGAGCCCTACTAGCGAGTTCTACCTCAATTAAAGAGCGCATCACTGCTAGTTCCTCAATCCTATCGTGGGTCAGCTCGGCAGTAGATACTCGACCAGAGGGAGAAAACATCAAAGCGCCCTCGGCGATTAAGCGACGCACTGCTTCTCGAGCAGGTGTCATTGAAACGGAATAATCTTTTCCTATTCCTCGTAAAGTCATTGAAGTAGCCGGTAGAATTTCGCCATGCATAATTCTCGTTCGTAGGCCTCTATATACATAATCATGTGCGGCCTGATTAGGATCTTTTATTTTTGCGTTGTTCATATTTAATTTGTGATCACAAAATTAGCATGGCGTCAACTTTCAAATTTATAGCGATGTAAAGTTGAACCGTTTTGTTTGAGCCAAGCCCGTTCCTTTTTGTAAGGGCCAAAAAGGTATTCAACAGTTTCCCAAAAATCTTTGGAATGGTTCATGTGCTTTAAGTGTGCAACTTCATGAGCTGCGACGTAAGCTAAAACATCTTCTGGTGCCATTACTAGACGCCAGGAAAACATAAGTTTGGCATCATTTGAACACGAACCCCAGCGAGACCGTGTATCACGCAGAGTTATTTTATGGACTTTTGATCCGAGCCTCTCAGCAAATTCTTTACACATATAATCTAAGTGGATCTTGCAAATCTCAGTTAAATATTCTTTGACTTGAGTTGAAACAGGTTTTTGTTTGCTGACAAATAAAATACTTCCAACTTGCTTGGGCCTTTGAACGCCACTGCACTGAATTTTTATTTCAGTGCCTATAATTGGAATTTTTATTCCTTCCGATACAAAAATTGGACGCTGAAAAGATTTCATCTTAGCTTTTAACCAAGATTTTTTACTTTCAGCAAAATTTTTGAATTCTTTGAAATCAAGATAATTGGGGCCGGTAAGTGTAATTTTACCATCTAAAGCACTGATGCGAAGAGTTATACGACGCGAATTACTGTTTTGCCGAAGAAAAATTTCTAAATCGGGTTCATCTTCAAGAAAAATTTTCTTCATAAAATAACATCCTGAGTATTTAAGTATCTTATAGAAATAATTTACGCAAAGCCTTTGACATATGCTTTGTGATGTGGCAGTTGGCGCTGATTATATTAAAGATTTTTGATGAAGGGAATAAAAATGCCCAAAGAGGAATGGGGTGTTAAGCGAGTTTGCCCTACAACAGGTAAAAGGTTCTACGATTTAAATAAGAATCCCATTGTGAGCCCTTATACTAGTGAAGTTGTTGAATTGGATACTTCGAAAACGAGGATGATCGCGGCTGACGCTGAAGATATGTCATCTAAAGCAAATAAAACTGCAGATTTGGAATCTGAAGATGTTGTACTGGATGAAGAAGATGTAGATGTAGATCTCGGTGACGATTTGCTTGAGGAAGACGACGAAGATGATAACGTTCCACTAGAAGAAATTGCGGATATGCCTTCCGAAGATGATAGCTAAGTCACTGAAGGTTATTCGTTTTCGTTTATAATTTTTATGAACTAAATTATCATAAACTGGGGCCTTAGCTCAGCTGGGAGAGCGCTACAATGGCATTGTAGAGGTCAGGGGTTCGATCCCCCTAGGCTCCACCAAA
>ERZ802830.3537-NODE-3537-length-13166-cov-12.1255_pt1 | contig 13166 bp, 17 predicted proteins | sample MGYA00345654_ERZ802830 | MGnify/ENA primary metagenome ERZ802830 (study PRJEB30503, sample SAMEA104212375) | marine metagenome | biome: Westerlies Biome; feature: [SRF] surface water layer (ENVO:00010504) within the epipelagic zone...; material: water... | reverse complement strand
AATAAAAATAATTCAATGTCTAATGATTGGCTTTCAGAGTTAAAGATATGCTCTAAACTTGATAATATTAATGCACCTATCTCATACATAAAAAATGAAATAGAAAATGGAAAGGAAATATCTCCTAAAATTGATAATATATTTAACGCATTTAAATACTGCTCTTTTTCTTCTGCAAAAGTTGTTATATTTGGTCAAGATCCATACTTTCAAAGAGGCTTTGCTAACGGATTAGCATTCTCGGTTAATAAAAATCAAACAGTTCCTGCATCACTTAGAAATATTTATAAAGAGATTGAAAATGATATTGGCTACGTATCAAATAAAGATGGTTGTCTCGAAAATTGGGCACAGCAGGGAGTACTTTTATTGAATAGCTCTCTCTCAGTTGAAGTGCTTAAACCTGGATCTCATTCAAACATTGGATGGGACAAATTCATAATAGATATTATTAAAACTCTTAACAAAAAAAATAAAATTGTTTTTATTTTATGGGGTAATCACGCAAAACAATATTTAAAATATATAGACAATGATAACAATTTGATTTTATCTGCAGCACATCCTTCACCATTTTCTGCATATCGGGGGTTTTTTGGATCTAAGCATTTTTCTAAATGTAATAGTTATTTAAAGAAAAATAATTTAAAAGAAATTAAATGGTAGATTTATATTATGGTTATTATTTTGGGATCGTTTCTAATGTGATCTAATTCAGCTGTTTTAATGATGGCATTAAATACTTTTATGTTATCTAAGTTCACTATTTCCCCTGTAATTTTAATATCATTACTAACTGTATATTCTTGTTGAGCCACAATAGTACAAAACTTCCTTCTATCTACTCCTAAATATTTCATTCTTGCAACAATTTCCTGTCCTCTATAGCACCCTTTATCAAAAGAGACTCGTAAATTGTCATAATTAATTTCTATTGGTCTATATTTGACTGTATCTTCAACATGAAGAAATAAGATACCAAGAATTTTGTTAGCCGCTTGCCAGTTTTCATAAGTAATAGAATCACTATGCTCATAATCAGATTCTTTTATTGAAATTGACACTTCAAAGTCATCATTACTGCAATAAGCATTATCTATGTACTTTGAAGGGCTTACATGTCCAACGACATTACTATTAATTTTTTTAAAACCCACTCTATGAAGCATAGCAAATGGTGTTAATTCTTTTATTAAAACATCCTGGAGATCATTATTAATAACAAAACAGTATCCATCTTTTGTTTTATTAATAAAAAAATCTGAAACTACTTGACCCTTGTGATTACAAATTGAAGATAGCTGAAAGCCTCCGTCTTCAATTTTTGTATGATCTGAAGTAACCTGTCCTTGAAGGAATTCATCTACTTTGTTGATATCACCAATTAACATAATAACCTTGAGATCTTCAATTACCAAAGAGCCATGTTGTATAAAATTATTATGTGTATCTTTTTTCAAGTAAAATCAGTTTAATAAAATTATATTTTAACCAATGAACAAAGAAATAAACAGAATTCACTGGATGTGCAGAAGAGGCATGAGAGAGATTGATTTACTTCTGAGAGAGTTTTCTCAAACTAAGCTCGACCATTTAGATCAAGAAGAACTAATTATATTTGAACAAATATTAAACTATGACGATCAAAAGCTTTACGATTTTATTTTTAAAAAAACAGACCTTAATAATAATGCACACGAAAATTTTATTAATAAGTATTTAAAAACATTCACTAAACAAGGAAACTTTTAGCTTTTTTTTCTGTCAGAAAGCATAGGAAGCATAATTATATGAAAAAAAATTCAAATGATAATGATTCCGTTTTAATTGAACGAGTAAAAAATGGTGACAAAGGAGCATTTAATTTTTTAGTGAATAAATATTATCCAAGGGTTTACGCCTCTTTATTTTCTTATACTAAGTCAAAAGAAGACTCAGAAGATTTAGCCCAACAAACTTTTCTAAAGGTTTGGCAGCAAATAGAATCTTTTCGAGGTGACAGCGCCTTTTTTACTTGGGTCTATAGAATTGCAATTAATTTAGCTAAAAATCATTTTGTTAGCTCTGCATCCAAAAAGCAAAAAGTAAATACATCAATCGAGCACGCAGAGATTGAAATTAGTTCCTACGAAAATATTGAACAGGTATTAATGCATGATCAATCAATGACACAAATCAAAGAATTTATTAATAATATGCCTGAATCCTTAAAAACGGCATTTACGTTAAGAGAGTCTGAAGGTAAAAGCTATGAAGAAATAAGTTTGATAACCGAAACACCAATTGGAACAGTTAGATCAAGAATTTTTAGGGCAAGAGAATCTATTATTGATTATATGCAAAAGGAAATAATTGAAAATGAATGATATAGATAAAAAGATTTCAGAACTTTATGACGGTGAACTTGATCAGAATGAAATTGATAGCTTGCTGGAAATAATTTCTGGAGATCAAAAATTACAGAAAAAGCTTTCAATGTATAGCTTGGCAGGTATTGCCTCTAGTTATAAAAACAATCAAGTCGTATCGATTAAGTCAAAAGATAAATTAAATAAAAGTTTATTTTCAAATATCTGGTTCTCTAATGGCCTAACTGCTGCTGCTTCTGTCTTGCTAACATTAACAATTGTAAATAATGCTGATTTTTCTAGAATGGATATTAGTAGCTCTTCAACTAATCAAATATCTTCGGCAATTAATAGTAAAGAAGCAAAAGAAGTTATTAATAAGTCAGAAGAAAGTCTTGCTGATTACATTATGAAAGTTATCAATGATCCCAATTTTATGAATTCTAATGAATCTATTGATCTAAGGAATGTAGGGTTTTTATCAGAATCTAGAACAGGTAGCACCTATTCAAAGGGAAAAGAAAATTTTAAGCTGCGTATTGAAAAAAATAATTTTGGTCTTAATAAAATAAGATATTGGAAACACGGAAATAAAATGATTTATCTTGTTCCTCTTTCTGACGGAAGAGCTATCACAATTTATGGTAACGTCACACTATCGACAGCTATATCTATAGCTAAATCAATAACTTAAAATATAAATATGTTTAGACCTAAATTAAAGAATTTTTTTATTGTTATATTTCTAATTGGCTCATCTGAAAGTTTATTTGCTGCCTTACCAGAAAATATATCTGATCTGGTTGATGATTCAGCTCCTGCAGTAGTTAACATAACTGCTAAAAAAGAAGTTTCTCAAAGATCTTCATATGGTTATGGCGGAATCCCTGATGAAATGCTTGAAAGATTTGGGATACCAAGAGAATTTAGAGAGATGCCTCAGCAAAAGAGAGAGGCTGTTTCATATGGTTCTGGTTTTATTTTGAAAGATAACTATATTATGACTAACTTTCATGTTGTTGAAGATGCTAGCGAGGTTGTTGTTTCTTTATCAGACAGAAGAGAGTTTATAGCAGAAGTTATTGGTGTTGATCCTTTATCAGATCTTGCAGTTCTTGAGGTTAAAGGAAAAAACCTTCCCTCAGTTGACGTTGGTAATAGTGACGAATTAAAAGTTGGTGATTGGGTTATTGCGATAGGCTCACCATTTAGCTTTGATTTTTCAGTTACGGCTGGAATCGTTAGTGCAAAAGGCAGAAGTATACAAAATAACAATATTGGTAACTATGTCCCATTCCTTCAAACCGATGTTGCAATAAATCCTGGAAATTCAGGCGGACCTTTGTTTAATCTAGATGGAGAGGTTGTTGGTATTAATTCACAGATCTACTCAAGAAGTGGAGGGTATCAAGGACTTGCTTTTGCAATACCTATTAATGTTGCAGTTGATGTTGCAGATCAAATCATATCCAGTGGTGAGGTTTCACGAGGATATCTCGGAGTAAGAATGAGCGAAGTTGATAGCGATCTTGCTGATGCACTTGGAATGAAAAAACCATACGGGGCCTTAATCAATGATGTTGAAGAGGGCGAATCTGCAGATTTAGCAGGTTTAATTCCTGGCGATGTAATTATAGAGTTTGATGATAAACAAATTAAGTTCAGCACAGACTTACCTCATGTTGTTGGTCAAATTAAACCTAATACTGAGGCAATTGCAAAAGTTATTAGAGATGGTGAAGAAATTAGTCTAGAGTTTATTTTGGGAGAACTTCCTGTAAATAGTGAAACGTTTATTCCAGCAAAAACACAAACCTCCTCAGACCCAATAGGTATAAAAGTAGCTGACTTAGATAGAGATAATCCTTCAATGGCAAACATGCCGGATGGTGTTATTGTTTCAAGAGTGAATCCAAACTCGCCTGCTTCTGGAAAAGTAAATAGAGGTGATTTAATAACAATGATTCAATTTAAAGGTAAGAAATATGAAGTTTTCGATGTCGAATCCTTTAATGACTCGCTATTAAATTTTTCTTCAGGAGATAAAGTTGCTGTTCATCTCATTAGAGGCGGCAATAGGTTTATTCGATCAATTACACTTAACTAGAAGCTAACATAAGTTACTTATTTACATGGTTTGCTTGTAAAATAGCAGCAAATTATGAAGAACATAAGAAATTTCTCAGTAATAGCACATATCGACCACGGTAAATCTACTTTATCAGATAGATTAATTGAATATTGTGGAGGACTTTCTTCTAGAGAAATGGCAGATCAAATTCTTGATTCAATGGATATTGAAAGAGAAAGAGGAATTACTATAAAGGCGCAAGCTGTTTCCCTTAATTATCAAAAAGATGGAGAGACCTATCTTTTGAACTTCATTGATACTCCAGGACACGTTGACTTTTCATATGAAGTATCCAGATCATTGTCAGCTTGTGAAGGAGCTTTATTAGTTGTTGATGGGTCTCAGGGTGTTGAAGCGCAAACACTTGCAAATTGTTACACAGCAGTCGAAGAGGGCTTAGAAGTATTACCAGTAATAAATAAAATTGATTTGCCTCAAGCTGAACCAGAAAGAGTTAAGTTAGAAATTGAGGAGATGGTTGGTATAAATGCAAATGATGCACCTCTTGTAAGTGCAAAGACTGGAGAGGGTGTGGAAAATCTTTTAGATCAATTGGTTACTAGTATTCCTAGTCCTTTGGGAGATCCCAATGCAAATCTTCAAGCTTTAATTATTGATTCTTGGTTTGATTCATACTTAGGCATCGTATCATTGATTAGAATAAAAAATGGCACACTTGAAATTGGACAAAAATTTGAAATATATTCTACCGGTCAGACGCATATTGTAGATGATATTGGTATTTTTTCTCCAAAAAAGGTCTCTAAAAGACAGTTAGCAGCAGGAGAGGTGGGATACATAGTTGCAGGCATTAAAGATATTAAAGGAGCTCCAGTAGGGGATACATTAATAGAATCAAATGATGATGCAACAGAAGCATTGGCTGGCTTCAAAAAGGTAAATCCAAAAGTTTTTGCATCAATATTTACTTTAAATTCTGATGATTATGAAAAATTTAGAGATGCTTTATCGAAACTTGTTTTGAACGATTCCTCCTTGATATATGAACCAGAAGTTTCAGATGCATTGGGTTTTGGTTTCAGATGCGGATTCTTAGGAACTCTCCATATGGAAGTAGTAAGAGAAAGACTTGAAAGAGAGTATGATCTAGATTTAATTTCTACAGCACCTTCTGTAGAGTATGAGGTTCTTAAAACTGATGGGACGCTATTAAAGTGCGATAATCCATCCCAACTTCCTCTTCCTAATGAAATCGATGAAATCAGAGAGCCTATTGTAAATACAACAATTATTTCTCCTAATGAATACATAGGAAATATTATTACTTTATGTTCATCTAAGAGAGGAATTCAAAAAGATATGAAATATTTTGGTAATCAAGTTTCAATTGTTTTTGAGATGCCATTGTCATCAGTGATTATTGACTTCTTTGATCAAATTAAGTCTTCCACAAAAGGTTTTGCATCTATAGAGTACTCACTGATTGGATTTCAAAAATCTGATTTAACAAAAATCGATGTGCTGATAAATAATAATAAAATTGATGCCCTATCTATGATTGTTCATAAATCTTTTTCAACATCCAAAGCTAGAGAAATTGCAAAAAATTTACAGAAATTAATCCCAAGACAAATGTTTGATGTACCAATTCAAGTAGCGCTTGGTGCTAAAATTATCTCCAGAGAGACAGTAAAAGCTTATAGAAAAAACGTTACAGCTAAATTGTATGGTGGTGATGTTACGAGAAAAATGAAATTATTAGAAAAACAAAAAAAAGGAAAGAAAAAAATGAAACAACTTGGAAAAGTTTCTATACCTCAAGACGCCTTTTTAAATTACTTTAACTCAGAGGAATAAAATGATTACTGATCCCTTATTTATTATTGGAATTATAGGCATGACAGTATGCCTTATCACATGGATAAGATTTAATATTAATGACCAAGACGCTGAACCCTTTGTAATTAAGTATTTATCAACAATTAGCTTTATATCTGGCATAGCATTGCTGCTTAGTATTTTTTATAATTCGGGGGATCTGGGCATTGTTCTATTAGCATTCTCAATCATTGCATTCATAGTAATGATTTGCGGCTATTATTTAAAAAACACTGAAATAATATCAACCTCAAGAGGTTATTTAATTCCAATATTTGTGATATTTGTATTAAGAACTTTCTTATATGAGCCTTATCAAATTCCATCAGGCTCTATGGAGCCTCAATTAAAAAAAGGTGATTTTTTATTAGTTAACAAATATGCATATGGTATTAAAGTAAACAGAATAGGCTTACCAAAGATATTAATAAATGACCCTGAGTATGGTGATCCTGTTGTAATAATTCCTCCTCATAATCCCGTTCCTTATATCAAACGCTTAATAGGCAAACCTGGAGATGTTGTAAGAATTATCAATAAACAAGTATATGTAAATGGGTCTGCCTTAGAGAGGTCTTTTATAAATAGTGAAGAGATAATTCTTAAGAGACGTTATAAATATAGCTCAGGAGAGGTTATTACAAGAGAAATAGATGCTGTTGGTGATTTATATCTTGAGAAGCATGGTGAGTCAGAGTATAAGATAAGAAATACTAGAAATGAAAATGAACAATATCCTCAAGAATGGACTATTCCTGAAGGACATTATTTTGTTATGGGAGATAATCGAGATAATTCCAACGACAGCACTAAAGATGTTGGCTTTGTTCCAAGAGAGAACTTTTTTGGAAGAGCAGATTACTTATGGATGACATGGGAATGCTGGACATGCCTTCCTTCATTTAAGAAAGCAGGAAGAATCAATTAATGGAACTTAAAACCATTGAAACTAGACTTGGATATGTTTTTAACAACACAGAATTATTAGAACTAGCCTTAGTACATAAAAGTTCAAATAATACCTCAAACAATGAAAGGTTAGAATTTCTTGGAGACACAATTTTAAATTCAATCATTTCTCAGTATCTTTTTTTAAAATTCCCTAATGAAAAAGAGGGACTCCTTACAAGAATGAGGTCTCATATAGTTAAAGGCGAAACACTGACAAAGAAAGCAAATGAATTGGGTATTATTGATTTTATTAAATTATCCAAAGGTACTGCAAATCTTTCAGAAAATAGAAAATTTTCTATATTAGAGGGATCAATAGAATCTATTATTGGAGCTGTATTTCTTGATAGCAATTGGGATAGTGTACAAGCATTCATATTAAATCTTTTTAAACAGGATTTAGCTAATATAGACGTAGACCAAGAATTTAGAGATTCAAAAACTGAGCTACAGGAATTGCTTCAATCAAAAGGACTCGAACCACCAAAATATATAACTACTGAATCAAAACTTGGTTTTACTTGTGAAATAAATCTTGATAATAAAGAATTTGTAGCATCAGGGAACTCAAAAAGACAATCAGAAATCTTAGTAGCAAAAGAAGCTCTTAACCATCTTAAATCTAAAAATGCTTAAACAATATTGTGGGTATGTTTCAATAATTGGGAAGCCTAACGTCGGTAAATCGACAATTATTAATACGATTTTAAAGAAAAAAATATCTATAACTTCAAGAAAGTCACAAACAACAAGAAATAATATACTTGGAGTTAAGACTTCAAAAAATAAACAAATTATTTTTGTAGATACTCCCGGAATGCATATTAAATCGCAAAAAACTATGAACAAAATTCTAAATAAATCTGCACAAGGAATAATTGATGATTCAGATATTATTCTTTTTGTTATTCAAAGATTAGCTTTAGACTCAGAAGATAAATTAATTTTAGAAAAATTAAATGAAATAAATTCAAAAATTATTTGTGTTATAAATAAAATAGATCAGATCGAAGATAAAAATAAATTATTGCCTTTTATTGAGATGCTATCTAATAAATATAAGTTTGAAGAGATACACATGATCTCAGCCAAAAACAACGATGGTATTGATAATCTGCTTTCGACTATCGAAGCACAATTGCCACAAAATAATCATTTGTATGATGAAAATTTTAACTTACAAGACAAAAATGATTCTTTTATGTTTTCAGAACTAATTAGAGAAAAGATCATTAGAAAACTTGGCGATGAATTACCTCATGATACTTTTGTTGAAATTGATTTAGTTAAGGATAAAAAAGATATCACAGAAATTCACGCAACAATATACATAACAAGGAAATCACAAAAACAAATTGTTATTGGTTCACAAGGTGAAGTTCTCAAAGAAATTGGTAAGCAGGCCCGACTTGAAATTGAAAAATATCTCGGTAAAAAAGTTTTCTTAAAGACATGGGTAAAAGTAAAGAAAAATTGGAATACGGACTCTGGATTTATTCAAAGCCTTGGTGTTGGTGGGAATTATGAGTCATAGTAATATTGATGATTGCTTCCTTCTCCATCAAAGATCTTATGGAGAAACAAGCTTAATAGCAGATGTATTTACAAAAAATAATGGCAAAATGTCTTTAATTGCAAAGGGAGCAAAAAAACCCAAGTCAAAATTCTTTGGTTATTTAGTACCATTTCATAAATTACATATAGCCTATTCAGGCAGATCTGAATTAAAAACTTTGACTAGTATTGACAGAAATCTTGCTTCATCTGGAAGCACTATGACAAAAACCAGCTATAGCTTGCTTTACATTAACGAACTTTTAATAAGATTGCTTCCAAAAGATGCAAAGCAAGAAGATTTATTTTTGCTATATGAAGGTTTTCTTGAAAAAGTTTCATCTGACTCCGATCTTGAAATTACATTAAGGGGCTTTGAGCTAGATCTTTTGGATATGCTTGGGTATGGATTTGATTACAATACAGATATTGATAATAATCAAGAAATAGATGCTCATTCGTCTTATGTATTTGTTGCTGAAAAAGGTTTTAGAAAGATTGAGAATTCAAATTTTTATGGAAGAGACATTATTAACATAAAGAATAGAAATCTTGAACAGGTACCAAAAAAATACCTTAAAGAAATAACTACAAAAGCAATTAGCTCCTGCTTGGATGGAAGAGATCTTGCAAGCAGGAAAATATTTAAAAAAATTAAAAAATGATATTTGGAATTGGTACAGACATATTAAAGATTGAGCGCATTCAAGCAATTGATTCTTTAGATAAATTTGCTAGCAAGATTCTTTCTAATAATGAATCAAAACTTCTCGAAAAATTAAATGATGTTAAAAAAATTAACTATCTTGCTAAACAATTTGCCGGTAAAGAGGCTATTGCTAAAGCCATTGGAAGAGGTATTACAAAAGACACAAAGTTGAAAGAGATTGAAATATTAAGAGATAAAAACGGAAAGCCCACTTTTAACCCAGTAGGAAGCTTAAAAGCCTCTATGGATAACTTGGGTATTGCAAAAACACATGTTAGTCTTTCTGATGAAAAAGAATACGCAATAGCTTTTGCTGTGTTAGAAACAAAATGAAGAATATAATTTTATTAGGACCGCCAGGAGCTGGAAAAGGCACACAAGCTGATCTTATATGCGATCTTTGTAAAATACCTAAAATTAGTACAGGGGATATGCTTAGAGAAGCAGTTGCATCCAAGAGTGAGCTTGGTATGAGGGTTTCAAATATTCTAGATTCTGGAGGCTTGGTATCAGACGATATTATTGGTTCTCTTATTAAAGAAAGGCTTACAAAACCAGATTGCAAAAATGGTTCACTATTTGATGGTGTACCAAGAACAATTGGTCAAGCTGAACAATTGTCTGAAATGGGTATAGACTTCACCCATGTCATTGAGATTCATGTAGAAGATCAAACAATAGTTGATAGAATGTCTGGCCGAAGGGTTCATCCAAGCTCTGGTAGAAATTATCATGTAGACTTTAATCCACCTGAAAAAGAAGGATTTGATAACGAGACTGGTGAACCTCTTATTCAAAGAGAAGATGATAAGCCTGAGACTGTTTTAAAAAGATTGAATGTTTATCATGAACAAACAAAACCACTAACAGACTTCTACAAAATTCTCTCGGATAAAGGAGTGCTAAAATTCTTCAAAATAAATGGCTCAAATTCTGTTAATGAGGTTTTTCAAGATATATCAGATCAAATCTAGTCATGAAAATTTTAGCTATAAAGACTTCAGGAGATCATACATCAATAAGTGTCATTTTGAATGATGAAATAAATTCCTTTTCAATGACTCATGATAGAAAAGAGAGACCTGATTGGAATTTGTTTTTGGCAAATATAGGCCATAAAAGAACATTTTCTTTAAAAGACATTGATTTATTTGCTTATGCTAATTCTCAAGATTCTTATACAGCAACAAGAACAGTAGCTTCTTATTTAAAAGGCATTGCTGTAGCATTAAGTAAGCCATTAATGGCTGTGGCTGAGGAAGATAATACAAACTTTGAAGCTGATATGGTTGCAAAAATAGCCAAAGAAAACTTCTTAGCGGTAGATAAAAATTGTGAGCAATTTGATCCCAACAATGCTAACCCTTTATACAAACAAGAAAGCACCTTCAAAAAGTTAGATGAATGACATACTTTTAAGCTTTTTTCTTGGAATAGTTCAAGGACTTACTGAATTTTTACCAATTTCAAGCTCTGCACATCTTCTTTTACCATCTTTGATTTTTGGATCAAATGATTTGGGTTTATCATTTGATATAGCAGTTCATGCTGGAACTCTTGTAGCAGTTATATACTTCTTTAGAAAAGAAATTGTATTGATGACTAGGTCAATTTTGATTAATGACGATAGCTTAATTGCACATAGGAAATTAGCTATTTACTTAATCGTTGCAACCATTCCAGTAATTTTTGCTGGGTTAATTTTTTCTAATCTTATTGAGCAAAGAATTTTCAGTATTTCAAGCATTGCTATATCTAATTTATTTTTTGCTGTAATTCTTTTATTTGCTTTTTTAACTAGAAAATCAAATAAAAATTTACTTCAACTTACTCTATATGGAGCATTATTTATTGGCATAGTTCAATGTTTTGCTCTTATACCTGGAGCATCTCGTTCTGGTACTGCAATAACTGCAGCATTATTGATAGGTATGAATCTTAAAGACTCATCAAAATTTTCTTTTTTACTTGGAATTCCCACAATATTAGGAGCACTTGTTCTACTAATTATTGAAATACAGACTTTAGATATAATTTATAATCCAATAAATTTATTTATTGGATTTTTTGTGTCAATGATTTTTGCATTCTTTACTATAAAACTATTTTTAAATTTTGTAGAAAAAATTGGAATGATTCCATTTGTCACTTATAGGATATGCTTAGCAGTTTTTTTGCTTTTATTAATATAAATGCAGATCTATGTTGAGCAATCACATTTTGATAAAAATATAAAAGATGTTTCTAAAAAATCAGAGATAGAAATTATATTTAAACCTCCTACATGTGATTCTTATTTCACTTATGACTCTAAAGGGCTTTCATTTATAGCTAATGCTGATAATCCAAAAAATTTTTTAAATGTGAATTTCTTAACCGGCAAGCTTGGTTGGAGGATTAAGAGAGCAGACCATGAGGGTAATTTAAAAAAAGCACTAGGCAGGACTAAAGAATCTTTACATATATTTGATGCAACAGCAGGTCTTTTGGCTGATTCACTAATTTTTCTTTCTCTTGGTCATCGGGTTGTGGCTGTTGAACAAAGTAAAATAATTTGTCTTTTGGTAAATGATGCAATCTATAGAGCTAAGAATACAATTTCTTTTTTAGAAAATATAAAACTAATTCATGGTAATTCAATAGATATCTTTAAAAAACTTAATGCTAGCTTTGATGTGGTTTATTTAGATCCAATGTACCCAGTGACAAAAAAGAATGTAAAAAAATCAGGTGATTTAGATTCAGTAAGATCAATATTAGAAATAGAAAAAATTTCTTCAGATGAAAATATATTGATTGATAATTTTATTAAAACAGACTACAAAAAATTAATACTTAAAAGACCTTTAAAGTCTAAAAAAATTTATAGTAATATTAATTATCAAGTAAAAGGAAAAACTACAAGATTTGATATTTATTTATGACTAATACAAAAATAAGATAGCTAAATGAATTTATCAGAAAGCGATATATCAAGAATAATTGAAATGGCATGGGAGGATAGAACTCCTTTTGATGCAATTGAAATTCAATTTAATTTATCTCATGATGAAGTGGTAAATTTGATGAGAAAAAATCTTAAAAAGAAGAGTTTTAATTCATGGAGAGAAAGAGTAAGAGGTAGAAAGACTAAACATTCTGAATTAAGAAATTTCAAGGTTGGCAGACATCACTCATATGATCAAAATAAGCTTAAATAAAGACAAGATAAGATTTATCAATCTTCATAAATCTTTTTTTGCTGAACTTAGCAATACCTCCTGTGATATCGATGATAATAAGGTTTCAATTTATGAAAATTCAAATCAAAATCTTGATCCTGCTTCTATTGAATTAAAAATAATAGACGGTTCATATCAAATATATTTTTGGGACGGTTATTCATTAGCAGACAAGTATTCAACTGATAATTATGATGAGGCCTTATCTCAGTTTAAAAAATTTGCAAAAAGATTATCTAAAAATTTAAGAAGATTTAGTGATTAAGGCAATTTTTACCTTGATTATAAAAAGACTTAAGTTTGCAAAGTATTTTGCTGCATTTCTCATTATGTCTTCTTGTGGAGGGGGAAGTGGCGTAAATAACATTCCACAAATAGATGATATTTCTATATCAATTAATATTTCGGGTTTA
>ERZ802830.3534-NODE-3534-length-13171-cov-9.87687_pt1 | contig 13171 bp, 14 predicted proteins | sample MGYA00345654_ERZ802830 | MGnify/ENA primary metagenome ERZ802830 (study PRJEB30503, sample SAMEA104212375) | marine metagenome | biome: Westerlies Biome; feature: [SRF] surface water layer (ENVO:00010504) within the epipelagic zone...; material: water... | reverse complement strand
GTAAAAGGTAGTATTCAAAAAGGAAAAAAACCTATATTAATCAATCATTTAAAATCAATAATTAATGTAATAGATGAACAAAAAATTGAAGAAATTAAGAAGCTAAGAGATAAGTCAATTATCTTAGTTGGCTTTGGAGGAGGTTTTAGACGTACAGAGCTTATTTCAATTGATTATGAAGACTTAGATTTTGTACCTGAAGGACTTAAAATTATTATAAGAAGATCAAAAACAGATCAATTTGGTGAGGGAATGATTAAAGGACTACCCTACTTCTCAAATCAAATTTACTGTCCAGTAGTTAATCTAAAAAAATGGTTAGAAATGTCAAAAATTAAATCAGGACCTATTTTTAGAAGATTTTCTAAAGGCTCATCTTTAACTGATAAAAGATTAACTGATCAATCTGTAGTTTTGTTAATGAAAGAATATCTAAATTTAGCAGGTATAGAAAATAAAAATTTTGCAGGCCATAGTTTAAGATCAGGTTTTGCAACAGTAGCTGCTGAATCTGGTGCTGATGAAAGAAGTATAATGGCTATGACAGGTCACAAAACAACACAAATGGTTAGAAGATATATTAGAGAAGCAAATATATTTAAAAACAATGCACTTAATAAAATAAAAATATGAATGAAATAACAGTAGTAATAATTACATATAAAAGTGAAAATATAATATATGAATTTATCAAAAAAATTCCTAAAACAATTAAAGTAATAATAATAGATAATTCACAAAATTATGAATTGAAAAAGAATATAGAAAAAGAACATAAAAACATATCTTTATTTTTAAAAGAAAATAATGGTGTTAGTTCAGCCTTAAACTTTGCTGTAGATAAAATTCAAACTAAATACTTTTTGCAAATAAGTCCAGATATAGAATTCAACTTTAACGATTTAAATTTTTTTATAGAGTTAGCAAAAGAAAAAAAGGATAATTTTGCAGCTATAGGACCTAGATTCACAGATGTAAATGAAAAAAGTCATAAACAAATTAGTGAAAAAATTGAATTTGGTCAAATAGAATCAGTCCATGGGTCATGTATGTTTATAAATAAAGATTCATTTTTGAATATTGGAAAATTTGATGAAAATTTTTTTCTTTATTTTGAAGAAACAGAATTTTGTTATAGAGCCAAAAAAAAAGGTTATTTGTCTTATCAAATAAATAGATCAAGGGTTAAATCTAAAGGAAGATCAGTAGATACAAATATTGAAAATAAAGAATATTTTTCAAATGTATTAATTTGGCATTTCATATGGTCTAAATATTATTTCACAAGAAAGAAATATGGTAAATTAATTTCAGTTTTTCTTTTTACACCTCTAATTTTCAGAATATTGATCAAAATACTATTATATAAAGTTTCTAAAAATGAAAAATTACTAGATAAATATAAATATAGATTTGACGGTTTGTTTAAATCAATTCGAGGTAAGAAGTCAAATCTTAGACCTTAAGGCTTAATTATTGCCCCAAGTTTTAATTTGATTTTGATATTTATCTTCTTTATTTAGAGAAAGATACTTTCTTGTATGCTTATCAGATATGATAGATTTTGTTTGATCTAAATAATTAAAAGTTTCACTAAACATCCATTGATTTTTTTGAAATTTATGTCCGTCTGAATTTACAACAAAGAAATCAAATTTATTAATCTCAAAATAATTTGTTAAACTATCTTTTCCACTTTCAATTCTCCAGGTATCTTCTTTGTTATTAATTTCTTTATTAATCATATAATCCAGTAAGATTTGACCTTTTATTAGAAAACTCGATGTTCTAATATGAGGATTTGGAAATTTATTAAAAGCCTTCTTAAGTCTTAATTTTTTAAACAAATAAGAAAATATTTTGTATGGTTTTTTTAAGGAAGTTGAATTAATTAAACTTTCATTTGATGCAGAAGTACCTATCAAAGTATTTTCATCTTTATATTTCATTAGTTTTTGTAACCATTTTTCACAAATTGGGTAAGAATGACTATTTATAAAAAAAATATCTCTTTCTCTATATCTTAGAGCAACTCTTTTGTAACTTCCAAAATCATAATCATTTTTTGTTTCGTCATCTATGAATGAAATATAATCGATTCCATCTAGATGTTTTTTTATCAATTTAAGATCATTTTCATTTAGGAGTTTAAAACAAATCAATAATTCATGTGAGTAACCTGAGTGAAATTTTAAATAATTGAGTTTAAAATCAATTAATGAATCAATTTTATCAAATTTAGTATACAAATATACAACTAAAGTTTTTTTAGTCATTTAAATAAATATAGAAATTTTCTAAATTTATAATTTAATTTATTTAAAAGATTTTGTCTTTCTGACATACTCAATAATTTTTAAATATTATTTAAAATTCTTTTTAATTCTTTGCAAACTTTATACACAGAATTTATCTTTAATTCTGGATATAAGGGTAATGAAAAAATTCCCTTTGATCTGATTTCACTTACTTTAAACTTTTTATTTTTAAAAAATTTTTTATAACCTTTCATCAAATTTATAGGATACGGATAAATTATTCTAGTTTCTATTTTTTTTTTGTGTAATTCTTTAATTATTTTCTCTCTTTTTGGGTGATAAACTGTATATAAGTGATAAACATCAAAAAATTTCTTATCTTTATTTGGTAATTTTAAAGATGTCTTTTTTAGTTCTTTATCATAGATTTCCGCAATTTTTCTTCTTCTACTTATAAATGAATTGATTTTCTTTAGTTTGAAGTCAAGAATTTTAGAGTTGATTTCATCTAACCTTGAATTAACACCATTTAAATTTGAATAATATTTGTTAAAGAATTTATTTTTTTTATTTATGGTATCAATTCCATAAAATCTGATTTTTTTAATATTTTGATACAGTTTATGGTTATTAGTTAGTATAAAACCCCCATCACTGTAAGCGCCCAAAATTTTAGTTGGATAAAAAGAAAAACAACCAAAATCGCCAAATGTACCAACATATTTACCATTAAATTTTGCCCCTTGTGCTTGTGCACAATCTTCAATAACTGCTATGTTATATTTTTTTGCAATTTTAATAATTGAGTACATATCACATGCTTTTCCATATAAATGAACGGGTATTAATGCTTTTGTTTTTTTGGTAATAGCTTTTTCTATTTTGGTTGTATCAATTAAGTAGTTATCGTTAATATCTACTAACTTAGGTGTTGCTCCAGAGTTTACTATTGCTGAAATGGTCGGTATAGCTGTATTAGCAGCTGTAATTACTTCGTCCCCTCTTTTAATTCCTAATGACATTAATGATATCAATAACGAGTCCGTACCACTACCCACTCCTATACCATATTTGCATTTATAAATTCTTTTAAAGTTTTTCTCAAAAATAGATAAATTTTTACCAAAAAAAATTTGGCCATCTTTAAGAGTTTTATCAAAAATATTAAGTAAAATCCCTCTATAATTACGATATTCATTTTTATATGACCAAAAATTTATCATTTCTTTAAATTTACGTGAGCTATCCACTTTGTTTTTTTAAGTAATTTTTTTTCTTTATTAAAAATTTCTTTTTTATGATTCCATGCAAAAAGAAAAGTGTAATCAGGAATGTTATTTCTGAAATAATCCATTTCAACAATTGGTATATGGGTTCTAGGAGTAAACTTTCCAATTTTATTGCTGGTAGTATCACATATAAAATCAATATGATTACTGTTTATGCCACAATAATTTAAGATTGTGGTGCTTTTTGATGTTGCGGCATAACCAGCTATATTTTTTCCTTTTTTTAAAATAATATCAATTTTTTTTTTTAATTTTATTTTAGAAACTTCACAATTTTTTTTAAATTTAAGACATCCTTTAATGGTGTCAATACCTCGTAAAGTTTCATATCTTAATTGTTTAAAGACATTATTTTTTATTTTATGTGTATCTTTTCTTGCTATAACATATCTCATTGACCCACCATGAGTTGTTTGAGGAAGAACATCTATTAATTCAAAATTGTATAAATCAAAAATTTTCTTAACAGAAGTTGCAGAAAACATGAATATGTGTTCATCATAAATTTGATCATATGAGGTTTTTTCATACATAGATCCCAAATAAGGTTCCTCAAATATAAATAAACCGTTTTTTGTTAATAGATTATCAACACCTCTAATCAAATCTTTTAAATTTGGAATATGGCAAATTACATTAGCTGCGATTATGATGTCAGTTTTTTTTATAAATTTTTTTAGCTTTTTTGTGGTTTTAAAACTAAAAAATTCATTAATTGTATTAATTCCATTTTTTTTTGCTAAATCTGCTACATTTTTAGATGGTTCAATACCTAATGTTCTAATTTTTGGAGATTTGAAATTTTCAAGAAAAGAACCATCATTAGAACCAATTTCAATAACATTATTTATTTTATTAAAATAATTCTTTTTAATCCACAACGAATAATCTTTAAAATGATTTAACATGTATTTAGAGCTAGACGTAAAAAATGGATAATTTTTATTGAACATTAATTTTGGAGTTGGGTGATCATTAAGTTGAAATAATGAAAAGTCTTTTGAAAAACCAACTTCCATTTTAAAAAAAAATTCTTTGTTAAAATTTTTCTTTTTTAAAAAACCATTTGCAATTGGCATTTCCCCAAAAGACATGAAAGGTTTAATTTTTTTTCCACTAATTTTACAAATCATCTAAATATTCTTTAATAAATTTAATGTATCCTTGATATCACTTTTTATCTTTTTATTGAGAGCAAGTCCCTCTTTATTTAATTTACTCTTATCTACATGATAAGATAATTGATTCATGATAGGTGAAGAAACTAATTTTATCTTAATATCTTTTTTGAAAAGCTTAATTTTCTTTAATATATCATTAACTGTGCAATTTTCAGATAAAGCATTATATATGTCATTATTGAAAAAATTTTTTTCAATTGAAAATTTGAAAATCTTAAAAGCATCACTTAATGAAAGATAGGGTCGATATTGATTTAATGCAGTTTTATAAACGTTTATATTTCTATTTAATGATGCATCTAAACAAAATCTATTTACTGCAGTATGAAATCTCATACCTTTTGAGGTCCCAGCTATTGTACCAAAACGAAAAGTTGTATAGTTAATTTTCTTTCTTACTTTTTTTAACATATTTTCTTCAATTAATTTGATTTCAGCGTATGGGGATTGTGGTTTTAGATATTTTTTTTCACAAGTTTCATCAACTATATCAGTTTGCTTACCATAAACACTTGTTGATGAAATATGTATCAATTTTGATTTACGCTTTATGCAAAAATTAATTATATTTTTCATACAATTTAGATTATTTGTATACATATCCTTTTTTTTACTAAAACTCCCTGCAGCATTTGTCATAGAGGCTAAATGAATTACATAATCAATTTTTTTGAATTGATTAAGACTATTTTTAATTGATAGGTCCTTTATATAAAAATTAAGATTATTTTTTTTCTGGCTCTTAAATAATGAAGATATTTGTGTGGTTTTTAGGTTATCAATTATAAATGTTTTTTTAATTTTTTTTATTTTATGAATATGTTCAGCAAGGTATGAACCTATATGACCACAGCCTCCTGTAATTAATAAATTCATTTCTTTTTAATAATTTTTAAAAATTCCTTATAATATTCAATATAATCATCAAATTCATATTCCCTATCACAAAAAACTAGTAGCATGGAGTCCTTGTTGATAAATTTCACCCGACACCATGTTTTGGGTTTCAATAATAAAGTATTCTTATTATTTGATGACAACTTTTTTTTATATTTACCTTTTTTATTTTCATAAATTACATTAACAGAACCTTTTATTACTACTAAATATTGAGAACATTTAAGGTGAGCGTGGTCAGCGCTAATTTTATTTTTTTTTCCATTAATAATAAATATTCTTTTAACACTAAAAGGAATATCTTTTTTCAATGAGAATGGAATTAAATATCCAGTATTATTTTTAAAAGTTTTAAATTTCACTTAATTTTAATCCGTTATTCATATCTTTTTTAGATAATATAGGTTTTTTAATTGGCCATTTTATTTTTACATTCGGATCATTCCATAAAAGTGTTTTTTCATGTTTTGGATTTCTATAGTCAGAACATTTATAATTTATAGTACAAGTTTTTGATAAGCATAAAAAACCATGTGCAAAATTTTTTGGAATATAAAAAGAAAAATCTGAGTCATGACTCATTATTATTGAAAAATATTTACCAAATGTTTGAGAATTTTTTCTTAAATCTACTGCAACGTCCATAATTCTTCCATTTGTAACTGTAATAATTTTTGCTTGTGCGTTTTTACTTTGAAAATGTAAACCCCTTAATACATTTTTTTTAGAAAAAGACATTACATCAAATGGAAAATTATCATTTCCAACTATTTTTTTTCTATATGTTTCTCTTAGAAAACCTCTTCGATCTTTAAAAACTGGTGATTTGATGATTTTTAATCCTTTAATTTTAGTATAAATTATTTTCATAACTCTAAATTATTCTTATTTCTGAAATTATATATATATCTTATATATAAATAATTAATTTTACATACAAAAAAATTAATCATAAATTTTAAATTTTTTTTAGGTTCCTCTAAAGGACCTTTAAATTTTGTGTTTGATTTTAGGATAAATTTTTTAAAGAAATTAATTGAAAAACCCCACTTTAATAAAAATATTTTAGCTCCCCTGCTTCCCGACTCTGTTTTAATTGTTGGGTGATTTTTATATCTTCTAGTTACTATAGATCCAAAGTGATAAACTTTGAAATCATTAATTCCTTTAAAAATTCGGACACCAATGTCCCATAATTTTTTATTTAGATCTGGATCTGATCCTGTACCTGGAAAGTATTCTTCGCTAAATCCACCAACTTTATTCCAAATTTCTTTATGTACTAAATGGGGTGCCCATGTTGATCCCTGAAAATCATAATAATTATGATTTATATATTCTTTTATAAATTTATTTTCATCGAAATCGTTTGGTGTATCACCACAACTAAAATTTATTTGACCATTATGCATCATTGTGCCTGAAAAATAAAAATAATTATGATTTATTAAATCAATTTCTTTTTTTAAAATTGAGTCCCAATTAGGACAAAAATAAAAATCATCATGAGCATATAAAATATAATTAGTATTTGCTTTTTTTGCAGCTAAATTCATTCCTTCACATATACCTGAATTATAATTAGTATATGTAAAATTTATGTTCTGTTCTTTTAAAAAATCTAACGTTCCATCATTCCCAATATTTACATGAGGAATAATTTCATGTTTAAATTTAGAATTTTTTTTTATACTACTTATACAAAATTTAAGATATTCAAGATTATTTAAAGTTGGAATAATTATCGAAAACATCAATTTTTATTCCAAATAAAACTATTTTTACTTTTACTGCCATAGGTTTTGGTAATTATAAAATCTGAAACTAATTCTGAGTTAAAATATTTTAAATATTTTTTCTTTCCTCGTTCTGCTATTTTTCTACCTACTTTTTTATTCTTTTTATATTTATTTAATTTTGTACTTAAGTCATCAATATTCTTATAAAATATAATTTCTTTATCTGTAAAGAAGTCATTTAAGAATGTTTTTTCATCTATAAATGTTAATAAGCCATTACCAACAAGTTGTGCAATTCTATCACTACTATAATATTTAATCGGTTTACCCCTACTGAGATTGAGCCCCATGTATGAATTAGAAATTTTTTGTAAAAATTGATCAGCCCATATTGGTTGTACTTTATTCATACCAAATACATCGAATATTATATTTTTATTTTTCTTAATTAACTTGTTGATGAAAACTTCTCTATTATCACCCTTACCACTTTTTAGTTTTCCTCGGTGGACGCCGTGGCTCATTGCAAAAAATACATCAAAAGGACAATCTTTTTTATAATTACTTAAAGTTTCAAATGACCTGTCTGCTGGATTGGGTATAAAAAAACTATTTTTTAAACTAATATCAAGAGATTTTGGATCAGTAGTTAAAAAAGTTGAGTCCATAAAATCAATTTTATCCAATATTCTTTTTGAATTATTTATATGATCAGGACCATGTTTTGATAATGGATCTAAAAACCATTGACACATTTTTATGTTTTTATCTATTTCTTTCAATCTATTCAAAGTTTCCGTTGAAACTCTATCAGCATGACCTAATACAAGTAAATCTGGTTTAAAATTATTAAAGGTATCAATAATCTTGTTCTGAAGAGACTTAGTGCCACTCAAATCCTTTAAACCTTTATTGTTATGTATAACATCACGATCACTTAATGTTAAAACATTATGATCATTTCTTATAAAACCATTATTTAACCTTCTTCCAGTATTATAATGTAGTCTTCCATCAAATCGATTATTCAAATTTGTTATATGCATAATCTTTAAGATTCTATTTTTATTTACAAAAAAATTATCCTTGATAAAGAAAGAATTTCTTAAATTATCTATTAAATTAGAAATATATTCATGATCAAAAACAAAATTTTTAAAATTTAATTTTTGTAATTTTATTAATCTATTTTGATTTAAAATAATTTTTTCAATTTCTTGAAATAATTCACTAGAAGAAAGTTCTTTTAATTTAATTGCTGATTTTGAAGTTTCAGGTAAACCACCTCTCTTACTTATTATCACTGCACACCCTCGACTCGCAGCTTCTAAACTAGTTCTCCCAAATGGTTCTTGCCATCTTGAACAAACAACAGAAATACTGACTTTTTTTAATAAATTTAAAACAAGCTTATGTTTCATGTAGCCATTTATTTTAAGATTTTTGTGTTGGAAATAAAGTTTTTCTCTAGGCTCATCACCAATAACAATACCTTTCCAATCTTTATATTTATCTAAAATCTTTATTATTGTTTTACCAAAAATATCATAACCTTTTGCACTATTTAGTTTACCTATGAAAGAAATTAGTTTTTCTTTTTTTTTAAAATTTATTTTTGTTTTACTTGTTGATTGATAACAAATTGATGTCTTTTGTTTTAGTAGACTCATATTTTCAAGCCCAATAAAAAATCTGTCTTGTGACCATTTGCTATTAAACAAAATTTTATCAATTTTATTTAATAATAAAAGTCTATCTTCAGTCGATTTAGATCCATTCATAGACAAAGGATCATTGTGGAAGTATAAAATAATTTTTTTGTTTTCTACATTTTTAAGATATTGAATATAATTTGGTCTATTATGTATTTCAATAATTTCAGAATTGATTTGCTTCTCTATATCTAAAAACTTAGATACATAATTTTTACTATTACTTTGAAGAAAAGATCTATCTAAATCTATATTAATATAATTTTTTAAAAAAGCTTTTTTATACGTCATATTACCAAAAACATAAGATGTTTTAAAAAATTGACTATTTTGAATCGTGTCTCTAACAAAAATCGAAACAGCACCAGCATAATTTTCGGAAAAATTTTCTTTATATGGAAGTAGAACTGAAATTTTCATTCTTTATAAATTTTTTTTTTATCAGATTTCTTAATTTATAGTTCACTTTAAGCTTATATTCTTCTTTTAAAGCAATATTTTTAGATTCATACCTTTTTGAATAGGCTAATTTCCATAATCTTCCTCTTGTAAATTTTGCACCTTTTGAAGAATTGTGCTTATTTATTCTATCTTTTAAATTATTGGTATAACCAACATATGATATAAATTGTTTTTTTGGATTTTTACTAATTATAAGATAAACAAAATAAGCCATAATGGCGGTCCCTAGGGGAATCGAACCCCTCTTTCGAGGATGAAAACCACGTGTCCTAACCGATAGACGAAGGGACCAAGATGCTGTTTTTTATTGTAAAAATAGTTTTTAATCAAGCTTTATTAAAATTTCAAATTATTATTTTTTCCCAAATTTAACAACGTCTATAAAAAAACCATTAAATTTTCTGTCTAGTTTTGATTATCTTTTTTAAACCTGTTGATTTATGAGTGATTAAAGTTTCAGAAACAAATTCGTTATTTTCAATAGATATTCCATTTACTAATTCACCAGAAGTAATTCCGGTAGCACAAAAGATAGAATCACCTGAAACAATTTCATTAAGTTCATATTTTTTTTCTAAATTTTCTATTCCCATACTTTTGGCTCGAATTTTATCATTTTCTGTTTCGAATAAAAATTTTCCTTGAAACATACAATTATATGCATCTAATGCCGATGCTGCTAATACACCTTCTGGACCCCCACCTATTCCTAAAAAAATATCTATACCGTATTTTTCTTCTGTAACTAATAAAGCTCCAGAAACGTCACCATCTGTAATCAATTTTAGATTTACTTTTAGTCTTTTTAAATCCTCAATTATTATCTTATGTCTCGGCCGATCTAATATACAAGCTGTTAGTTCTTCAGGTTTTTTATTTTTATATTCAGACAAATTATAAATATTTTTTTTAGTTGAAAAATCTAAATCAATAATATTCTTTTCTGAAACATTTGCTGAAATTTTATTCATATAAGTTTCAGGTGATTTGAATAAATCATCTTTTTTTGCTACTGCTATTACTGATAAAGAACCAGGTAAATTGTTTGCAGCAAAATTTGTTCCCTCTAAAGGATCCACTGCTATATCTAAATAAGGTCCTTTTAATAAGCCTACTTTTTCACCTATATAAAGCATTGGAGCTTCATCAAGTTCACCCTCCCCAATTACTATTTCTCCATGCATTTCAATTTTATTTAACTCAGATCTCATTGAGTCAACGGCAGCCTTATCAGCAGCAATTTTATCTTTTTTTCCTATTAAATAAGAAGAAGATAAAGCGGCTCTATTTGATACATTGATAAATAAATTTTCAAGTTTAGGATCTAATGACATCAAGATATTGCTTCAGTGGATGAGTTAATGTGTAATTTATATTCAAATTCTCTCAATCTTTTCCAAACCGATATTAACTCTACAATAGTTGACCAGCTTTTAACTAAATATTGTAAAGATCCTTCTACTCTACCAAAGGCTCTAGTTATTTGTTGCACAAATCCTAAAGTAATTGCTCCAGTCACAATTGTTGGTGCTAAAGCTAAGTAGGGAACAATTACCATTCCTTGGAAATAACTCCACTTGACAGTATTGAAATATAAATAATGAAAATATGATTTGTAATGAATTCCTCTTACTCTGTTATATAGTTGGCCAATTGTTGGTGGAGCTGCACGAATTGGATCATCTTCTCCATGAACTAATTCTTTTCTATAACCTGCCTCTTCTTTTTGAATATCATATTCAATACCAGGAAGCTTTATTCCAACAGCTGCAAGAATTAGAGTTCCCCCAAGCGCTGATATAATCGCAACCCAAACTAAAGCATGGTCTACTTCACCTATCCACGGAAGAACATCAATCTGTTTTGATAATCCCCATAGAATCGGTGTGAAAGCAATTAAAGTCATTATACTATCTAACAAACCTGTTCCTAACCCCTCCATTATTCTAGCAAATTTTAAAGTATCTTCTTGAACTCTTTGAGATGCACCTTCAGTTAATCTCGCCTTTAACCACTGCTCATGATAGTACTCTGCCATTGATGTTCTCCATCTAAAAACCCAATGACTAGTAAAAAAACCTGTAAAGACAGCTATTAAGATCCATAAAGCTGCAATTTTTGCAAATGTAAAAAGATAACCAATAAATTCTTTTTCTGAAACTGAATTTGGAGTAGTTAAAGCTTTTTGTAAAGTATCATAAAATTCACCAAACCATTCATTAATTTTGACATCCAGTTGAACTTGATACCAAGTTGAAATCAAAATGAATAAAGAGCCAAATATACTCCATAAAAACCATTTTTTTTGAAGAAAAAATTTAAACATTTATTTATTTTAAAAAATTATCTGCATAAGATTTCTTAATTATTTTTCTTCTTTTTGGTTCAATAAGTTCATAATCTATTTTTCTTTTTTTTGCATAATTTATTGCCAAATCTTTAGAAGTAAATTCTAATCTAACTTCGGTTAATGTGTCGGAAGAGCTTTCCCATCCCATCAAAGGATTAGAAGTGGGATCTTTCGTTTCAAATTCTAAGATCCATTTGTGACTTTTATTTAATCCAGATTGCATTGGATTTTTGTTAGGTATGTAAATTTTAGCTTTTTTCATAGTTTTGATGGTCGGAGTGGCAGGATTTGAACCTGCGACCCTCTGGTCCCAAACCAGATGCGCTACCAGGCTGCGCTACACTCCGAGTGATGTACTAATACAGTACTTATTAATTTTTTCAAAGTATAAAGATTGTTAAATTAAAGGTAATTTTATATGAATCTGATATAAAAATATTATGATTATTGAATGCATTAATTGCTCCAAAAAATTTGATGTAAATTCTGATCTAATACCCTCTAGTGGGAGAACTATTCAATGTGGTTCATGCAATCATACATGGTTTTTTAAAAAAGATGAGAGTAATGACGCATATTTAAAAAAATTAGAAATTTCAGCAGATATAACTGATAATTCGAGGAAGAAAGTAAAGAACAAAAAAAAATTAAAATCTCATGCTGAAAATCAAAAATTTTCTTTAGAAGATACAATTGTCTCATCTGAAAAAAAAGGTTCAGAAATTGTCGAATACGCCCCTAAATCCAATTTTACATTTGGAAAATTTTTGTCTTTTATTTTGGTAATAATAATCTCATTTATTGCTATTATTTTGCTTCTAGATACATTTAAAAAACCATTATTCAATTTTTTTCCTAGTTTAGAATTTGTACTTTTTAGTCTATATGAAACATTGAAAGACATAAAATTATTTATTAAAGACTTGTTTTAAATATGATTAATTATATATCCAAACCTTTTAAATGGTTTTTTAAACTTGAAGCAGCCAGTGGTTTATTTTTATTATTTGCAGCTATAATTGCTCTTATTATAAGTAATTCAAATTTTTCAGATCTATATTTTTCTACCTTAGATAAATATTTATTTATAGGTATCAATAATTTTGGATTAAAATTATCTGTATTACATTGGATCAATGATGCCTTAATGGCAATTTTCTTTTTTTTTGTTACCTTAGAAATTAAAAGAGAGTTTTTACAAGGGGAACTCTCTAATATTAAACAAGCCTTATTACCAATAATAGCTGCTGTAGGAGGAATGTTAGTTCCAGCATTATTTTATG
>ERZ802830.3533-NODE-3533-length-13172-cov-4.96668_pt1 | contig 13172 bp, 9 predicted proteins | sample MGYA00345654_ERZ802830 | MGnify/ENA primary metagenome ERZ802830 (study PRJEB30503, sample SAMEA104212375) | marine metagenome | biome: Westerlies Biome; feature: [SRF] surface water layer (ENVO:00010504) within the epipelagic zone...; material: water... | reverse complement strand
AAAATCCAGATGATGGAACTCCCTTCAGGTCGTGCCGCCGATCTTGGCATGACGCTAGATCAGCAGAAAAAATAGACCAACACGTGAATGATACGATTACTACTCATTTTGATCCTTTCCCCCATTGCTCATGCTGGGCTCCTCGGAAGTTGGATACTAAACAAAAAAAACTTTACCGACCAAAAATTCAATCCAGCAGGTGAGGCACAAGAAGCTCCAGAATTCGATACTGATGGCAACCTTGTTTTCTCTTCAAAGCAGCACGTTCTTCTTCCTGAGGAATCCGCGAAAAAACTCCCCCTAGAGAACTTTGCGATTGAAGCCCGGGTGCGGATTGATCAAGTCCAAAAATGGGGTTCAATTCTGAGTTATAGTCAAGATAACGGTAGCTACGAGCGCGGTTGGATTCTTGGATACAACGGCTCTCGCTTCTCCTTTCGACTCTCCACTGGTGATCGACTTCTCGAAGTCGTTGCTCCCGAACCATTTGAACCCGGCGAGTGGCACCACCTCTTCGCGACCTATGATGGCAAGAAGATGAGCCTTCATTTAAATGGCCGCCTAGTTAGCTCGCGAGTTGTCACCGGCCCTGTTGTCCTCCCTGATATTCCAACCCCTTTCGTAATCGGTGCCTATAAGGACAAAGATGAATTTTACCCCATCAATGGCCGTATCGAGTTGCTCCAATTTCATGATTCTCTGCCAACGCGAAAGGAACTCGCTATTATCGCAAAAGAATTTGCGGTGGTTTCTTTTTCGGTTCGCCCCGCTGTTCGATTTTTATCTCCAGGAAAAGCACTCCTTTTTTGGGAAGCCAGCCACCCCGGAAAAGCCGTTATCGGATACGGAACGAACCGGAAACTCGGCAATATCGTGGAGTCTAAATCAGAGGGCCTTCGCCATGAAGTCATCCTCGACAACCTAAAGTCGCACACCCGCTATTCCTACCGGATCAGCTCCAACACCGAAAACGGTGAGAAATTCAGCCCCCTCTACGAATTTGACACAAGCATGAACTACATGCCGGCTCCGACTCCTGAGAGTGGCCACCCTCTTGCCAAAACCTATCTACAAGATCTCCCTGCTCAACCCGGTTTCGCTATCATTGTGGGACTCACCGATGGCTCACTTGCCAAAGCCATCGCCTCTCAAAGCAAGCTTAACGTGACAGCCTTTGATGATGACCTCGAAAAAGTCAACGCCTTGCGGAAAGAGCTGACAAACTCTGGTATTCATGGCTCCAGAATCACTGTCCTCCACCTTCCCAACCTTAAGGCTGTGCCGCTCACCTCTTGCGTCGGCAACCTCGTCTGCACCGAACGTGAAACTCCTCCTTGCTCTGCTTCCGAACTCTCCCGACTCACCCGGCCAAAAGGTCGTACTGTCTTGCCAGACGGGACCCTCAACACCCGCCTTCCCATTCCAGGATCCGGTGAATGGACCCATCAATACGGGCCACCATCAAACACCACCTACTCCAACGAACGCCTTGGCGGTGCTCAAGCTGTTGATGAATTGGAGCTCCAATGGATTGGCAGGCCCGGTGCCAACTTTGGCATTGATCGACAACCCCGCATGTCCGCTCCTCTTGCCACCAATGGGCGCATGTATCATCAGGGACTAAACCGGCTCATGGCGCTCGACGCATACAACGGCCAAATTCTCTGGGATATGGAAATCCCGGACCTTCGTCGAGTCAACGTCCCCCACGACAGTGCCAACTGGTGCGCAGATGACAGCAAACTTTACGTCGCTGTCAAAGATCTCCTTTGGGTCCTAGACGGAGCCACCGGCAAACGCGTCTCAACCTTAAAGCTCACCTCCTCCCACCGCGAAACACACGACTGGGGCTTCATCGCCCAAGAAGGAGATAACGTCATCGGATCCGCCGTCCGTCTGGGAGCCGAGTTTAAAAAATACTTTGGGGACGCCTGGTATGATAAAGTCGGCCGCGAGACCGACACTGCCAATGTTCTTAGCGACAATATTTTCGGATACTCAAAGTCAAACTGGAACGGAAACTGGACCTACTCGCGCGGGCTCATCATCAACCCGACTATCTCGTTGGCAAAAGGCAAACTTTGCTTTCTTGAAACACGCAACACCGACCTTCAAAAATCCACATCCGGCCGCGAGAGCACCAAAAATCACTGGAAGCAAATGTTCGCCGTCTGTCTCGACGCAACCACAGGCAAGATCATCTGGCAAAAGCCCTTCCCCAAAACTCTGCTCCGAACCGAGAAAAAAGGCTTCATCCAAGTTTCTTATGGATCCATGACTTCCGAAGGTTTCCTCGTCACCCTCTCTGAAGGCGACACCGAAGAGACCGGTAAGCACAATGGAAAAGGAATCTTCAGCTACCACTACTTCGACCTTGCAAATGGCGCTCTCCGATTCCAATCCCAGACCCCGTGGCGCACCAACCACCACGGATCCCACATTACCCACCCTGTCGTTTACGAGGACCGGGTCTATACAGACCCAACCGGGATCTCCCTTCCCGACGGAAAGCCGCTCGATCACAAATACGGGCCTAAAACTAAATGCTCCGCCACCGTTGGAACAGCCTATGGACTGCTTTATCGAGGGATTGACGTGAGCCTCACCTTTTGGTCAAAAACCTCTAAAAAACAATCCCACTGGCCCCGGCTCCGCCCCTCCTGCTGGCTCAGCGTTCTTCCCGCCCAAGGACTCTTCCTCGCACCCGAAGGCGGCGGCGGCTGTTCATGCGGCGGCTGGATGGAAACCTCACTTGCCTTTATTCCCAAAAACAATTCCGGTATCAAAGAGCCCACTCCGCCCAAAAAGTAGCCGCCCTTTTTCTATCTCCAGACCGAGCCCTCCTCCTAAGCATCATGTTCCGCTCAACTCTTGCATTTTTCTTGCTTTGCGCTCTCTGCCCCGCCGAGGTCTGGCCAACTTATCGCCATGACAATCGCCGAAGCGGTGTGTCTCCCTCTTCTTTGCAACTCCCGCTAACCGAAGCATGGGTCCACAATGGCGGCCCTCCCCAACAGGCATGGACCGGACCAGCCAAATGGGATGCCTACTCCAGCAACGAAGGCCTGCAGTCGATGCGCAACTTCGATCCCTGTTATTTTACGACCGCCGCCCATAATCTCGTTTATTATGGGTCTTCATCCGACAATGCTCTCCATTGTCTCGATGCCTCAACTGGAGAAGAACAATGGCAACACTTCACAAATTCCTCCGTCCGTTTCCCTCCCACTCTCGTCGGAGAAAAAGCATGGTTTGGATCCGATGATGGCTACATTTACTGTGCAGATGCCCTGACTGGAAAAAACCTCTTAAAAAAACAAGCCGCACCTTCCGATCGCCTGATCCCCAGCAATGGCAAACTGATTTCGCCTTGGCCGGTTCGAACCGGAATCACCATTGAAAACGGCCGCGCCTTTTTCGCGGCCTCACTCCTGCCATGGAAGACTTCCTATCTATGGTGCATCGATGCCAAGACGGCGGAACAAGCGTACCTCACCGAGCATCAAGGCGTCACCCTTCAAGGGGCCATACTAGCCGGCGGCGACCGCCTTTATATCCCCCAGGGTCGCGCCGCGCCCATCACTCTAAATCAAAACGACGGCAAAAAGACAGGAACCATCGGGCAGGCCGGAGGAACTTTTTGCCTTTTAACAGAAGACAACCAACTCATCGCAGGCCCGCCCAACCAAAAAGAACGGGACGAACAGCTACGCATCGCTGACCCGAAATCTGGAAAACGACTCACAACCTTCAACAACACCACCCGAGTCGTTGTCACGGAAGGAAAGGCCTACCTCCATTCCATCGACAACCTTCAATGCCTCGACCTCACCCGCAAGGCTCAGCTTGAGACGCTCCTAAACACCCAAAGGGCCGCTCTCAAAAATCTCGACCCAAAAGTGGAGACGACCCTCGACCAAATTGAAGCTCTCAAAAAAGAGATCTCCAAACTCCAAACTCAAATCAAATCTTGCCTCCTCTGGACTATTGATCACCCCGCCCCCTTCGAACTCGTCGTCGCAGGTGATCAGCTTATCGTCGGCCTCGACAATCAAGTCTCCATTCTTAGCACCAAAACTGGTAAATCACTTTGGCAGGCCCCGGTCAAAGGAAAATCCTATGGTATTACAGCTGCCGAAGGCCGCCTCATCGTTTCCACCGATCTCGGCTACATTCATACTTTTCATTTCAAACCGTGAAGCATCTCCTGATCTTTCTTCTGGTAACCGTCTCGTCCCTTGCCTGCCAAGTCCCCGTGTTTCGATACGCTTTGGAACGCTGGCAACCGGATCCCTTCCGCTTGCAATTAATTCACCAAGGGGAAACGCCAGCCGAATTAACGGTCACTCCGAAACACCTTAACCTCGAGTTTGAATCCCTTAATATGGATAAGCTCACTCCCAACGAACGCTTCGCGATTGTTGGGCTCGAGAAGCTCACTAAATATCCCGCCTTCCTTCTTCATCCTCCTGAAAGCTGGGAAAGCAATGAACCACTTGTCTTCCCTGGAACCAGATCAGCGCTTGAGAGCATCCTCGACTCCCCCCTCCGCAACCGAATTAAAAAAGATCTTTTAAATGGAGAATCGACCGTCTGGGTTCTTATCGAGGGCACTGACCAAACTGCCAATGACACGACTTTTAATCTCCTTAACGACACCTTACAGGAGGCTTCCAAAAGCATAAAAATCCCTGAGGGAGTCATCCAAGCCAACCAGATTGGTAAAGTAGGAGAAGACATCAATCTCGATGATGTCCTCCGCTCGTCCATTCCTCTCAAGATCTCATTCAAGATTGAGCGGATCAAAAGCAGCGACCCTGCCGAAGAGAGCTATCTTCGCATCCTAACTGCTGATCGAAACTCTCCGCCCGAAGAACCACTCGTTGTTCCCATCTTTGGTCGTGGTCGAACACCAGGTCCACTTCTTGGTAGCTCTATCACAGCTGAAGCAGTCACGACAGCCTGTGAATATCTGTGTGGCGCCTGCTCCTGCCAGGTCAAAAGCGGTAACCCTGGATACGACCTACTCTTTAAAGCCAACTGGCAGGAAAAACTTCAATCTGGCCTCGTCGTCATCGACAAGTCACTCCCCACCGTTCTCCCCTCTTTTAACGACGAATCTTTACCTGCTCAGGAATCACCTGTTGAGAAATCTTCTCTAAAATCCTACGGGGCCAGTTTTCCCAAGACCCTCTTGTTGGCAATCCCTTTGATCCTCGTCATGGGGACCATTTTCCTTTTGAAAAAATCCAATTAGAATCTTCGCTGGTTCGCTACTCTGATTAAGCCCCCTCATCCATTCCCATCATGCTCTTGGCCGAAATCAAACATCGGAAGTTCAACTTCCTGATCGCTACCATGACTGCTGCTGCTGCCATCTGTATCTGGCTTACCGCAGAGGAAAGTTTAGCCAACTTTGACCAAAATACCGAAGCCCAACTCAGCTTTCTAGAAAACGAAACCAACGCTGAGATGATTCAGCTTGAGAACGACATTCGTAAAACCATGAAAGGCCTTGGTTTCAACGTCTTCCTCTTCCCCAAAGGCGAGGAAATTTGGCAAATTAAGGAACGTGGATATTCCGAACAAACCATTTCCGAGGACTCTGTTCACAAACTTGCCGAAAGTGGAATCGTTACCGTTAATCACCTTCTTCCTCAGTTATCAAAGCGAGTGAGCTGGGAGGAACAAAATCGATCTATCCTCCTCATCGGCGTTGAGGGACAAGTCCCTATCGCCCATAGGTCCAAAAAGAAACCTATTATGAATCCTCTTGCTCTGGGAACAATCAATCTCGGTTACGATCTACACAAGTCCCTCGGACTCAAAAAAGGAGATCAGGTAACCCTAAACGACCAAACCTACACTCTTGCCCAAACCTATCCTCCAAGAAACTTCCGCGACGATAGCTCGGCTTGGATACACCTTGACGAAGCTCAAAAACTCTTTGAGCAACCTAACCGAATTAATGCCATTTTAGCCCTCGGATGTAATTGTGCCTCCATTGATCGACTCGGTGAAATTCGCTCCGAAATCTCTAAGATCCTCCCTGAGGTTCAAATTATCGAACTCGGTTCCTCCGCCATGGTCCGCGCAGAAGCACGTAACAAAGCCGGTGATCGGGCACGAAAGGCTAGAGCAACCATCATAAAAAGTCGCGAAGCTGCTCGCTTCGAACGCGCTCGTTTTTCTTCAGTTCTTTCTCCAATCATTATAAGCGGCGCATTTCTCGCCCTCGCATATCTTTCCTTTGCCAACGTCCGCGAACGGCTTCCAGAAATTGGCACCCTTCGAGCGATTGGTGTCAGCAATTTAAAAATTGCAATCCTCCTCCTCACCCGAGCCGCTTTAATCGGCCTTCTCGCAACCTGCCTGACCTTCTCCATTTCTAAAGCCTTCTCATTTTCATTCCCTCCTCTGAGTTGGCTTTTCATCCCCCTCGTTAGCGCCGCCGCAACGTGGCTCTCGACCATCTACGCCCTCACACGCGATTCCGTTGTCCTACTCCGATGTAATTGAGAACTAGCCCATTAACACCACCCGGTCTGCAATCACCTCCGCTTCTTTCTTGGAATGTGTAACATGCAAAGCAGTCACCCGTTCCCTTTCAATCATCTTCCGAATCACGCCAAGCACCTCATCATGACGCGCTTCATCTAAACCGGATAGTGCTTCATCCAGACAAAGTAATTGTGGCCTCAGTGCAAGAGCCCTGCCCAAGGCAACTCGACGAGCTTCGCCGCCTGAGAGCCCTTCGGGCAAGCGACTCAAAAGCTTCGTCAATCCTAGATCTCCTGCCAGGCTCTCCACCCGTTCCTTTACTTCTTCAGGTTCCCAACCATGAAGCTTAGGACCAAACTCTATTTGCTCTCGGACCGTCAAAGATGGGAAAAGGGCGATATCTTGTGGCACTAGACCAATTCCCCGTGCCCCAGGCGACAAATTTGTCACCTCCATTCCACCGAGAACAATGCGCCCGCCAACCGGGCCATCGCGTAATCCACAAATCGTTTCGAGGAGTGTCGTTTTCCCACAACCACTCGGCCCCATTAAGGCAACACACTCACCCTCCCCAATATCCAACGAAAAGGGAGATAGGATAAAATTCCCTGCTTGGACCGTCACGTTTTCTAACATTAACATCCCGTCATTCATACTGCTCCTCCCCTACCTGCCAGATATCTCACTATCAAAAGGGTTGAGACCGCCAACAGAATCATTAGGAGCGAAAGTGCCGCCGCTCCTGGCAAATTACCTATATTGATTTCCAGGAAAACCGACGTTGCTAACACTTCGGTCCGGCCACGTGTCGCCCCCGCAAAGATTAAAATCGGCCCAAACTCTCCCAGCGCCCTCGCCCATGCCATTGTTCCTGCCGCCACTACCCCCTTACTAGCCAATGGCAAAACAACTCGTAATAATGCCTGCCCCCGATTGCATCCCAAAGTCATCGCAACCTCTTCATAACGCGGGCTAATCTGATCAAAGGTCGTCTTCATTGTCCTAACCGCAAAAGCAGCCGCTACCGGAAACTGAGCCAAAACCACCCCTAATGGATGGAAGGTCATTGGAAAACCAACCTCACTTACAATGTCCTCAAGTGATCTCTCACTACCAGAAGAAACGAGGCTTAGAAGCCCAAATGCAACTGCGCCTCCCACCAAAAATCGTATTACTATTCTATCCCCTTTTCGAGCTATTCCCCAGATCGCGGCTATCAATGCTCCACCCGCTAACATTCCACAACAAGCCGATGGTGAAACCCGATTGAACAGGATTAAAAGGCTTAAGCCCACAATCAAAGGAGGTAGCAAAATCGGAATATCTAAAAGTGTATCTACAAAGGCTCTCCCCCTAAATTGATATCGGGACAAAAGATAGCCCACCGGGACCGAAACAAATACTGAAAGAATTGCGGTCGCGGTACAAGTCACAAAAGTCAGGATAATTGAGTGCTGAATATCAGCATCCTTCAAAATCTCACTCGCCTGGCTCCACGAAACCGTGAGCACATTTGCCCCGACCATTAAAAGCAATAGTCCAATGTAGGCTGCGATCACAAAAACCAGAAATAGAAGAAAAGGCCACTCCGGCCTAACCCTCCAAATCTTTTGATCACTCCTAATACCCTTCTCCATTTCACCTTGTAGATTTAACTCTTAAACGCCTCAACAGAATTAAATGACGACCTATCATAATCAATATTCACTCCCAGAAAAGCTGCCATAAGCCAAGCCTATGCCGGCATTTTCGTAATGAAAACTCCCAAGATCGCAGTGAGGTGACAAACCATGGACACCTAGGAAAACAAAGGGCCTTTCGATACTATCGGATGTCCAAAACCCATCATCAGTTGAGCTCCCATTGGAATCCCAATTTTTCGAATCTTCCCCTCGCTTCCGGCGTCGCCAGAAATTCACCTAATCTCCTCATTAATGCGGGGTAAGCCGACCCCTTTGCCACTGCAAAAGGTTGCTCGGCAAAAGCCAAATCGTCATTCAGCTCGACGATTTCATTTTCTTCCAAAGTCACCGGACTAGCGAGTGCGTTACTTCGGTAAACCAAAGCCGCATCAAGTGATCGAGCCTGCACCGCAGACACAAGATCATCTCCTTTCGCAACCTTCACAGCAACATTGACTTCCAATTCTTTAGCTAATCCACGTCTCTCAAGCATGATCCGCGTTAATTCTCCCAGCGCACTTTTGCGACCATCACAAATTCCAAGCTTCACCCCTGGCTTTCCCAGATCTTTCAATTTGAAAAGCTCCTTTGGATTCCCCATTCGAACCAGCAAGACGATCTCATTCCGCGTCATAATTCGCCCCGTAAAAAATCGATCCTGAACCTTATTCAGGAACTTCGTATCACACGCAAAGTATCCTGCTGGCGTAGCCCCAGCATCCATCTGTGCAACCAGCGTCCCACAACCCTCGAAAACCGTATTCACCCGGCACCCCTCACGCTCCTCAAATTCCCGAACTCGCTCCTGAATCGCCGGCCTCAACATTGACCCCGAAAATAAAGTCACTTCCGGCTGATCTGACCATTTATCTCCCTCATCAGGAACCATAAACCCCATCTCCTGAAAGACCTTTCGCCCACGATCCCGCGCTGTGACATAACGGGCAAAATGTAGTGCTCTTTTTGCGTCCTTACTCGAAGTGAGCACCCCAATCGAAGCTCGCTTCGCTCTTTTTAAGAACTCGGGGACAGCAAGCCATTCCACCTCAGAAAAATTTTTCGCCACCGCATCCCACGCTAAGGAAACGTCCACAGCACCGGTCGCAACATCTTCCACAATCGCATTCACGGTTGGCTTAGTCACAACCACATTAGGATTAACCCTCGCCAACAATCCCTCCTCCTCCAAAACCTTCCAAGTAAATCTACCAACCGAAGCCGACCTCTCGGCCAAGGAAATCTTCAATCCTTCCTTTCCTAAATCCGAAAGTGTCGTCAAGCCCCGCGGATTACCTTTCGGAACCACCAGCCCAGCCGTCAAAAGCGCCACCGGAATCGCCTCTTCCATTAGGCCCTTTTCTCTCGCTGAATCGATATAGCTCTGGTCTGCAGGCAAATAAAGATCCCCACCTGCCAATTCGAGTTGGCTTGCCAAGGCTCCTGATCCACCAAACTGTAAATTAACCTTCACCCCAAACTCCTCCTCGTATTGACGGGCAATTTCACTCATCGGCTTTCGCAATCCCGCGGCACAGTGGAAGAGCAAGTCTGCCGATCCCGGCCCATCTCGGTCATTATCATTCGTCAACCACCAAAAAGCCCCTCCCAGCAGAACAAGAAGAATTCCAATCGTTAAAACAGATCTTTTCATGACTTACCTCCAGAACAGTGATGACAGTCCACGTCTCTGACAAGACGCACTTTCTTCATCCGCATGCATTTCGCATCAACATGAATCATTCGATCAACCGCTGGTTCGGCGAAGCGGGTCAGAAGCTTAATACCCTCTAAAGCCGCGATTTGAGCCACCATTGCAGAGACCGCCCCAATTACCGGGAAGCGACGTTTCCAATAAGCGGGGGGCTCTTTTACTAAACATCCAAGACAAGCCGATTTACCCGGGTCGACTGCGAGCACATGCCCCTCCATCGAGCACATTGCGCCGTCGACAAAAAACTTGTGCTGATTCATCGCCTCACGATTCATTAAAAGGCGCTCTTCGAAAAGAGGCGCGCAGGAGAAAACAATATCTGCCTGTTCAACAAGCCCTGAGATATTCTCCTCCGAAACATTCTGCCCTATTGATTCGATCTCTAGATCCCTATTGAATCGTTTCAACGTCTCTGCAGCCTGAACATGACGCGGGCCCTCTATGCCCTCATGAGTCATCAAAACCTGACGATTTAAATCATCCGGTCTCAACTCTCCCCCATGCGCAAGAATGATTCGCCCCACTCCTGCCGCTGCCAGCGACAAGGCCAAAGGCCCGCCCAGCCCACCAACTCGTGAAACCAACGCGGTTGAGCTCCTCAGTTTCTCCTGAGACTCACTCCCAAAGCCCGGAACATCTCGCTGCCAAGTGTAATAGTCCTCGTAGTTCACGATGAAATTCTCCCTCCCTCTAAAGTAATCACCCGATCTGCTTTCTCAAGAACTCTAGGGTCATGAGTCACCACCAAAACCGAACCTCCATTCTCAACAAAATCGCGTAGTCCTAAGACTACTGCTTCGGCACTCACGTCATCTAAATTCCCCGTTGGCTCATCGGCCAAAACTAACTTCGGACGATGAACTAAGGCCCGAGCCAAGCCTACTCTTTGTTGCTCTCCCGCACTCAACTCCTCCGGAATGTGGGACGCCCTCGCCTCAAGCCCCAACGAAATGATCAACTGATCCGCCCGGGATCGATCTCCACCAGCGACGAGAATATTAGCTCGGATATCAAGATAAGGAATCAGCCTTGCATCTTGAAAAACCAGTCCAATCACCTCTTTACGAAAGCGTGTTTTCTCCAATCCACTCATTTCCAAGACATCGGATCCAGCGACCTGGATCGATCCCTTATCGGGACCTAACAAGCCAGCCACAACATACAAAAGAGTCGACTTCCCCGCCCCACTCGGACCGCGAAGGGCAACAAACTCGCCCACTCCCATTCGCAGAGAAACATCATCAAGAGCCACCACTGTGTCATACGACTTCGACAAGCCAACCAACCTCAGCAGTTGGCTCTTATCCGTATTAATCGTGCTTTGTTTACTCACCGGTAGGTAGGATCGTATTTTCCGCAAGATGACCCAAGTTAAAGATTTCGTAATTTTGTCCGCTATTCCAATTGGGCTTAAGCCAGAGCACCCAATCAGAGCTGGTCCCAACATTCCCCAGATCCACCACCAACTCCAATATCTTCACGCCGGACACATCAACCTAGGATCTAAACCGCTAGCCGGAAAATCACCCTAGCACCTGGTATGGCTCTCACAATAGAGACTAAAATTTATCTGAAAAAATTCCAAAGGCCGTCACGGTCCAGCGGTCCAGAATTTCAGGCCACGCCAAAAAAAAGGCACAATTTCCAAATTTTGACGCATGTATAGATGAGGATTCCTTTTTAGCTCCTTCCGAATCACGTAATCATTTAATCAAAGTGTCTCTAAAGAAAAGTATCATCCGATATGAAGCAATTACCGCTCGCGAAAAAAGTTTGATGTCTTTGAACGAGCCTCTGGTAGGTAAAAGTCTAGATAATCACTCTGATTTAGATCAGAAACATCCAAACTGTAATTTAGAATATATTATCAAACTTCCGTCTTCTGTTTGTTAATATCGATTTCAGCCTCATCCATCTGAATTTTGAAAGAGCAGAAGCCCATAGATCCCCAATTCCAAATTCAGCTTGAAGCTGAATTTGAAAAACTCACATCTTTACCAAGTGATTGTTGGCAGACTGAGCTAGAGAAACGGACGGATTTGACTGAGAAAGTTAAATCAGCCCTCTTGGAACTTTTAAAAGCCCATGACACCATGCCGATGCGATTCATGGACTCTGAAGTCATCCGTGAAATGTATGATCAGACCAATCTCAAAAGCGATGAGGATGTTGCTAGCACATCACCGCCCTCTTTTGAAAACGGGACCTTGATTGGATCTTACCGATTAGAAACCGAGATTGGGCAAGGTGGCTTTGGTGTCGTCTGGTTGGCCAAACAAGTCGAGCCATACGAACGAGAAGTCGCAATCAAGATCCTGAAACTGGGAATGGATTCGCGCGCCATCCTCAAGCGTTTTAAGGTTGAACAACAAATCCTGGCAATGATGGATCACCCGAATATTGCCCGTCTCATTGAGTCTGGAACTACAAGAACCGGACAACCTTTCTTTGTGATGGAACTAGCGAGAGGCTTGCCCATTACAAAATATTGTGACGAAAAATGTTTAGATATCCCCTCACGGCTCAATCTTTTCATCGACGTTTGTTTTGCTGTAAACCATGCCCATCAAAAAGGAGCAATTCATTGTGATCTTAAACCATCCAACATCCTTGTTGTTAATACAGCAAAAGGGCCCCTCGCTAAAGTAATCGATTTTGGAATCTCTCAAGTAATTCAAACTCCAAAATTTCTATTAACTCAAGTCGTCACGGCCGAAGGCCAAATATTGGGGACTCCAGACTACATGGCACCTGAGCAATTTTACTCGGATAAAGCAACTGATACTCTCTCAGATATTTATTCACTCGGGGCTATTCTTTACGAATTATTGATTGGAAAGCCTCCTTGCTGCTCTGAAGAATCAAAATATCCATCTCAAGAAAGGATACGACGCGGCGAGCGTGACCTCCAAACACCATCTGAAGCTTTCAAAAACTATCAAGCTGCCGATCGCATCGCAATTGCACGTGCAAGGAATTCGAGGACTCAAGAAATCCAACGCCGAATCAGTAAGGATCTTGAAGCCATACCGATGAAAGCACTCAGAAATAACCCCACAGAGCGCTACGCCACAGTTATCGGATTATTGAATGATATTCGTAGATCAATGTCCAATCTGCCCATACAGGCAAGACCCCAAAGCAAGCTGTACTCCTTCCAAAAGTTTTTTCGGCGAAACCGAGTAGCGGTGGTAGCGGCATCAATAATCGTTTTCTCTTTTTTCATCTCAGCCCTCTTTAGTTCCCATCAGGCCTCGCTCGCACAAAATGCCCGTATC
>ERZ802830.3531-NODE-3531-length-13176-cov-13.6665_pt1 | contig 13176 bp, 11 predicted proteins | sample MGYA00345654_ERZ802830 | MGnify/ENA primary metagenome ERZ802830 (study PRJEB30503, sample SAMEA104212375) | marine metagenome | biome: Westerlies Biome; feature: [SRF] surface water layer (ENVO:00010504) within the epipelagic zone...; material: water... | reverse complement strand
TTTGAAGGAGGGGTGAAGGTTACTAAAGCTAGATCAAGTCCATCTAATGAAGTCCCCGACATACAGCCTAAGGCAGTAATTGCCTCATTTGGGCTCTTGTTAAATTTGAAATCTTCAGATTTATCGAATCGAGTCATAATGTCTCAAATCTACTAAACATAATAGATTGATTTTAACTGGATATATCGTGAGGCCCTTCATTCGTATTTTTGCCTAAACAGATTCCATTTTTCAAATCTGATCTAATTATGAATTTTAACTTATCGGAAGAACATTTATTAATTCGTGATACTGCAAGGTCTTTTGCTCAAAAGGAACTTATGCCTGGAGTTATTGAAAGAGATAATAATCAGCAATTTCCATCTGATGGAGTGAAAAAAATGGCTGAATTAGGCTTTTTAGGAATGATGACAAGCCCAAACTACAAAGGGGGAGGTATGGATACTATCTCTTATGTTTTAGCAATTGAAGAAATATCAAAATGTGATGCCTCTGCTGCGGTTATAATGAGCGTTAATAATTCATTGGTATGCTGGGGTTTAGAGGAGTATGGTACGGATAAACAAAAAACCAAGTACTTAACTAAACTAGCATCTGGAGAGTTATTAGGAGCATTTTGTTTAAGTGAGCCAGAAGCGGGAAGTGATGCTACGAGTCAAAAAACAACAGCTATTGACATGGGTGATCATTATTTATTAAATGGAACAAAAAATTGGATAACTAATGGTTCAAGCGCTTCAATATATCTGGTAATGGCTCAAACGGATGTTTCTAAAGGTCATAAAGGAATAAACTGCTTCATCGTAGAGAAAGAAATGATGGGTTTTCAAGTTGGAAAAAAAGAGGATAAGCTTGGAATTCGAGGAAGCGATACCCATTCAATTATGCTAACTGATGTTAAAGTTCCAAAAGAGAATCGGATTGGAGAGGACGGATTCGGATTCAAATTTGCGATGAAAACTTTATCTGGAGGAAGAATAGGAATTGCTGCCCAGGCTCTTGGGATTGCCTCAGGGGCTTTTGAACTATCTGCTAAATATGCAAATGAACGAAGATCCTTTAACAAAAAAATTGGCGAGCATCAAGCAATAGCCTTCAAACTTGCTGATATGGCAACTAAAATTGAGGCAGCAAGACATTTAGTTTTAAAAGCTGCTTGGTTAAAGGATAACAACCAACCATATTCGAAAGAGTCAGCAATGGCAAAACTTTACGCCTCAGAAGTTGCTATGGATGTTACCATTGAAGCCGTCCAAATTCATGGAGGATATGGATTTGTAAAAGAATATCATGTAGAAAGGTTTATGCGAGATGCTAAGATTACTCAAATCTATGAGGGGACTTCTGAAATACAGAGAATTGTCATTTCAAGAGATATATTGAGTCAGGCTGAATAAGATTAGTTATAATGGACTCGATCTCACCTTTTAAGATTATCAATGTCTTAATTTTTTTAGGGTGTTCCCCAAGGGATTACTTTACGTTCCAATTAGTCTCACTCAACCACATACAGAACTAATGAAAATTAATTTGGACAGATTCTATCCACATTAATTTTCCAATCTTAACAATAACTTATTATTTTGAAGACATTTGATTCACATCTCTATCCCATATTGGAGGTGATGAAAAGAAGAAAAATAGATTTAGTTGTTCTTTCAGATATTCATTTAGGTACGCGAGGGTGCAGAGCTAATGAGTTAATTAACTATCTGAGAACTATCAAACCCGAAAAAATCATTCTAAATGGAGATATAATTGATATTTGGCAATTTAAAAAAAATTATTTTCCGAAATCTCATTTAAAAGTAATAAGAATGCTCTTAGATTTTTTATCCAAAGGAACCAAGATTTATTATCTACCTGGAAATCATGATGAGGTTCTTCGAAAGTTTAATGGTTATGGAATGAAAAACTTTAAGATAAGTAATAAGGTGGTATTAAAGTTAAATGGTAAAAAAGCTTGGTTTTTTCATGGTGATGTATTTGATATAACAATGAAATATTCTAAATGGGTTGCAAAGCTAGGGGGTATAGGTTATGATTTTTTGATTAGGATGAATTTTATAGTGAATCGTTTTAGGGAATGGAGAGGTGTAGAGAAAATATCATTTTCTAAATACATTAAATACAAAGTCAAGGAAGCGGTCAAATATGTTAATCAATTTGAAGAAATTGCTCTTGGTATAGCTTCTGAAAATAATTACGATTTAGTTGTCTGTGGACACATACATCAGCCAGTTATTAGGGATCAAATAATAAAGGGTAAAAATATAACTTATCTAAACTCTGGTGATTGGGTAGAAAATTTAACTTCACTTGAGTACAACAAAGACAGATGGAATTTATTTGAATATGATCCTAATAATTTCAGGCACCTGAAAAAAGAAACAAATTCAACAATTGATAAATCTACAAATGAACTTTTTTTATTAATGCTTAAAGATTATAAATCTTGAAAATTTTATACGCAGTTCAATGTACCGGGAACGGTCATATAATCAGAGCAAATGAATTAATTAAAATTCTTAAGGAACGAGCTGAAGTTGATATATTGACTAGTGGAAGTGAATCTTCATTAAAATTAAAACATGATGTAAAATACCAATATAAAGGTTTGAGTTTTGCATTCGGAAAGAGAGGAGGAATTGATTTTTTAAAAACATTAAAATTAATCAATCCAATTAGTTTTATTCAAGAGATTTATAATTGCCCAGTTGACAAATACGATTTAATAATTAATGATTTTGAACCCGTCTCTGCCTGGGCATGTTTTTTTAAAGTAAAAAATTGTAAAGCATTGAGTCATCAATTCTCTTTGTTATCACATAAAGTTCCAAAAGGATCAAAAGTGAATTTGATTCAGTCATTTATTTTAAAATATTATTCTCCTGTTCAGAAAGGCTATGGATTTCATTTTGAAAAATATGATAAAAATATTTTTCCCCCAATAATTAAATCCAACCTAAGAAATAAAGAAATTAAAAATGGATCTCACATAACTATTTATCTGCCATCATATTCAGATGAGAATCTTTTTGCTTTATTTTCAAAAATTTACAAGCAATATTGGCATGTTTTTTCACCACATACAAAGCACAGGTATAGGAGAGGAAATATTTCATTTTTTCCTACAGGATATGATGAGTTTGAAGAAAGTTTATTATCATGTTCAGGAGTAATATGTAATTCAGGTTTTGAAACTCCGTCTGAAGCACTATTTCTAGGAAAAAAATTATTGGTTATTCCAATGAAGTATCAATTTGAGCAACATATGAATGCATTTGCCTTAGACAAAATGGGAGTTAAAGTTCTAAAAGAACTCAATGAAAACTCAATGAATGAAATTAGAAAATGGATTAAAAAAGCTAATGCAGTTAGGATGAATTATCCAGATGAAAATAAGAAAATCATTGATACAATTTTAATTGATTATATAAGAGAACAATCAAATGATAAAATTTCTACGGTTTAAATACCATACAAATCAAAGGGATGCAACACTCTAAGAGATTGTTAAGTGTCTAATTTCAAAAATTAAATTTTCACTAGTTCGAATCTAACATTTGGGAACACTTTTCGGATTTATAAAGTGCTGATTAAGAGTAAATATTTTTTTGTGGGTAATATTGTTTTCGGAAAATCTTTATTTCTCCTTATCTGGGATCTCTAATTCATTCAAATAGCTTGCAAGCTCAACGGTTAAATCCATATTTTCTTTTGCGTAGAGCAGATTAGACTCGTAAATAAGTACAATATCCAAGTCTAAATCATCTTTCATCTTATCGATAGCTTGATCTACTTGGCTTTTAACAAATGTATTCATCTCTAACTCTTCTTGTTGTAGCTCTCCAGTCCTCTGCTGCTCCAAGGCTTGGTATTGCTGTTGAATTCTTTGAAAATCAAGTTGAGCTCTTTCTAATTCTATTTTGGATAGATTTGGAGCTGCTTGTTGCAGAACTTCATATTCGGTCTGAATATTTTGTTGACTCCTGATGAGTTCAGCTTCCATTTTTTTGGCTTTGGCTTCAATTTCTTTTACAAGCACACCGTGGTAATCATATAGCTTGGTCAAACTATCCAGACGTACAAAGCCAATGTTCATTTCATCAATTTTTGCAGACGTATTTTGTTTTCTTGATTGGTTATCGCAAGATGCGGTGACAAATAAAAATAAAGTAACAATTATCAAGTTATATTTTTTCATGTTGGCGAAATTAATCAAAAGTGTTCAGCAATTGTAGAATTTATTAAAACATCTTCTGCAATATTGGGAATTGTCACTCGCAGGGACGATTCTCTTTCCATTTCTCTTTGAATGGCAACAAGTGCCTCTGGATTTCTTGCCCATGCGCGTCTAGCTATGCCGTTATTGACATCATAAAATAGCATGGATTTTATCTTTTTTTCAGTTTCTATTGATCCATCAAGTAACATTCCGAAACCTCCATTAATAACTTCTCCCCATCCAACGCCTCCACCATTGTGTAGGCTGACCCATGTTGCCCCTCGAAAAGAGTCTCCTATTGCATTATGAACCGCCATATCTGCTGTGAATTTGGATCCATCATAAATGTTTGAGGTCTCTCTATAAGGAGAGTCGGTTCCACTAACATCATGATGGTCTCTTCCTAATATTACTGGACCTATTTCTCCATTTTTTATTGCTTCGTTGAATGCTTTGGCGATTGCTATTCTTCCAATACTATCTGCATACAGTATTCTCGCTTTGGAGCCTACGACTAAATTATTATGTTCCGCATTTTCTATCCATTTCAAATTATCTTCAAGTTGCATTCGGATATCTTTGGGTGCTTTTGGAATTAATTCGCGTATGATTTTCGAAGCTATTCTATCTGTGATTTTTAAATCTTCTTCTTTCCCACTTGAGCAAACCCATCTAAAAGGTCCAAATCCAAAATCAAAACACAGTGGTCCTAAAATATCTTGAACATAACTAGGATATATAAAATCTTCTCCGTTCTCTTTTAATACATCCGCGCCTGCTCTGCTGGATTCAAGTAAGAATGCATTCCCATAATCAAAGAAATACATTCCTTTGGAGTGAAGGAAATTTACAGCAGCGATATGCTTTTTTAGTGTTGATTCAACCTCCTTTTTAAATTTTTTAGGGTCCGAAACCATCAAATCGTTGGCTTCTTTGTAACTATAGCCTTGAGGGTAATAGCCTCCTGCCCAAGGGTTGTGTAATGATGTTTGGTCGGACCCTAAGTCCACATTCAAATTATTTTGAATTACGGCCTCCCACAAATCAACAATGTTCCCAATAAATGCAATGGATTTGTTTCCTTTTTCCGAATGTGATTTAGATGCAGATAGTATAGCATCATTAACGTCATAGTGAATTTCATCCACCCATCCTTGATTGTACCTTTTGAGTGCAGCAGTTTCATTTATTTCAGCAGTAATGCTTACCATTCCAGCAATGGATGCAGCTTTTGGTTGCGCTCCACTCATCCCGCCAAGGCCCGCAGTTACAAATATTTTTCCCTCAAGGTTTCCTTTACAAAATTTTCTTGCAGCATTCATTAATGTAATCGTTGTTCCATGGACAATACCTTGAGGACCAATATACATGTAACTTCCCGCAGTCATCTGGCCATATTGAGTTACTCCAAGAGTATTATATTTTTCGAAATCAATTGATTTTGAGTAATTAGGAATCATCATTCCATTTGTAACCACCACTCGAGGCGCTCCTTCATGAGAGGGAAACACCCCTTGTGGATGACCGCTATGAATGTGGAGAGTTTCATTCATTTTTAATTCTGCTAAATATTTCATAGTCAGTCGATATTGAGCCCAATTTTGAAATACTGCTCCATTTCCTCCGTAAGTAATCAGTTCATGTGGGTGTTGAGCAACTGAAGGATCCAAATTATTTTGGATCATCAACATAATTGAAGCGGCCTGGCTGCAACAAGATGGATAATCTTTTAAAGATCTTGCATGCATCTTATAATGTGGCCTGTAACGATACATGTAAATTCGACCGTAATTTTTTAACTCCTGAGCAAATTCATCAGCAAGTTTTGGGTGCAATTCAGGATTAAAATACCTAAGAGCATTTTTTAATGCCAACTTTTTTTCTTCTTTAGTTAAGACGTCTTTTCGTTTTGGAGCATGTGAAATCTCCGGATCATATCCTCGATGGTCGGGTAAAAAATTAGAAATTTCTTGTAAAATATCTTTTTGGAAATCGTTCATCTCCTTTTAATTATTATTCTCTGACAAAAAAGGGCAGTGTTTGCATTTATTATTACAACAATAACCCCTTTTTAAGTGATGTTGTTCAGTAAAGACAATGAAACCCTCTGAATTATAATAGTAATCATCTTGATTCAATTCATTCATTTTGATATAAACACTTTTTTAGATTACGTATTTAATAAAATAAAGATATGATGACATTAACTTTACTTTTTGGATAACCTCATGAAAGTAATATCATTATTCATAATTCACAGTTTCATAATTTGTTCAAGCCTATTTTCTCAGGTTTCTTTATCAAGAACTGATTATATTGAGAAATATCAGAAGTTGGCAATTCGTGAAATGAAAAGATCTGGAATTCCAGCTTCAATAACTCTAGCTCAGGGTATTTTGGAAAGTGGGAACGGGAATAGTAGACTAGCAAAAGAGGCGAAAAATCACTTTGGTATTAAATGTCATGAAAACTGGTTTGGGAGTGTAATTTATGCAGATGATGATCTACAAGATGAGTGCTTCCGTTCCTACAATAAGGTGATAAAAAGTTATCGTGATCACAGTTTTTTTCTTACATCGCGTAGCAGATATGATGAATTATTTACATTGGATCCGCGTGATTACAAATCTTGGGCTCTGGGTCTACAAAGTTCGGGTTATGCGACGAATAAGGAATATGCTCTTCGTTTGATAAAAATTATAGAAAGTGAGAGGTTATTTGAATTAGATATTTCACCAAAAAATAAAAAGTTAAAAGAAGCAAGGTTTGGTGAAAGATTGAATATTACCCCTAATGGTAAATGTTATGTGATTTTTCAAAAAGGAGAAACCATAGAATCTTTTGCTGCTGATTACGGTTTGTCCATAAATAGATTATTGTTTTTTAATGATTTAACATATTCCTCGGAGGTTAAAAAAGGTGATAAAATTTATGTAGAGAAAAAAGCTAGATCCTTTACAAGGAAACTTCGAAAGGTTATTACTCATCGATTAAACTCCAACGAGGATGCACATTTTATATCCCAATTCTATGGTATCCAAATGTGTCAATTATACGGTCTTAATAATTGGCCAGTTGGCTACCAGCCAAAAGAAGGAGAATTAGTTAAGCTAAAATGATTTTATTTCATTTTTGAAGATGAGATGCACCATCTGCCTAAATCATCTTCTATTTGCATGGAGATTCCACTCCAATGAGGAGAACTTTTTATACCCTTCACATTTGTTGCATTTGAAACCCACCAGCAATTCGCTTCTGCTGGCTGTGTCCTTAACCAATGAATTGCATTTTGGTAATACTCCTCTTGATTTTTAGATCGAATGGCTTTAAGAAATGAAGCATATTTATTAAATGAAATTGTATCATCTACTGAAACTAAAAAGTCTCCTACACTTTTGGAGTAAGAGAAAAGAGGAAGCAAATTTTTTTCATTTATTGATGTGATTTGAAATTGATCTGATTTTACCCAATTTGATATTTCAATTCTTTTGTCTTGAGTTACATAAGTAATCGCTTTGAAAGGCTTGCCCCATCTCCCACTAAAGCATAATTCACCAATTGCTTTTGAAGTATATATTACATCTTGATATATGAGCTCGGAATTGTTTTGCATCCATGCACCCCAATTAAGAGAGGGGACCATCCATCTCCACCCAGGGAAAGAGATGGAGTTTGAATTTTTTATATTTTTAAAAATGGTCTCAGAAAGATCAAAATTCTCAGAATTAAGGATTACAGAATTTGAATCTTCTGATTTTCTAAAGTTCCAAGACAAAACTTCATTTTGAACCAGACGGTAATCCATAAATTTATCATTTATAGGTTTTCCCCCGTATAAAGGCCAGAATTTGGAAAAAGTTTGATTTGAGATAGTTATAAAATCATTGTTTTCCATCTTATTTACTAGCCGATTTAAAAACTTGAGATCAATTTCTTCAATTCTGGTTTTTTCCAATTGGCGGATACTTTCTTCCACCAAAATTGTTGATGTGCTAAGGAGAATATATCCTGGAGTTTCTCCTATTACCAAAGAATTCGTTTGCCATAGAGTCCCTATCGAATAAGACCGTCGCTTTAAATTTTTTTCCATTTTAAGTTGAGATGGGTGCCATGATTCCAATGATTCTATCGGTATACTTATAAGCCAGTGGAGATCACTGGCACCAATTGGATGATAACTAGCAATGGCTTTTCCTATTAAATTATATTTTATTTTATTTTTTAAAAATTTTAAATCTTTAATGTTGGGTAGGTCATCGTTCTGAAAATGTGATAAATTATGGAAGGAAGAATTATCTATTGAGATTATCGCTAATGGATTTTTAGGCAAAGATTCTAACTTATTACCATCGGAGTTAGAATTTGAGCAGCAAGACACGCTAATTGCAAGATGAACTAATACAACTATTTTAAATAATCTTGAAGAAAATGTAATGATACTGGTCATTGTTTCAAAAATCAAATTCTTGTTGAGGGTTCTTCCATTTGAAAGATTTCCGATGTAGTTCTGAAGTCCCAAATTGCATCATTGCTAATTTATGACCTAAGCTCGGGTATCCTTTGTTTTTATCCCATCCATATTCAGGTAATTTTTCATGTGCTTTTATCATAAATTCGTCACGACTAGTCTTGGCAAAGATGCTTGCTGCTGAAATTGCCTGGAATCGACTATCACCCTTTATCTCGCAACGATGACGAATATTTCCGTATGGCTTAAACTGATTCCCGTCAATTAATAATAAATGGGGTTCCATACCCAATTTATCTATAGCTCTGTGCATTGCTAAAAAAGTTGCTTGAAGAATATTTAATTTATCTATTTCTCTAGGACTGGAGCTGCCAACTGCCCAGTATTCTTTGGGTAAAATTTTTTCTAGTTTTTTTCTTAATGAAGCTCTTTTTTTAAAATTTAATTTCTTTGAATCAGTTAGACCCTTGACTTTGAGGCCTGCTGGCCAAATTACAGCGCTAGCAAAAACTGGACCTGCAAGACATCCTCTACCTGCTTCATCTATCCCTGCAGTTGTGAGGAATTCAAAATTCATCAGGTAAAATTTCTTTGAAGGACTTCCAGACTTGATCTGCGGAAGTGCTCCATTTAAAATGTTTTGCTCGCTCTAGCCCTTTTCTTTTTAAGCTATCCACTTTTTGAATGTCTTGAACTGCAAAATTCAATGCTAAAATCCAGTCTTCTATATTTTCTGGTCTTGAATAGTGAGCAGCATCATCTGCAATTTCAGGCATGCATGAGGAATTAGAGGATAAGACCAAGCAATTTGATGCCATAGCTTCAATTAAAGGAATGCCAAAACCTTCAAAATAACTCGGGAAAACAAATGCCGAGGCGCCTCCGAAAAAATTATTTAATTCATTTCTAGGTATGAAGCCAGGGAGAATAATTCTATTAGAACCATTTCTTAAGGCTGTATTTAATTCTTCATCTTTATGAAGAGGACGTCCTCCAATTACAAGACGGTGATGATTACCGGGATTTAATAAACACCATTTATTGAACGCTTGAACAAGTGTTTTTAAATTTTTTCTTGGAGTAAATGCCCCCAAGAAGCAGAAATAGGGATTTCCCTTTCCAAATTTATGCTGTGCCACTTTTATTTGCTTATCAGTTAGAGGAGAAAAATCCTCTTGAGGAGCATTATAGGTTATGCCTATATCTTTCTCGTCAATAAAATAAGTGGATACTATATCTTGCTTGGTTGTGTTAGAAACTGTTAAAATTTTATCTGCATCCAAAGCTGATCTTTTGCATACTTTTCGATAGTAATTCCCAACGATTTTGGGTATCTCGTGAGGTCTGTGAACGAAGTTTAAATCATGAATGGTGGTAATTAATTTGATCTGTTTTCCATTTAAAGATTTTCTGCTCGGTAATAAACCATCAGGAGACCAATAAATGCAGGCATCTAATTCTATGAGTTTTTTAGGTACCAACCACTCGTTCCATAGCTTCCAAATCCAAGGATGTCTAGCTGCAGGTCGAATTATATGACATTTAGCACCTGGGTATATATGAGGTTCTTCTGGTGTCCTATCATACAAAATATGCCAGTTAATCTCTGGATGAAGCTTTACGAGTAGGCTAATTATACTATGACTATACCATCCGGTGCCCTCTAATTTGCCCGCAAGAAGCCAGCGTCCATTAATTGCTATTGTAATTGATTGGGGCATTACCTCAAAAGTATGACCTTTGCCCCATGTCTGTCAAATTTTTCAATTCAGATTGGAATTCTCTTTTAAAGACCAGCTCCCTTGTGTTAATTCTGAAAATACTGGGTGCGATCGGAGGTTATTCATTTGTTTGGGTTGTGATTAAGGTATATGGCTCCGAGGCATACGGACTTTTTGAAGTGGCATTTACTTTTTTAAGTATACTAGGAGCAATATCCAAATGGGGTACAGATGGATTGATTCTTCGAGAAATTCCAAATTTGAATAAAGTAAAAGGATGGGGATTTGTGAGAAGAGTCCAGAGCTTTGTTGGTATATCATCCATATTGTTTGCAGTTATACTTTTTTCATCCTCTAATCTATTGGAGACTTTTTTCAAAGATGATGGACTAGGGTTTTATCTCAGAATTACGGCAGCAAGTATTCCATTTTTTTCACTTTTTCAAATTCACTCTGAATATCTACGAGCGCGAAAAAAATGGCTTTTATATGGGGTTTTTCAAACTAGTTTCTTTTTAGGACTCATTTCTGCTTTCATTTATATTTTTCCTGGGCTACTTAGTTTTTATGGGCCTATGGGTTTTGTACTCAGTGCTTTGTTTTTAGCATTCTTAAGCATTAGATTACATGGTCCTCTTTTTCATAAAGGCTGGAGCTCATTAAAAAAATATGCTTCCAGCGCTACGTCAATGTTTTTAACGGGCGCATTATTTATGATCATGTCTTGGTCAGATACTTTGGCTGTCAGTTATTTTATGTCTGCTGAGGATGTTGCAAATTATAGGGTGGCTTTTAAAATAGCGACACTGATAACTTTTACTCAGTTCGCTATAAATGCTCGAATTGCTCCTCAGATTTCATCTTTATGGTCTCAAAAAAAGCCAAAAGAATTACAGTCTGTTATTTATAAAGCCTCTCTGGTAAATGTAGTTTTAGGTATTCCTATTTTCTTACTGATTGTGGTCTTCGGACAATTTTTATTATCCTTTTTTGGGGAGGAGTTTGAGACCTCTTTAAATGTGCTTAGAATCCTTTGTTTTGGTCAAGTAATAAATGCCCTTTGTGGGCCTGTGATGTACCTATTAAATATGACTGGTAATGAAAATAAAGCGCGAAATATTATGATTTATACTGCAATTCTAAATATTGCAGCCAATATCGTTCTAATCCCTCATTTCGGACTTCAAGGTGCAGCATGGTCTACATCGCTATCTATGATATTATGGAATGTTGCTGCTTTGATTATTGGTTTTAATAGAACTGGGATACGAACATTAATTTTTTGGCGTTAAATCATGGTGAGTCCTGATATCTTTTTAATTGGAGCTGCTAAAGCAGGTACGACAACCATATCGGATTGGATGGCTATGAATCCTAAGATTGCATTGGCGAGGATTAAAGAGTCGAATTATTTTTCGAAGGAGATAGATCCTAACAATTTTTCGAAAGCATTTTCTTCAATATCTCCCTCAATCCCTTCAAAATACTGGGAAGGGGATAAATTAGAATTTAGACATCAAGGTTTTATAAAGGATTCTCAATCATATGCTCGAATTTTCGAGCATTCACAGGAGGGTCAAAAGCTTGCGGATTGCTCAACAAGTTATTTTTGGAGTAAAAAGGCTCCTGATCTGATCAAAAAAAATTCTCCAAACGCTAAAGTCTTATTGATTTTAAGGAATCCCGTCGATAGAGCTTGGTCACATTATCGTATGGCTAGAAAATATGGCCTTACACAAGAGGGTTTTTTAGAGGAACTCGAAAAGGATTTTTTGTCTGAATCGGTTTGGGGAAGAAGTCAAAACTTTTATCATCTAAGTTGTTATTCGGAAAGTTTAACGCGATGGATGCAAATTTTTGATAAAAGTCAGCTCAAAATTGAGATTTATGAGAGTTTTTTTGATGATCCCCAAGAAAATTGGGATCGAGTATGTGATTTTTTTGGAGTGGAGGCTAATTCTATTTCGGAATTGGATAAAAAGCATGAAAGTCAGGATCCAAGATCTCCAAAAATTCAAAAAATTATTTTCAAAATGAACCTTAAATCTATTCGCCTCTTGGTTCCCAAGAAACTATATTTTTATCTCAAGAATTTACTTTTTTATAAAAAACCTGAAGTTTTAAGCTCTGAGATCCGAAATAAGGCTATGAAATACTTCACTAATGATATTGATCGGCTAGAGACCTTGATGGGAAGAAGCCTATCTTTGTGGAATCAACATTAAATCAATGGACACTACATCTCAAAATCTCCTAAACTTTTTATTCCAGTGGCGAAAACCTTTAGTAATTATTCCCCTATTGGCTGGTATTTCGGCTGCTATTGGATCAATGCCGATTTTTATTGACCCATTATATGAGTCAACAGTTATTGTCTTTCCATCAACTACAAATTCCCCTTCAAAAGCTTTACTCCCTCAGGATTCTTACCAGGATCAAGATTTTTTAGAATTTGGCGCTGAAGAGCAAGCAGAGCAGTTAATTCAGATTTTGAATTCAGATGTAATTTTCGACACCATCACCAGTGAGTTTGATCTAAAAAATCATTATAATTTAGACTTAGAAAGTTCAACTCTACGAACTGATTTATTTGAAGAATATTCCGAAAAAATATCTTTTGGCCGGACTCAATTCATGAGTGTTGAAATCAAAGTTCTTGATAAAGATCCCCAGTTAGCATCTGATATTGCGAATTCGATAACAAGCTTATTAGACAGAGTGAAGAGTAGAATTCAAAGAGATCGGGCTCTTGTGGGTTA
>ERZ802830.3527-NODE-3527-length-13193-cov-14.8927_pt1 | contig 13193 bp, 10 predicted proteins | sample MGYA00345654_ERZ802830 | MGnify/ENA primary metagenome ERZ802830 (study PRJEB30503, sample SAMEA104212375) | marine metagenome | biome: Westerlies Biome; feature: [SRF] surface water layer (ENVO:00010504) within the epipelagic zone...; material: water... | reverse complement strand
AGCAGGTTCGAGTATCTTCTAGGAGGAAAAACAATGAAACATACCTATGGTCGAATTAAATTAGCGTTGGCCAGCGCCGCACTTTTAATCACACCAAACTTGGCATCCGCCAGCGTAAATCTACAAACTGATGATTTTGTTGGAATCTCATTTTGGTTGATATCAATGGCAATGATCGCCACCACCGTTTTCTTGTTGATGGAAAGTTCTCGTGTCAAAGGCAAATGGAAAACATCGCTCAATGTTAGCGCCCTAGTCACTTTAATAGCTGGCGTGCATTACTTCTACATGAGAGATGTGTGGATAACTGAACAAGCTACACCAATTGTATACCGCTACATCGATTGGTTGATCACTGTTCCATTGCAAATGGTTGAATTCTACCTAGTGCTTGCTGCCATCACGGTAGTATCAGGCGGGATATTCTGGCGTTTGTTGATCGGGTCATTTGTGATGTTGATCGCAGGCTATTGTGGCGAAGCTGGATACGTCAATCCTATGCTTGGCTTTATCATCGGGATGGCCGGTTGGGCCTATATTCTGTATGAAATCTTCATGGGTGAAGCAAGTCAAGTCGCCGCAGAACAGGGAAGCGATGGAGTCCAATCAGCGTATTCAACGATGCGTTGGATTGTGAGTATTGGCTGGGCAATCTACCCAATCGGTTACTTTATGGGCTACTTCACTGGCGCTGGTCCTGAGGCGTCTGCAAATTCGCTGAATATAATATACAATTTGGCGGATGTTATAAACAAAATCGCCTTCTGCCTAGTAATCTGGCATATCGCAGTGACAGAATCTGAAAAAGAAGCGTAATTAAATATTGCTTTGAGGCAGCCTTACATTGGCTGCCTCATCCTAGGTAAAAATTGGTATCGCTTACGTAGGAGATGTATGGTTAATGTCTGGTGAACTAAGGCAGGCCCCGAACCTGCATTTATTTCAAAATGATTTGGTTTTGGATGCTCCAGGTGACACGGTTGATACGCTGCATAACTTTATTCTGAGTAGATTACCTAAATCTGACACCGCCTTGGCCGAAGCTGCGCGACACCACTTTGCTAAACCCGGCAAGATGTTGCGGGCAAAAATGGCTTTACGAGCCGCGAAAATATTGAAAATTGATGCCGCGGCTTCGTTGCATTGGGCTGTCGCCATCGAAGTCCTGCACAATGCTTCGCTTATTCACGATGATATATGTGATGGCGATCAACTGCGCCGGGGGCGCCTGTCGGTGTGGTCCAAGTACGGACGCAATGTTGCGTTGACATTGGGAGATTGGCTAATCGCGCTTGCATTTGAACTGGCCGCCGAGGCGGGCCAGCGGGCGCAGACCCCGTCATTGGTGAAAATACTGGCCCAGCATATGGCCACAACAACCGCCGGTGAAGCCGCCGAGTTTTCCCTGCATACTGGCCTCGATTGGGACCGGTATCTCAAAATTGCTGCCGATAAGACCGCCCCATTATTAACTGCTCCGCTGGAAGGCGTGGCGGCTATGGCGCTACACGGAAATGCAGCCGCTGCGATTGGGTCGTATTTTCGCAGCCTTGGGACAGCCTATCAAATAGCCAACGATATATTGAACTTTCGGGCCTTGGACGGCGCGGCCGATCTTGGGTCTGACCTAGCCCGACGCGCCCCAAATGCAGTGGTTGTCCAGTACCGGCAGACCCTTTGTGCTGAGAGCTTGGCAGCTTTTGATGATTGGTGCGTTCTGGGGTCTTTGGATAATCTAAAAATGTGGCAAAACAATATTTTGCAATCGGATGCGCTGGCCCTCAGCGCTCATGAGATGCACAACGCACTGGAGCAGACCGCTTTGTATGCGCAGGCATTGCCGGTTGGTTTGATCGAGGCTATTTCCCCTGTGCAATCGCTGTTGACGCAGGTATGCATGAGATCTGTCGCGCCGGTGAACTGCTGACGCGCAAGGCGAGGCATTCAAACAATGACTTTACAGGACCTTGAACATGCTCCGCAGGCTGACGCGTCTTCTATGGGCAGCGTTCTCGTTATCGGAGCCGGTTTCGGCGGTATAGCGGCGGCGCTACGCATGCGGGCAAAAGGCTTCGAGGTCACGCTGGTTGACCGGTTGCAGGCGATTGGTGGGCGGGCCCAAGTATTTGAGCGCGGCGGCTTCCGTCATGACGCTGGACCGACAGTGATCACTGCGCCCTTTTTATTTGACGAATTATTTGAGCTGTTTGGTGAAGACCGCAGTGACTATGTCGAATTTCGGGCGCTTGACCCATGGTACCGGTTTTATTTTCATGGTGGACGCCAATTTGACTATCGCCGGACGGTCGAGGACACCAACGCAGAAATCAGAAAGTTTGAACCGGCAGACGTTGCGGGCTATGCGCGCTTGCTGGAAACGTCAAAAGCCATCTTTGAGGTCGGCTTTGAAAAACTGGCGGATCGGCCGTTCCACAAGATCAGAACCATGCTGGCGCAAATCCCCAGCTTGCTGCGTTTGAAAAGTTATCATTCGGTTGCGGGGATTGTGAAACGCCACCTCAAACACCCGTTGCTGCGTCAGGCGTTTTCGATTCATCCGCTGCTGGTGGGAGGCAATCCTTTTACCACGACCTCGATCTATGCGTTGATCCATTACCTTGAACGTCGTTGGGGCGTATTTTTCTGTATGGGTGGCACCGGCCACCTTGTGGGTGCGTTGCATGCGCTTTTGTTGCGGGTTGGGGTGCAGGTTGAACTGGGGGTTGATATTGCCCAGATCACGCTGGAAAATGGCCGTGCAACCGGGGCAGTCGCCGAAGACGGGCGAGTGTTTCATGCCGAAAGGGTGATTTGCAACGGCGATCCTCCAACGGTCTATGCCCAGATGCTGCCAGCTGGCGGTAAACGCCGCAAACGTTTGGCACCAGACAAGCTAACGCAGTATTCTATGGGGCTGTATGTCTTGTTTTTTGGGACCACACGGCAATATCCGGATGTCGCGCATCACACCATCTGGATGGGGCCACGCTATAAAGAGCTGTTGGCCGATATCTTTGATAAAAAAATCCTCGCTGATGATTTCTCGCTTTATGTGCACCGGCCCACCGCGACAGATGCCAGTTTTGCACCCGAGGGCTGCGACAGTTTTTATGTTCTTTGCCCAGTGCCAAACCTGCGCGGTGACATCGATTGGGCCACAAAAGCTCCTGAGTTGCGGGACCGTATTGTGGCGGCTTTGTCTGACACCATCATGCCCGATCTCGAACAGGTGATCAGCGATGATTTCTGGATGACGCCCGAAGATTTCAAGGCCGATTACCGCTCCATGCACGGTGCGGGGTTTTCTATAGCGCCGATCTTCACTCAATCGGCTTGGTTTCGGTATCACAACCGTGATCCGCATATTCCCAACTTGTATTTTTCTGCGGCCGGTGCGCATCCCGGTGCTGGCATGCCGGGGGTGCTGTGCTCGGCAAAAGTTGTTGAGACTTTGATCGATGAAGAACTGCAAGAGCGCGCTTAATATGACCGGCTGTCGCGTGAGGTCCCGTCTATGAGCAGTAACGAGAACCTCAGTCCAGAACACTCTTTGGCGCAAAATGGCAAAAGCTTTCACTGGGCCGGCCGTCTTCTTGGTGCCCAGACCGGGCGTGATGCCGCGCGGCTCTATAGTATTTGTCGCGTTCTCGACGATATGGCGGACGGCGATATTGATAATGGGCCAAGACGGCTGGATCAGATACGTGCGGGGTTGACCGGCGATGCCAGCGCTCAGGACCCTTTGCTTTTATCCTTAATGCCGTTTGTTGCAGCGCAGGGAATTTCCACCGCAGTTCTTGTCGCGCTGATTGATGGTCTGTTAGAAGACCAGCAGGATGTGGCTCTGGCTGATGAGGCAGCATTGTTACGGTACAGTTATCGTGTGGCCGGTACCGTTGGTTTGATGATGTGCAACGTGTTGGGTTGCGACAATCGTGCGGCGTTTGCACATGCGGTGGATTTGGGAATTGCTATGCAGCTGACAAACATTGCCCGCGACGTGACTGAAGATGCGCAAATGGGGCGGCGCTATTTGCCCGGAACCTGGCTGGACAATATGACCCCTGCCGAAATTCTGGCTGCTGACGACCCACAGCGTGAGATGATTTCTCTGGCAGTCGCCCGTCTGCTGCGGCTGGCCGAGGTGTATTACGCCAGTGGAACGGCTGGTTTGGTATATCTTCCGCTGCGCGCGCATCTGGCGATTTCCGTGGCGGCCCGGGTCTACCGTCAAATTGGCATACAACTGGCGGCCAAAGGCTGCCGCTGGTATGCCGGTAGAGAGGTCACCAGTAAGCCTGTAAAACTGGCCTGTTCAATACGGGCTTTGACCAGTCTGCCCGATCGTGCGCGCGCTTATAAAGCCCACGATGCCCGTCTGCACGCTGCTTTAACGGGGTTGCCCCATGTCGGATGACACGCCGCTGGCCCATTCGCTACCTACCCCGGTTGCGGTGCTGGGAGATGGCTGTGCGGCGCTGTCGCTGGCTGCACAAGCCGACCGGCTGTCAGATTATGCGCTCAGTGTGATCGCGCCAGCAGGTACAGGGTCTACGCAAGATCATATCTGGGGTTTCTGGCAGATGCCTTGGTTGCAGGATGTCCTGCCTTTGGTTCGCAAGACCTGGTCCAGATGGACGATCAGAAATGCCGAGACCGCAGTGGTAATGCAGGCAGCAGAATACCCCTATCATGCGGTGACGCGCCAGCATTGGATGGCTCATTGCATGGCGCGCGCCACACAGCACGGTGTTACTTTCGCCGAAGATCGCTCGTCCCTTGACGATGTTAAACAGCGCCATATTTTCGACAGTCGACCACCAAAGCGCCACCCGGATATGATGTTGCAGCATTTCATTGGCTGGGAGGTGCGCGCCGCTGCGGGCAGTTTTGACGACAGCACGGCGATTTTGATGGATTTCCGGTGTGATCAGACATGCGGTATGCATTTCATCTATTGCCTGCCGTTTTCTGATCGCGAAGCACTGGTGGAGTCTACGTTGTTCTCGCCCGCGCTGGTCCCCGATACGTTTTATGAGACGGCGATCTCTAGCTGGCTGAACGATTGCGCCAATGTGTCGGATTTTGAGGTGATACGGCGTGAAAAGGGGGCGATCCCGCTTGGTCTGATGGCGCGCCACGATCCAGCGCTATCGGGCATTGGCGGCAATGGCGGCGCGATCCGCCCCTCGAGCGGCTATGCGTTTAGTTTTATTCAAAAACAGATTGCCACAGGTATCGCACGGGTATCGGCAGGCAACGCCTTGGGCTTTGTCACTCCGCACAGGCCGATTGATCTTTGGATGGACCGTATTTTTCTGTCGGTACTGCGCCATCAGCCCCAGCATGCACCGCAAATTTTCACCGCATTGGCGGCCCGGTTGACCGGCGATGAATTTGCGCTGTTTCTCAGTGGCGAGGCGACAATGGCGCTGCGGGCAAAGGTGGTCTCGGCGATGCCGCCCTGGCCGTTTCTGCAGGCGCTGTTGCGCCCGGAGGCCGGTGCCAAGGTCGGCCCGCCATGACTGATACCCCAGAGGCCTTTGACACTTTTGGAGCGTTGGGGCTGGATCCAATGTCAATGGTTGCACTGGCCGCGATTGTGATCATTGGTCTGCCGCATGGTGCTTTCGACGGCGCGGTCGCGCTGGCGCTGGGGTACGGCAAAACACTGCGGTCGATGTTTCGGTTCATCGTTGCCTACATCGTCATTGCGGCATGTGTGGTGGTGTTTTGGATGGTGTTTCCGACCGTTGCCCTTTTGTTGTTTCTTTTGATCAGTATGGTGCATTTTGGTCTTGGCGATAGCCAACCGGGCGGGTGGGTGCAAAGGTCCATACAGACGCTGGCGCATGGGGGGCTTGTGGTGATCGCAATCAGTCTGTTTCACCGCGCCGAGGTTGACCCGATTTTTGCGCATCTTTTGGTCGACGATACGACGGTGCTGTGGATGGTATTGTCCGGGGCAGCTTATGGGTTGGCGGTGATCGTGGCGTGCTATGCTGTGCTGGCCTTCCAGAGTCCGGTGTTGCGCCCGAGACTGGGCGAGCTTGCAGCTCTGGGGGCAGCTTATTACGTTTTGCCACCCTTGGCGGGGTTTGCGCTTTATTTTTGTGCAGTGCATTCCATGCGCCATATGGCGCATATCTGGCGCGAGTTGCGTACCGGCGTGGAAGGGGGACGGTCTATGTTACAACTGGCCTTTGCCTTTAGCCTCGTAACTTGGGCTGCCGGGGCTCTGGCTTTATGGTTGATGCCTGCGGCTGAAACGCTGGATGGGGCGATCCTGCGCGTTGTTTTTATTGGACTGGCGGCGCTGACAGTGCCACATATGATTCTGGTTGACGGTTTGTTTCGCCGTGCACCGCATGTTGATAAAAGCAAAGCCGATACTGGAATAATATGAAAAACGATCAAAAAAAAGAGATACCAGCGCATCACCGTAAGGATGCGCATTTGGATCTGGCGATGGCGCCTTTGGCGCAAGCCGCTATTGCAAATAGTTTTGATCGGTTACAGCTGACCCATTGTGCCCTGCCAGAAATCGCATTGTCGCAGGTTGACATCACCACTGATTTTCTGGGCTATGCGCTGTCGGCCCCGATGTTTATTGGGGCAATGACTGGCGGTACGCCGCGGGCGGATGCGATCAATGCGGCACTCGCCGAGGTCGCACAAGCGAGGAAAATTGCGCTTGCCGTGGGGTCGCAACGGGCGGGTTTGCAAAACGGTCAATCGCTGCGGCATATGCGCCGGCGTGCGCCAGATATTCCTCTAATCGGCAATTTAGGTGGGGTGCAACTGGCTTCGGAGAAAGGCTTGGAGCTGGCCCAAGCAGCGGTAGACGATCTGCAAGCAGATGCACTGGCGGTGCATGTTAATCCATTACAGGAGGCAGTGCAGCCTGAAGGGGAAACCGATTGGCGCGGGGTTCTGGCGGCGATTGAGGCCGCTGTAAAGATACTTCCGGTACCGGTTATCGTCAAAGAAGTCGGCGCAGGTATTCAGGCCCCTTTAGTCGTCCGCCTATTTGATGTCGGGGTCAGTTCGGTGGATGTGGCCGGTCTGGGCGGCACCAATTGGGCGCGTATCGAGGCCGCGCGGCGTCCCGATGGATCTGTTGCGGCTTTTGAGCCGTTTCTTGACTGGGGAATTCCGACATTGGAGTGCCTTTTACAAGCCGCGCAAGTCTGTCCAGATAAGAGCCTCATAGCCTCTGGTGGTGTGCGCCATGGGCTTGATGCGGCTAAAGCGCTTTGGGCCGGGGCCTCGATGGTGTCTTTGGCGGGACCGATGCTTAAAGCGTTATCCGGGACCCAGTCCGGGATACTTGAACCAGAGCGTTTGGCTGCCATGATCGATGACTGGTGTGGGCAGATGGCACTAGCCTTTTTTCTGACGGGATCGGCCGATATTGCCGCGTTCCGGAGGTGTGCAGCGGTGGTTAACACGCCGGGTCAATCTTGAGGGTATGGCTGATGCGTATGCTGCATTTACTAATTGGCCTGAGGGCTTTGCAGGGGCAAGGTGCATCTAATTAATAGATGCGGGTAAGGGTTTTCCAGCACTCAGGGGCTGGACAAGCCCCGCCAATGGGTTCTAGGCCTTTGAGAACCTTAAGGCAGATGAAGCCCAGTGATTTTGAGCTTCACCCTACTATCTATTGGTGCGTAAGCATCATAGCCTTTGTCTGCACGCCGTTGAAATTTTATGCAACGCCATATTGGCTCTAAAGCTTCGGGTCCTGAGACAAAATAGTTTTTCACACAGGGCTCAGGGCTTGGGTTGTTGTGTGACTGGCAAATAAACCCGTTTTGACATTGTATGTTTTCAATATTCTCAAATGCTGCCTGACTGTCGCCACCGATGTTCTGGGCTAAAAAAATTGTAAGACGCGTTAAACTATCTGGCGTTGATATCACTTTTTTGCGAACAGCGTTGCTCATTCAACTGTCTATGTGCCCATAGGTGTCGTTGAAAAAGAAGTATTATATGCCACGTTGGTTGTTTATTGGGTCCAACTAGGCTGTCCTTTGACGAGTTCCCTTACATGATTGATTATTTTATGTTTGCTATCCTGTGTTGACGTAAAATACAATAAAAACAGTTATTTATTCAATTTCACGTGCAAATTATCAAAATAATTAAAAAAATGCCTATCCTTTAAATTGGTAATATAGTATTACCAAAATTGACATAAAGGTGTTTAGCATTGCCAGATCATACTCTTGTTATCCCGTTGGGATCGGCGCATATTCCAAATCGACCCCCGGTGACGTCCCCTCGTCACAGACTGAGAAATCGCGCGTCAGTGTTTGCAGGCGCTGTCAGTTTGGCGGCGTTTGAAATACGAAAACTATTTGATCTAAAGCAGGGTAAAATCGTTCTATTCTGTGCTGGTTGGATGGAAAATCATGCTTGGTGCTGCAAAGTCTTGGCCCGAAATCATGGTGAAAACTGGGATGCATTTGGGCCTGTGATTTACCAGAATTGTCGATTTTATTGCCAAAACTGCTGATAATCGTATGGGCTAATAAACACCCCAACACCACTTTGAGACGCCAGAAAGGAAAACCGCAGTGTCCACGATCGAAATGCCAAAGCCGGACCGATCGGTTATAGACCGCAAGGCGCTCATCGTTGACGCATTGTGCAAGGTGCTGCCCTCTGACAGTGTGATCTTTGATGAGCACGAAACCCGGGCCTATGAGTGTGATGGCCTGACGGCGTATCGCTGTCCGCCTATGGTCGCCGTTCTGCCCAGAACATCCCAAGAATGCGCTGCCGCAATGCGGGTGTGCCATGAGATGAATGTCACTGTGGTTCCGCGCGGGGCGGGCACGTCTCTGGCGGGGGGGGCTTTGCCAACGGCTGATTGCGTAATCCTCGGTACGGCCCGACTGAAGGATGTGCTTGAAGTGGACTATGACAACCGCATCATTCGCGTACAAACCGGTGTGACCAACCTGAGCGTCACTGGAATGGTTGAGGATGACGGTTATTTTTATGCGCCTGACCCTTCTTCGCAGTTGGCTTGCGCCATTGCTGGTAACATCGCGATGAATTCAGGCGGAGCGCATTGTTTGAAATACGGTGTGACCACAAACAACCTGTTGGGTGTAAAAATGGTCATGTCGGATGGTGAAATCGTTGAAATTGGCGGCGGGGCAATGGATGCACCAGATCTTGACCTATTGGGTTTGATTTGTGGGTCTGAAGGCCAGCTCGGTATCGTGACCGAGGCGACCCTGCGTATATTGCCGAAACCCGAGGGTGCGCGGCCAGTTTTAATCGGCTTTGACAGCGCCGAAGCCGCAGGGGAATGTGTTGGTAATATTATCAAATCAGGGGTTTTGCCCGTTGCTATCGAATATATGGACCGTCCGTGTATTCGCGTGGTTGAAAAATTTGCCAAAGCTGGGTACCCGCTCTGCGAAGCGCTGCTGATTGTGGAAGTTGAAGGGTCTGAGGCCGAGATCGCGGATCAGCTGAGCAGAATCACAAAAATTGCGCGGGCGCTGAACCCTGTTGAAGTGCGGGTCAGCGAAAGTGCCGAACAAAGCGCGCTGATTTGGAAAGGCCGCAAATCGGCGTTTGGCGCGATGGGGCAGATCAATGACTATATGTGTCTTGATGGTACGGTGCCGGTCTCAGAATTGCCCTACACACTCAAACGGATTGGCGAATTAAGTAAGCAGCACGGTTTGGATGTGGCGAATGTGTTTCATGCCGGAGACGGAAACATGCACCCGTTGATCTTGTTTGATGCCAATGAACCCGGTGAACAGGAAAAGGCAGAGGCTTTTGGCTTTGATATTTTGCGGACCTGCGTGGATGTTGGCGGATGCCTGACCGGCGAACATGGTGTTGGCGTGGAAAAACGTGATTTGATGACGTATCAGTTCAATGCAGACGATCTGGAAGGTCAGATGCAAGTGAAAGATGTGTTCGATCCGACGTGGCTGCTAAACCCCAGTAAGGTGTTTCCGCTGCAGGTGAGTGCGCAAAGGCGCGCCGGCCGCAGCTGAGAAACAATGAAAGCAACCCAGATCAAATGCCCCAGACACTGGGCCTGCAAAAGGAAAATGACATGACAGCCTTTGCCGCGCCAACTACCGAAACGGCGGTCACAGAGGCTGTGCGCGCCGCAAATTCGCAAAACACAGCCGTGCAGATCATCGCGGGGGGCACCCGCGGCCGTATTGGCAGTCTCAGATCTGGATATGAGTGTCTCGACGTCTCTGGTGTCGCAGGCATCACCCGCTACGAGCCCGGGGCGCTGACGCTTGAGGCGAAAGCCGGTACCCCAATTGCCCAGATTGAGGCCGCGCTGGACGCCGAGAACCAGATGTTGGCTTTTGAGCCTATGGATCATCGCGCCTTGATGGGGACCCAAGGGACACCAACAATCGGTGGCGTGGTGGCGTGCAACGTCTCGGGTCCGCGCCGTTTCATTAGCGGGGCATGCCGTGACTTTTTGCTTGGTGTGCGCTTTGTTGATGGTCAAGGTCGCGTGATCAAAAATGGTGGCCGCGTGATGAAGAACGTTACCGGCCTGGATTTGACCAAATTAGTGTGCGGGTCCTTTGGTACGCTTGGCGTGTTAACCCAAGTAGCGCTTAAAGTCCTGCCGCGCCCAGAACGCAGCGCGACCCTGCAATTTGAGGGTGTGGCCGAAGCCGAAGCGGTTGGTATTTTTTGCAAAGCTGTATCGACCCCGTTCGAGGTGAATGGCGCGGCTTGGCAAAACGGTGCGGCTATGCTGCGTGTTGAGGGTCTTGAGACGCAGGTGAGCTATCGTCTTGGCGCGCTTCAAAATCTGTTTCAGGATCAAAACCCTTCGGTTTTTGAGGGCGACGCACATCGCAATCTCTGGGCAGGAATTCGGGATATACATGCCTTTGCACAAACCGAAGATACCATTTGGAAAGTGGCGCTTAGGCCGACGGCTGCGCCTGCCTTTATTGCTGCGGCGCGTGCTCATTTGAACGCCCGCGCCGTGCTGGATCAGGCGGGCGGTCTTATTTGGCTGGCGGTCCCGTCATCTGAGCCAGATCAAGCCAGGGTGGTCCGCGATTTGGTCCCAGCAGGTAACGGGCATGCAACGCTTGTTCGTGGCACCACAGATTTGCGGTGTTCTGTGCCCGTGTTTCATCCCCAACACCCGCGATTGGCCCAGATTTCTGAGGGTTTGCGCGCGCAATTTGACCCAAAAGGTATACTGAACCCCGGCCTTATGGCGGGCTGATCCGGAGAGCGATATGCAGACAAATTTTACCGCAGAACAGCTGGAAGACAGCCATACCAAACGCGCAAATAAGATTTTGCGATCCTGCGTACACTGTGGATTTTGTACTGCCACCTGTCCGACCTTTCAGGTGCTAGGGGATGAGTTGGACAGCCCTCGTGGTCGTATTTACCTTATGAAGGATATGCTGGAAAAAGCTCGCAAACCGGATGCGCATACGGTCAAGCATATCGACCGTTGCCTGTCGTGTCTTGCCTGTATGACGACGTGCCCGTCCGGTGTGCATTATATGCATTTGGTCGATCACGCCCGCGAATATATCGAGCAGAACTACCGGCGCCGTTGGGATGATCGCTTGCTGCGGTGGATCTTGTCTAAAATTTTGCCCTATCCCATGCGGTTCCGGCTGGCGCTTTTGGGCGCTAAAATCGGCTATCCGTTTCGAAAAATGCTGCCAGATGCGCGGCTGCGCGCCATGCTTGAGATCACGCCGAAGCAAATTCCTCCGGTCAGCCGAAACGACGATCCGCAAGTATTTCCGGCAGAGGGTGTCCGGCGTAAACGCGTCGCGCTGATGACGGGCTGTGCACAACGGGCTCTGAACACGGATATTAACGATGCAACCATTCGCCTGCTCACAAGACATGGATGCGATGTTGTCATTGCGGAGGGCGCGGGTTGCTGTGGTGCACTGACCCACCATATGGGTAAGACGTCTGAAAGCCATGCATCTGCCAGTAAGAATATCCGCGCTTGGATGCGGGAAATTGAAGATAAAGGCCTTGATAGTATTGTTATAAATACCAGTGGCTGTGGGACCACTGTCAAGGATTACGGTCATATGTTTGATGGTACTGATCTGGCCCAGCAGGCGGAACGGGTTGCTGGGCTTGCGCAGGACATTTCCGAAGTGATGATTGATCTGGGGCTGGGCGAGGCCACACACGCAGAGCCACTGCGTGTGGCCTATCATGCCGCCTGCTCGCTGCAGCATGGCCAGCAGATCAAAACCCACCCCAAGACATTGCTTAAACAAGCCGGGTTTCAGGTGATTGAGCCCAAGGATAGTCATTTATGCTGTGGGTCTGCGGGCACCTATAATCTGATGCAGCCGGAAATTTCGGGAGCGCTAAAGATGGGCAAGGTCGCCATGCTGGAGGCGACGCAACCCGACATCATATCAGCGGGGAATCTTGGCTGCATGATGCAGATCGGGTCAGCGACCGGTGTGCCAGTTGTGCATACCGCTGAACTGCTTGATTGGGCTACCGGCGGACACAAGCCTAAGGCGTTGAGCCAAGAGCCGCCCCAAGCGTCATCTGGCTTTAAGATGCCAAATGACGCGCGCATGACAGCCGTATAGCCGCATGTAATTCGCTTAGCCGGCGCTGTTGCGGCGGACGAAGGGACCTGTGCCTTTGACATCATTGGTATTGTTCCAATGACAGAAGTGACTTTGCGATGTCGCATGCTGTCCTGTGCGTATCCCAAAGGGATCATCGACGTTATCAAAACTGTATTTTACTTCAGGCAAAACTTGATATTTTAGAACAGGCAAAAAGGGCGCATCGTCCGCACCCTTTTCTTTTTTTAACAAGCCTTCTACCGCTTTTAGGTGCGTGTTAATCTGGCACAACTGTTTAATTAATAAACCTTATATCCTCTGGTTCTCATGCAGCGGTCGACTGTCTCCTTACCGGCGTTGTTAACCGTATTGGTAGATCCCAACGCAGAGGTTAAACCGGAAGCTAGACCACTGAAAGCCCCGATGGCTGCAGACTCATTTTTGTCAAAGCCTCCTCCCAACGCGTTATTGAAAAAGTCACCCTCTTTATATCCGGTTTGTAACTCGGAAAAGTAATTGGAAAAGTGATCGTCAGATGCCCATTCGGCAATGGGCTCAAGCCGCTGTGGAAAAGTATTAAAGATATGAAAACAACAAGGC
>ERZ802830.3526-NODE-3526-length-13193-cov-29.0066_pt1 | contig 13193 bp, 14 predicted proteins | sample MGYA00345654_ERZ802830 | MGnify/ENA primary metagenome ERZ802830 (study PRJEB30503, sample SAMEA104212375) | marine metagenome | biome: Westerlies Biome; feature: [SRF] surface water layer (ENVO:00010504) within the epipelagic zone...; material: water... | reverse complement strand
CAGATGCCTCGCCGCTGCGGGTGGTGGTCGCCGCATGAAACGCAATATTAGTGGCGAGCGCGGTTTTACCCATCGCCGGACGACCAGCCAGAATAATCAAATCCGATTTATGCAAACCGCCAAGTAAATTATTCAGATCGGTCAGACCGGTGCTGGTGCCAGACAGGTGACCATCGCTTTTGCGTGCCAGATCCGCCTGAGTGATGCTGGCGGTGATCACACTATCAAACCCACGCAGCCCGGCACTTGCCGTTTCGGTCTCGGCCAATTTGAATAATTTTGCCTCGGCAGCTTCGATCTGCAGATTTGCCGGTGCCTCAATGGTTGGCTGGCTGGCGTCAAAAATCACCTCGTCGCCAATCAGAATCAGTTCGCGGCGGATATGCGCTTCATAAATGGTATGCGCGTAATCAGGCGCCTGAGTGATGCTGATAACACCATCTGCAAGCTCGCTGAGGTAACTGCCGACATCGCCATCTTCAGCCTCGGCGCTATTGGCAAAAAAGCTATTGAGTGTCACCGGGTTGGCCAGCTGGCCGCGTTCAATCAGCCGCTGCATCGTGGTGAAAATACGGCCATGCAACGGATCATAAAAATGGGCGTCGACAAGCCGGTCATCGATGCGTTCGATGACGCTGTTATCGAGAAGAATCGCACCCAGCAAATTTTGTTCAGCCGGCAGATTATGCGGCATGCTGCGTGGCGCTGTCGACGGCGCACCCGCCAGCGGAAAATCCTTAATATTTGTCAGTTCGTCAGCCATAGACAATACATAACCAATACTGCGCAACTTCACATCAGCTTATTGCCCGCCAGCCGATGTTACTTGTGGGGATTATGGGGATAAAAAAAGCCGGGGTTATCGCCCCGGCTTTTATCAGTCTTTATATCAGTGAGGCTATAGCTTTATGCCACTGATGCTATGATTGGTCGTCATCTGCCGCATCGCCAGCATTCTCGGCGTCGCTCGCCGCATCATCGCTTGTGGCGGCGGTATCAGCTTCGGCATCAGCGTCGGCGTCATTTGCGGCATTAGCTTCGGCATCGCTTGCCTGCTGTTCTGCTGGCGCATCATCAACCTCGTCATTGACCTCACCGGTCACGGCGATACCCGTTTTCAGCTGGGTTTCGGCTTCGGCAAGTGACCGTGCAATATTGACGATGACCGATACGGACACCTCAGGATGCAAGCGGATACGGGTTTCGGTCAGACCAAGCGCTTTGATGGCGCGATCCATAACCACCTGACTGCGGTCAATGGTAAAGCCGGCTTCGGTAACAGCCTCGGCAATATCGCGTGATGTGACCGAGCCGAACAACTGGCCCATTTCCGACGCTGCCCGCACCATGTTGACAGCCAGTCCGTCCATCTTTTTGGCTTCGGTTTCAGCTTCAGAACGCTGTGTCAGATTGTCAGCTTCACGCTGCGCGCGCTCTGACTCAAACCGCTCCATATTGGCTTTATTTGCCCGCAAGGCTTTGCCTTGAGGCAGCAGATAGTTCCGCGCATATCCGGGTTTGACATTGACCAGATCGCCCATCTGGCCAAGCTTTTCGATGCGCTCAAGAAGAATAATTTGCATGTTATTGATCTCCTGTGATCCGGCTATGCCTATTCGGTGACATAAGGCATAAGTGCCAGAAAGCGCGAGCGCTTGATGGCGGTTGCGAGTTCACGCTGTTTCTTGGCTGATACAGCCGAGATGCGTGATGGCACAATCTTGCCGCGTTCCGAGGTAAAGCGCAGCAACAGCTTGGTGTCCTTATAGTCAATTTTCGGCGCATTCGGGCCTGAAAACGGACATGCTTTGCGACGACGGTTAAACGGCTTGCGAACAGCTTCGCGTTTGATTTCTAACTGTGTCATGGATTAGTCCTCGCTCTTTTCAGTGCTGTCATCTTTGGCGGCGGGTGCGTTACCATCACCATGCTCGCGCGGGCCACGAGACGAACGCTCGGTTTTTGCCTGCATCATGATTGATGGGCCGTCTTCAACTTCTTCGATATGCAGGTTCAGAAACCGCAAAACATCTTCATTCAGACCCATGATGCGCTCATATTCGCGCAATGCCTCGGGGCCTGTTTCCATGTTGAACATGACATAATGGCCTTTCCGGTTTTTCTTGATCCGGTAGGCAAGGCTCCGCAAGCCCCAATATTCGCGTTTCTTAATTGAACCGCCAGCAGATGTGATGATTTCGGCAAATTCATCTGCCATGGCTTCAACCTGGGCAGAGGTAATATCTTGGCGTGCGATAAACACGCTTTCATACAAGCGCATGATAACTCCTTATGGCTCATTGTTGATATGCGCTGAGGTGGCTTGTGGCCGCCTTGTTTGCATCTCAACCAACCGGATTTTTCCGGCAAGGATTTAGACCAGTGATGTTAGGCCTGACAGCGATTTTGCTGCCAAACTGCTGCGCACAATACACAATACTGGCGGGTTTGCAAGCCTTTGCTTGGGTTTTTTAGGGTTATGAAGGACGTCTGTTGATTGCAGCGATTGCCGCAAAAACTTGCCTTCTTGATGAAAATCTGGAATAGCTCAACCCAGTCATGGCTTTCTCGGGCAAAGCTTACAGCGACCTTGGGCAAAGCTGAGTGCGAACAATTTTTTTTGCCAGCCGGCGCGTTGGCGTTCAATGGATCTGAAAATATGTCATCTTTCACCACCGCTTTTTTATTCCCGGGTCAGGGCTCGCAGGCCGTTGGTATGGGCGTCGCCCTTGCCGCATCGCATCAAGCCGCTAAACATGTGTTTGACGAGGTAAATGACGCTTTAGACGAAAATCTGTTTGATATTATGGCGCATGGCCCGGATGACCTCATTCGGATGACCCGTAATGCGCAACCGGCCCTGTTTGCCACATCAATGGCGGCGGTGCGGGTGCTTGAGACCGAACTGAAGGCGCCATTATCGAGCCGGAATGCGGTTTGCGCAGGCCATTCGCTTGGCGAATATGCTGCTTTGGCGGCGGCGGGTAGCTTGCCTATTGGTGCCGCTGCAAAATTGCTGCGCCAGCGCGGTGATGCCATGCAGGCGGCGGTTCCGGTTGGTGCCGGCGCGATGGCGGCTATTCTTGGTGGTGATGAAGACCAAATTACCGCGATCATTGCCGCGTCACAGGATGCCGGGCTTGTTGAAATTGCCAATGATAACGCACCGGGACAAATTGTGATTAGCGGCGCGGCTGAGGCGGTCGATAAAGCCATTGACGAGGCGAAAGCCGCCGGGCTGCGACGGGCGATCAAGTTGCCCGTGTCGGCACCCTTTCATTGCGGTTTGATGGCACCGGCCGCGGCGGTAATGCAAGAGGCGCTGGCCGACACCCCGATCAAAGATGCGGTGATGCCGGTATTTTGCAACGTCACCGCGGCAGCGGAAAACGCCGCTGATAAGCTGCGGGCCAATCTTGTTGAACAGGTCACGGCGCGCGTGCGCTGGCGCGAATCTCTGCTGGCGATGCAGGCCGCTGGATGCGGTCTTTATATCGAGCTGGGCACTGGTAAAGTGTTGTCGGGTCTGGTCAAGCGCAGCCTTGATGCCGCCACTGTGGTGAATTTGGATGGGCCTGACGATCTGGACAGCGTGCTGGTTGAACTGTAAAACTGACATACCGCGTGGCGGTATCAGCAAAAGGACTTTGATTTATGTTTGATCTTACGGGTAAGACGGCACTTGTCACCGGGGCAAGTGGCGGGATTGGCGAAGCCGTCGCGCGCGCTCTGCATGCGCAGGGCGCCACGGTTGTGCTGCATGGCACGCGGGCCGAAAAGCTGGAAGCGTTGCAAAAAGATCTTGGCGCGCGCGCTTTTGCGCTGGCTGTCGATTTGTCTGACCGTGACGCTGTCGCTGGTCTGGTAGATGCCGCTAGCGCGCTGGCAGGGCCGATATCGATTCTGGTCAATAATGCCGGCATAACCCGTGATGGGCTATTGATGCGGATGAAGGACGATGATTGGGACTCGGTGCTTGAGGTGAATATGACCGCGTCGATGAGCCTGTGCCGGGCGGCGATGCGCGGCATGATGAAAGCCAGAACCGGGCGGATCATATCGATCTCATCTGTTGTTGGTGTGACTGGCAATGCCGGACAGACAAATTATGCGGCGTCAAAGGCCGGCATGATCGGCTTTAGCAAATCACTGGCAGCCGAGGTGGCGAGCCGCGGTTTGACGGTTAATGTTGTCGCCCCCGGCTTTATCGAAACACCGATGACCGATGTGCTCGACGAGTCGCAAAAATCTGCATTACTGACGCGGGTGCCTGCCGGACGTTTGGGGCATGCTGATGAAATTGCCGCGACGGTGGCGTTCCTTGCCAGCGATGAGGCTGCCTATATTACCGGTGCGACACTGCATGTGAATGGTGGCATGGCAATGCTTTGATTTCGGTGTTCAAACCGCTATAGTTAATAAACAGGCTGGCATATCATGAAAAACTATGGTATCTGCCGCCAACTTTTATTTCTCCGGCCACTTTCGGCCAACATCCAAGCTTCTAAGAGGGGGCACTTATGAGCGATATTGCAGATCGTGTTAAAAATATTGTTGTTGAACATTTGGGCGTAGATGCTGACAAGGTCGTCGAGGGCGCAAGTTTCATCGATGATCTTGGCGCTGACAGCCTTGATACAGTTGAATTGGTTATGGCATTTGAAGAAGAGTTTGGCGTTGAAATCCCAGATGACGCTGCAGAACGTATCCTGACGGTAAAGGATGCGGTGTCTTTCCTCGAAGAGAACGCTGGTTAACAACCACGCCTGAATATAGTTGTGTATCGCTGTGTAGATGGTGATACACAACCTTTGTTTGACCAACATATTATCCTGGAGGGTTGCTTTGCGTCGAGTCGTAGTTACCGGATTAGGAATGGTTACCCCGCTTGGGTCGGGGGTAGACCATAATTGGTCAGAGATTACCGCCGGCAAGAGCGGTATTTCCAAAATCGAAAATTTTGATGTGTCTGATATCAGCTGTCGGATTGCCGGTCAGGTACCCGGCGCTGGCCAGCCAGGCGGGTTAAATCTTGATGACTGGATCGAGCCGCGCGAACAGCGCAAGCAAGACAGGTTTATTCAACTTGGTCTGGCGGCGGCATGTCAGGCGGTTGAGGATTCCGGCTGGAAACCTGATGACCGTGAGGCACAAAACCGCACGGGCGTCATGATCGGGTCTGGCATTGGTGGGCTCGAATCAATTGTCGTTACAGACCAGCTTATGCATGAAAAAGGCCCGCGACGCATAAGCCCGTTTTTTATTCCATCGGCGCTGATCAATCTTATTTCTGGCCATGTGTCGATCCGCTACGGGTTTCGTGGCCCGAACCATGCTGTTGTGACGGCTTGTTCGACAGGTGCGCATGCCATTGGTGATGCCGCTCGTATGGTGGCGCTGGATGATGCTGATGTGATGGTCGCAGGTGGCGCCGAAGCCGCCGTATGCCGCATTGGCATGGCTGGCTTTGCCGCCGCCCGTGCTTTATCAACCGGCTATAATGATACCCCCGAAGTGGCATCGCGGCCATGGGACAAGGGACGTGATGGCTTTGTCATGGGTGAGGGCGCCGGCATTGTTGTGCTGGAAGAGCTGGAACATGCCAAAGCCCGTGGCGCAAAGATTTATGCCGAGGTTAAGGGCTATGGCATGTCGGGTGACGCCCACCATATTACGGCACCGGCTGATGATGGTGATGGGGGTTTTCGGGCTATGCAGGCAGCGATGAAACGTGCCGGGCTGACCGCCGCTGATATTGATTATGTCAATGCGCATGGCACCTCAACGCCGCTTGGTGATGTGATCGAGGCAAAGGCCGTCGCCAGGCTGCTTGGTGACGCCATTGGCAATATATCAATGTCATCGACGAAAAGTGCGACCGGGCATTTATTGGGTGCGGCCGGGGCTATTGAGGCAATTTACTCAATAAAAACAGTTGAAACAGGTCAGTTGCCACCAACATTGAACCTCAATGACCCGGAAGATGATGTGGCTGGTTTTGATTTAGTGCCGCTGAAAAGCCGCCAGCGCGAAGTGCGCAATGCCATGTCCAATTCATTCGGATTCGGTGGCACCAACGCCTCGTTGATTGTCGGTCAGGTGAGGTAATGCGCGGATCTGCCGTTCGGTTGATCATCCGGCCGGCATTTCTTTCCGGGCTGCTGGCGCTGTTGATGGTGCTCGCCGCCTGGCTGTGGGTGGCGCAAACGCTTGATCGTCCGGGCCCACATTCCGATGATGCTGTTGTTACAATTACCGCTGGCAGTGGTCACGCCACTGTCCGATGGGAATTGCAACGCGCCGGTGTTTTGCACCAGATCTATCATTATGACGCGGCGCGGATGCTGGCTGGCAAAAAATTTGTGCCGAAAGCTGGTGAATTTCTGCTGCCCGCCACGGCAAATCTGCGGCAGATTATGGATATCCTGCATGCTGGCAAAAGCCTGCAGCGACGCCTGACGATTGTCGAAGGCCAAACCAGTGCCGAGATCATCGCGGCGCTTGACGCGATGCCGCATTTGACCGGCAGCATTGACCCCGGCGTTGCCGAAGGCAGCTTGTTTCCTGACACTTATTTTTACACCTATGCGACCAAAAGAGGTGATCTGATCACCCGCATGCAAGACAAGATGCAGATGAGTCTTCTTGCGGGCTGGGTCAACAGACAGGCTGATTTGCCCTATAGCACGCCGGAAGAGGCGTTGATTATGGCGTCAATTATCGAAAAAGAAGCCGCCAACAGCGCTGAACGGCGTCTGGTTGCGGCGGTATTGGTGAACCGGTTAAAGCGCGGCATGCGGTTGCAATCTGACCCCACAGTGCGCTATGGCATCACGATTGATCGACCCCGTCCTATCAGCAAGGCTGATCTGCGCCGCAAGACCCCGTGGAATACCTATATGATCGCGGGCTTGCCGAAAACGGCAATCTGCAACCCAAGTCTGGACTCGATTGACGCGGCATTGCATCCGGCTGACAGTGATTTTTTATATTTTGTGTCTGATGGTTTTGGTGGCTTGCGGTTTGCGAAAACCTTGGACGTTCACAATAAAAATGTCAGACTATATCGTCAGGTTGAAGGGCAAAACCCAAAGGGATCAAAACCATGAAGACAGCAGCTAACGCGGCCTCATCTAAATCTATGGAAATGGCGGGGCGTCGCGGCTTGATGTTGGTGCTGTCATCGCCGTCCGGGGCTGGCAAAACCACCATTGCCAGACGGCTTCTGGCCGAAGATGAGGGGCTGGAGTTATCGGTGTCTGCCACCACGCGGCAACGCCGGCCGGGCGAGGTTGAGGGCAAGGATTATCATTTTGTCAGCACCTCTGATTTTCAGATTATGATCAATGATCGTGCGCTTTTGGAATATGCCAAAGTCTTTGATAATTATTACGGCACACCCTCAGCGCCGGTTATGGCGGCGCTTGCCGAAGGCCGCGATATGTTGTTTGACATTGACTGGCAGGGCACCCAGCAATTGGCTGATGCCAGCCGCGAAGATCTGGTGTCGGTTTTTATTCTGCCACCATCAACGCGTGATTTAGAACAAAGATTACTAGCGCGGGCGCAGGACAGTGCAGATGTGGTGGCGGCGCGTATGTCGAAAGCTGCTGATGAGATCAGCCATTACCGCGAATATGACTATATCTTAGTGAATCGCGATATTGATCTGGCCGTGGCGCAGGTCAAGGCGATTTTGCAGGCCGAGAGATTGCGGCGAGACCGTCAATTGGGGCTTACAGATTTTGTAAAGAAATTGCGCGCCGGCTATTAGGATGCAGCTGTGCCGGTGGCCTCAAACTGGCGTGCCAATTTGCAAAAACTCTCGATATCTAATTGTTGCGGTCTGGCTTCCGGATCGATTCCGGCGGCTGCCAGTAATTGCTCACCATTGATCTTTTTCAGCGAACTGCGCAGCATTTTGCGGCGCTGACCAAAAGCTGTGCGTGTAATGAGTTCCAATGCCTGTGCCGAGCAGTCATAGCGTGGCTGCGCCAATGGCACAATTTGCACCACCGAGGACATTATTTTCGGGGCTGGCACAAACGCCTCGGCTGGCACGTCAAACAGAATTTCGGCGTCGGCATAATAGCCGGTCAGAACGCTCAGGCGGCTATAGGCAGGGTCGCCGGGCCGCGCTGTTATGCGTTCGGCAACTTCGCGTTGAAACATCAAAGTCATTGATTCAAACGCTGCCGCATGCGCCAGCCAGCGGATCAGTAATGTTGTTGCAATATTGTAAGGCAGGTTGGCAATAATGCGGCGCGGGGCCGTGCCAAATTCCCAAATCGGACTTTCCAGCGCATCTGCTTCGATCAATGACAGGCGGTCGCCGGCGGCCGTGCATAAGGATGATAATATCGAGCCGGCACGCCGGTCTTTCTCGATGGCGATGACATGCGCTGCATGTTCCAGAAGCAGCGCACGTGTAAGACCACCCGGGCCGGGGCCAATCTCGATCGTGGTGCCGGTTAATGGGCCGGCACTGCGGGCTATTTTGCGGGTCAAATTCAAATCAAACAGGAAATTTTGTCCGAGCGATTTGCGCGCCCGCATATCCATGCTTTCAACAAGCTGGCGTAACGCTGGCAGGGCGTCAACACGGGCTGTCAGCGCGGCATTTGATTCGGATGTCATGTCGATAAAGCCTGTGCCGCAGCGGCCATTTTACGCGCCATTTTAATCGCCGCCATCAAACTGTCAGGCCGCGCCGTACCCGAACCGGCAATATCCAGCCCGGTGCCGTGATCAGGTGATGTGCGGATAAAATCGAGCCCCAATGTAATATTCACACCACCAAAAAAATCTAATGTTTTAAGGGGGATAAGAACCTGATCATGATACATGCCCAGAACCGCATCATAGGTTTTGCGGGCCTCGGCATGGAACAGGGTGTCGGCTGGGTGGGGGCCGGTGATATTAATACCAGTTTGCTGCAAACGGGTGATAGCGGGCTGGATAATGTCCTGATCCTCGGTGCCGATGCTGCCATTCTCCCCTGCATGGGGGTTCAGGCCGGTAACAGCAATGCGCGGTGCGGTGATGGCAAAATACCGTTTTAAGCTGGCATCCAACAGATGTCCGGCAGCGATGATTATGTCCTGTGACAAGCTGCCAGCCACCGCGGAAATGGGTATGTGGATGGTCAGCGGCACCACTTTTAAATCATCGCAAGCCAGCATCATCATCGGCCCACCAGCATCAACATGCCCAAGATTGGCCAGAAATTCGGTATGTCCCGGATAGCCAAATCCGGCATCATATAGGGATGATTTCTGGATTGGATTTGTCACCATGCCACTTGCCGCACCGGAACGGCAAAATTTGGCGGCAGTGGTAATTGCATCCACCACAACCTGACCATTGCGGCTATCGGGTGAGCCGGCGATCGGCGGCACCGGCCAGTCAATCGGCATAATATGTAAAGCGTCCTGATCGGCGTTGAACTGATCCGGGTGCGTGATGGTTTTGATGGCAATAGGGGTGCCAAGCGTGGCGGCGATTTCGGCCATACGGTCTGGCGCCTCAATCACACAGATGTCGCGATGTCCGGCGCACCATGATTTGATGGCGATCTCGGCGCCAATACCGGCGGGCTCGCCCGGTGTCACAATTAAAGGACGGGAATCTGGCATGATATCAGAAACGTTCAACGACCGCGGCGCGGCGTAACCGCAATAAATAGCGTTCACCAAGCGACCCAAAGAATTTTTCGACAATGACCTGCTCGATTTCCCGGCGGGATGGCAGGGCGATCTGTGCCTTTTCGCGCTTGCATAACATGAAAACCGCAATCCCCTCGCTGAATGATAATGGCGCACTGGCGATGCCTGGTTGCAATTCATTGACCAGTGTCAGCATTTGCGGGGCGAGACTGCCAACGCGAATATTCTCGAGCGCGCCTTGCATGTTTGATCCGTAGCTGTCATGCAATTTGGTCAAATCCGGACAGCTCGATATATTGCCAGTGTCACGCTCAAGGCGGGCGGCGGCTTCGAGCCGGTCTGCATTTGTTGCGTCTGGTGTCAGCGGCAGTAATGCACGGGCGAGCCAAACACGGTCCTGGCTGGGGTCGATCTGACCATTTTTGCGTTCCCCATTTTTCTGGAAAATAAATACCGCACCATCTTGCTGCAACGGCTGTGTCAAGCCACCAATATCTATCTGTGCAAGCGCGTCAACAACAGTGGCCGGCAACTGGTTTTCAAACACCCATCCAATGCGTCCACCGTTCTGTGCGCTGCCCGACACCGAATATTGTTGGGCAATCGCATTGAAATTAGCCCCCATTGTAACCGCGGAAACAATTTCGTTGGCAAGCATGATGGTGTCTTGCAAGGGGCGGTCTGGCTCTGGCATCAGAACCAGCTCGCTCAGCCGGATTTGCGGCTGTTTCGCATTTTCCGTTATGCGGGCAATTTCAGCGTCAATTTTGGCGTCAAGATCGCCAAGCCTCTCACCAAAGTTTGCCTGAATAAAACTGGCCCAGGCCAGATCAGTGACAAATTTCTGTTGAATCGATGCGGTGTCCAAATTCAGTTCGCGCAAAATTTCAGTGCCGCTTTTGCCATTTTGTTGAAATGAGCTGTCAACAAGCTCGCGCGCCGTTGGCAGACTGCGTGCGGCAATATTAGGATCGATTGACTGGGCGGCTTGCAGTTTCAGCTTTTCGTCGATCAACATTTGCAAGGCGTCGGTTTCAAGGCGCTGGCGGTTGCTGTCATTCAATTGAATATTTGTGATCGCGGTCAGAAAATTGACCCGCTGTTCGACATCATAATTTGTGATGGGCTTGCCATTTACCTTGGCCACTATCTCAATAGCGGCAGCGGCCGGCTGCATGAGTGCCAGAATAAAAATCAGGCCAGAGATGAATGTCTGAGTCACATTTTGATAAATCACTGGGTAAACATCCTTTTTGACGCTGCCATTTTGACGGGGCCATTGGCTTGTCGCGTTAATCGAGCGGTTATCGGTCTAAGCTTCATCACCTCGGGCAAGAGTAATCGCCCCTATTAAAAACACCGTAAATGCTGGTGTCCATGCCGCCACGATTGTCGGAATACGCAGCGACACACCCATAACTTGCATGAAATAGGTGAAAATGAAAATCGCTGTTGCCAACAACACGCCGCGTATGAATAGACGAGACCGGCTGCCGCGTAAACTATTTGTCAATGTTGCCCGTGCCGCCAGCATGGTGATACCCACCATCATCAATGGCAATGCCAATAGCTGGTAAAGATGGATGCGATGTGCTGTTGCCGGTATACCGGCATGTTCCAGCGACATAATAAACTCGGGCAGTTGGAAAATTGACAAGGCTTGCGGTGACAGGCTTGATTGTTGCAGATTTAGCGCGCCAAGGCTGGTTGGCAAAATAATGTGGCCAAGTGCGGTTTCGGCACCGTTCGATTGCCAGCTGACAGCATTTTCGATCATCCAGCCGGTTTTTGTAAGTTGGCTGGAATCAGCTTTGATCACGCGGCGCAATTTTGATGCCTGATTAAATTCATAGATAACCGGATTGATGATTTGCGACGCATCCGCATCCAGCGAGTCACCGTGAAAAATCAATTTGCCATCGGCCAGACTATCGCGAATCCAAATGCCGCTTTCGGATACCGTCATGTCATTTTTATTGTTGCCAAAAATCTCGGCTAATTTGGCTTCATAGGCGCGTGATGTAACCGCGCCAATCGGGTTGATAACCGTGATAAACGCCATGCCAACCATAAAGCCGGCAAATAATGCCGGGCCAAGCGATGCCCAAATTGACTGGCCAAACCCGCGAACAGCGACAAATTCATTGCTACGGTTCCACGCTGAAAAACACAGCATCGCGCCGCTCAAAATGGCAAAAGGCAGGATCATATGCATCACATTCGGGATGTTTAAAAGCGCCATAGCAAGGTAATTCACATCCGGCACATCGCGGGTTAACACGCTGACCCGGCGCACCAGTTCGATGGTCTGAATCAGACTGATGATCGCTACCAGACTGAACAGACAAAGACATATCCAGCCGATAAACCGGAAGGCGAAATAGCGAAATAATGTGCCAAATGGTGCAAACTGGCTCATGTCTGCACCTCTAATGCCGGCGGTTTCGGGCTGACCAGATACCAACAGGCGATGCCGATTGGTGTTAGAACGCTGAGATGGATCAATGGCCATAATGCGGCTTGATTGCTGGTCCATCCGCGGGTGATGACAACACAGATAATGACCAACACACAGGCGCTGACATTGGCCATAACCCGTTTTGACCATAAATCGCGGCGGATTTGTCCACGCAGAATAAGCGCGGCGGACAGTAATGTTAATGCCAGCCCAAGCCATGGCGAGCCGATCCGGTAATGCGCTTCGGCGTGGCGCTGCAGATAGTATTTTGGTGTGGCCGCTAAATCCGGTGACAGCAGGTTGCGAATGCTATCCTCGTTCATGTCGATGGAGTTGCGCTCTGTAGGCTGGTCATTTTTTGAGGTGATTGATAAAGAATAGCTGTCAAATAACAGCACAGCCCCGGTTTGCCCGTCACCATCCCCCTCGGAACGCTCACCATTTTGCAACAGCAAGGTGGGCACACCATCACGTTCGATGAATTTACCTGTTTCTGCGGTCATGGTGATCACCCGGTCTGTGGTGCGGGTGTCATGGATGAAAATATCCCGCAACACGTCATTTTGACCACGTTCGGCGATAAACATGGTCAGATCGTCGACAATTTCGATGAAGACGCCCTCACGCAATAACACTGTGGGGATGGTATGACGCAATTTGAACTGCGTGTTTTTATAGGTCTGGAACGAGTGCGGCAGGATATAGACAGAATTGACCGTCAAAAATGCGGTTAACAGTAAACCAAGCGCAATCGGTGCTTTGGCAAGTTGAAACGGGCTGAGACCAACAGCCTGCATCACGGTCAGTTCGCGGTCTGATAAACTGCGGTTAAACACCCAATTAACCGCAATAAAACCTGAAATCGGCACGGTAATCATCAACCATAGCGGCATCGCCGATACCGACATCAAAAAGAATTCGCCAACCGACGCACCTTTATCGACAACAAACTCCAATAGGCGAATGCTTTGAAATAACCATATGATACTGATCAGCACGGTAATTAACGCCATGCAGGTGCGAAATAGCTGGTTGAAAATATACAGATTAAACTGCATTACTATCCTCGT
>ERZ802830.3525-NODE-3525-length-13198-cov-13.2331_pt1 | contig 13198 bp, 11 predicted proteins | sample MGYA00345654_ERZ802830 | MGnify/ENA primary metagenome ERZ802830 (study PRJEB30503, sample SAMEA104212375) | marine metagenome | biome: Westerlies Biome; feature: [SRF] surface water layer (ENVO:00010504) within the epipelagic zone...; material: water... | reverse complement strand
ATAATTAAGAATAATATTAGAAATTAAGGCAGCTATTGCTGCATACATAGGTGTTTTAGTATCTTGTCTAGAAAAAAATGCCGGCACGAGCACCTTCATTAACATAAAAAAAGGTAATCCTAAAGAAAAGGCTATCAAACTCTTTGATGCTTGATTTACATCACTAAATGTAAACTCTCCTCTTTGAAATAAAGTGCTAATTAAATGATCTGAACATAGAGCCAAACCTACAAATGACGGAATTGCTAAAAACATTACTAACTTTTGTGATTTTTTTAGCTGGTCTTTAAAAAGGTTAAAGTTTTCATTTTGATTAGCTTTTGAAAGAGTTGGTAAAAGCACTGTGCCTATTGCAATAGCAAATATTCCAAGAGGAAACTGAATAAGTCTATCTGATACATATAACCATGTTGGACTACCTGTAATTAGTAAAGATGCAAAAATAGTATCTATAAGTAAATTTATTTGAGCAACTCCTCCTGCAAGTAGTGCTGGAAGCATTAAAAAAAATACCTTTTTTACTCCTTGATTATTAAAGTCTAATCTTGGAATTGGCAATCTATCAATCTGTTTTAAAGGGGCCAATTGAATAAGCAGTTGAATTATACCCGCCAATAAGACTCCCCAAGCTAAACCAAAAATTGGTACTGAAAAAATTGGTGCTAAGAAAAATGCAGACAAAATTATGCATAAATTAAACACTACAGGAGTTGCTGCGGGTAAAGAAAACTTCTTATGAGAGTTTTGGATGCCTCCAGCAAATGCAACAAGTGAAATTAATCCTAAATAAGGAAACATTATTCTTAAAACATCTACTGCTATATCTTTTTTTAAGGGGTCAAAATAAAATCCTGGAGCAAATAGTAAAATAAATATTGGAGCAAGAAATAATGCTAGAAGAGTGAAACCAAATAAAAATGTAAGTAATGTTCCAGAAAGATTATTAATAAATTCTTTGGTTTCTGCTGCAGTCTTATGCTCTTCATATTCATTGTAAACTGGAATAAAAGCTTGACTAAATGCCCCTTCTGCAAAAAATCTTCTAAAAACATTTGGTATCTTTAAAACTACTACAAAAATATCATGTAATAATGATGATCCAAGCAAACTAGTGGTTGTTATGTCTCTTAATAAACCAAATACTCTGGAGATACCAGTCCATCCGCCCACTTTAAAATAGGAATTTAACATAATAAGGTTTGGTGATGATCCTGTTTTTTCACTTTAGTTTTTTTCATCCATAAAATCTATCGATACTGAATTTATGCAATATCTAAGGCCAGTAGGATTAGGGCCATCATTGAATACATGCCCTAAATGAGCATCACAATTTGAACATCGCACTTCAGTTCTGCTCATTAAAAGTGAATAATCAGCTAATTCTTTGATGACTTCTTTATTTTTAGGTTGAAAAAAGCTTGGCCAACCGCAGCCAGCATCAAATTTTGTATCAGATTCAAATAAAACTGTTCCACAACAAATGCACTTATATGATCCCTCTTTTTTAAAATCCCAATATTTTCCAGTAAAAGGTCTCTCTGTTCCGCCAAGCCTAGCCACCTCAAAAGATTCATCTGAAAGCTCTTTTCGCCACTCTTCTTCTGTTTTATAAGTTTTTTTCATATGTAATAGAAACAATTTTGTATGATTTACTGTAATAGTAATTTTTTTTCTATTTTAAAACTACTCATTCACCTTCCAATTTCTTACCCAATAGATAAATAGAGTATCTATTAAGGCTATAAATACCTTTAAAATATATTTAGTTGAAGCTAAAAAGAAAGCTTGTGTAAATGTAACATCAGTCGCAATAACCCAGGTGACCTGATAAATTAATGTATCAAGCAGCTGTGACAAGATAGTTGATACATTGTTTCTTAACCACAATTTTTTACCTTGAGTTTTTTCTTTTAAATAGTGAAAAAGCCAAACATCGAATCTTTGGCTAATTAAATAAGCTGTTAAAGAGCCAATTATAAAATATGGTGAATAATTAGCTAATGTATTTACTGCATCATGAATCTCTAGCGCTGATCCAGTAAGATTAGATGGTATAAATTGTAAGCTCATAAGCAGCGTAATTAGAACAGCAATATTTGCAATAAAGCCAAGCATAACAGCGCGATTAGCTTCAGATTTACCATATCGTTCATTTAATAAATCTGTAGAAAAATAAATACCAGAATACAAAATTGCTCCCATACTTGCATTAAAAGTGTGCCCAAACATAGTTAACTCAGTAACTTTGCCGCCTTGAAGATTTGCAAGAACAATTCCTATTATTACTGCGCAATAAAGGCCGTATTTACCAAAATATCGAAATAAAAATACTGCAAGCAACAGATCATAGAAAACAACACCAAACCATATAAATTCTTGGCTTAAACTTAACATTTGTATTTAATTATCCTTATTTGCTTTATTTCTTAAGAACTAGGGTAAATTATACATATATAAGTATTAGTTAATCTTATAAATGCAAAATCTTAGAAAAATTATTAAACAAAATTCCTTTATTGATCTGGGAAAGGGATTCTACTCAAACCAAGTGCAAGAGCCACTAAATGAGCCTTATATAGTTCATCATAATAAACAATTTTTGGATGATTTAGGATTATCATCAATAAACCCAAAACAATTGATGGATCTTTTTAATGGGACAATACAAATTCCTAATAATCAAATAATCTCAATGAATTATGCTGGTCATCAATTTGGTCAATATGTTCAGCAATTAGGTGACGGTAGAGGAGTTTTAATTGGCGAGGTTAATAAAAATAATAAAAAGCTAGATATTCATGTAAAAGGTTCTGGTAAAACTAAATATTCTAGATTTGGAGATGGTAGAGCTGTTTTAAGATCATCTTTAAGAGAATACCTTTGTGGAGAAGCTATGCATTTTCTGGGTGTGCCCTCTTCAAGATCATTAATGATTTTTAGCAGTAAAGATCCTGTTTATAGAGAAAAATCTGAGGATGCAGCTATGATAGCTAGGACAGCGTTAACTCATATTAGATTTGGTAATTTTGAAAAGTTTTTCTATGATAATGAGCAAAAGAAACATCAAGAGCTATGTGATTATGTTTTATCAGAATATTTTTCAAAAGAAGCTGATAAAAGTAATAAATATGAATATTTATTAAGCACTATAGTTTCAAGTACTGCTAAATTGATCGCTCGGTGGCAAGCGGTAGGATTTTGTCATGGAGTTATGAACACTGATAATATGTCTATTCTTGGTGAGACTCTTGATTATGGTCCATATGGATTTATGGATAAATTCAATCCATCGCATGTGTGCAATCTCTCTGATACTTCTGGAAGATACTCTTATGAAAATCAGCCTTATATTGGTTTATGGAATTGTTCGGCCTTAGCTCATACCTTTAGTAAAATTATTGATAAGCCCTTATTAAAAAAAATATTATCATCTTATGAGATTGAATACGCAGAGTCTCTATTTGACTTATATAAAAATAAATTAGGTCTTAAAAATAATCTTGAAACCGATCAAGATTTAATTCAAGAGCTATTAAATATTATGAAAATAGAAAGATTAGATTATTCTCGAACATTTAGAAGCTTGAGTAATATAATTAAAGAAAATAATTCAATAAGACTTAATCCGGTTTTAAATGATTGGGCTGTAAAGTTTACGAAAAGACATAAAGAAGAACAAACAGACATAACTTCTAGAATTAATTTGATGAATAACAATAATCCAAAATATATCTTAAGAAATTATTTACTTCAAATTGCAATAGATAAAGCAGAAGATGGGTCTTTTGAAGAAATTGATAATCTGATGCATGTTATAAAAAATCCTTATGATGAGATGCCTGATTATGAAAAATATGCAAAAGAGAGCCCAGATTGGGCGGCAGACATAGGATTGTCATGCTCTTCTTAAATTCTTTAAGAAGCTTTTCTTTCAGTAAAGGTTGAAACTGATTCCGTCATTTCTAAAAAGTCTTTGATCATAGAATCAGATGGGGTATACATTCTTCTTCTCTTATCAACCAAAGATTGAGTTTCATTGATATATCCAAGATGAACAGAATGTTTTAAAACTTGTAGTCTTTTAATTCGTGAAGCATATTTTTTTGGGACCAAGGATATAGCATACTCTTGAGATATATCACTTCCCTTAAAATACTCATGCATAAATGATAGCAAGAAAAAGAATCTATATGTATCAGATTGATAAAAACTCATAGATGGAGGATTAGAGGCATTGCCAATAGTTGTAGAATAAATATTCTCAATTATTTTTTGTGCTCTTTTTAATTTGTCAGTCATAATATTTATATATATATTGAATAGTTATGTTATTTGTAATGCAATTCTAATACCAAAAAACTGAGATTGGTCTCATATATATTACACATGTGTTTTTTTAAAACAAGTTATGTATAGAAAATTTATATAGATTTTGTATAAAAGTAACTTATTTGCTACTTAATTGACATATTACTTGTTACTTGTTGTATCAAAGTCACTTCTTAAGGGATAATTTTTACGCATCTTTATAAAAATATTAGCTATATTTTTCTTATCAATTTTTCCTCTAATTGCATATTTCATCTCTTTAGATATCAGATTTACATCGAATGTATCTTTAAATAGATATAAGGGTATAGGATCAATAATAGCTTTTGCAAATGAAGAGTTTATAGTTTTTTTGTCTGCTGGGTTTTTAAACAAGAAGGGATTTTTATTTTTAAAAGTTTCTAAATAATTTGTTACAGCAATAGCTATCATTTTTGATCCATTTACTTTCCCCTCTTTGCTGTATCCAGCAATATGTGGAGTAGCTATATATGCTTTATTTATTATAGACTTTGACGGCGATGGTTCATTTTCCCATACATCCGCAATATAACTAACATTATCTTGTTTAATTAAGGCTATTTCATTAACAATTCCTCCTCGCGAAGTATTAATTAGAATTTTATTACTAAGTAACGCGAGTTCATTTTTATCTATTAAATTATGGGTTTTATATTTACCAGTTTCAGTAAAAGGTACATGAAGTGAGATTAGGTCACATTTAAGAATAGTTTTAATATCAACGAAATTAGGATCATTAATCAGCGGATCATTTATAAAAACATTGAAACCTAATGCATTTAAGTAATACCAGACTTTTTTACCAATATTGCCGTATCCAATGATTCCAATTTTTGCATCATAATCTAATTTGTTTTTTTCTATTAATTCTGCAATTACTGCTAAAACATAATGCGTAACAGCAGAAGAATTACAACCAGGTGCATAATCCCATTTAATATTATGTGAATCTAAATAATTAATATCAATATGATTTATACCTGCTGTTGCAGAGCCAATAAATTTAACATTTGTATTTTTTAAAAGCGCTTTATTAACTTTGATTGTTGATCTAACTAATAGTATTTCACAATCATTTAAAGCTTTATTGTTTATATTAATATCATCTAAATAATCGATCTGATATTCACTAGAATCAAGTGTATCTCTTAAATAGAAATCTAAATCTAGTATATTGTTATCTGCTACTATTTTTATCAATGAGTATTGTCTGGCCAAAAAATACTTTGAATCCATCCAAAAAAAGTATTTTTATTTAAAGAGTATTTATCTAATGCATCAAAATCAGCAGCAAGTTTCTTTGGATCGTTAAAAAAATCTTTTCTTGAAATTGAGTCTTTTTTTTCATCCAAAGTTTTAACTAATTTAGCAGGATTTCCTGCAAAAATTGAATTTGGTGGAACATCCTTTGTAACAACAGCCCCTGCACCAATTATACTATTTTCACCTATAGTAACTCCTTTACAAACAATAGCACTATCTCCAATCCATACATTATCCTTCAAAACCACGGGTTTAGTATTACCAACTGGCTCAGAGCGATCATATATTCCATGCCAGTCTGCATCAGATATATATGAACCATGAGCAAACATACAAGCATCGCCAATAGAAATATGCTCAGCTGCCATAATTCTTACCCCAGGAGTTATAAGAACATACTTTCCTATATCCAGTTTTCCATCCCACTTATCAATATTCCATGTTGTAAATTGGATATTTGCATCTTTAGCTCCTATTAAAGTTGGATAATCATCAATAGAAATATTTTTGCCAAATAGATTGATATATTGTGGTTTAAAATAAGCCCCGCCTTTACCTAATTTTAAAAATTGTGGTTTAAGATAATGATTAACATAATATTTATTTATTCTTGAACTTAATTTTTTTAACCAGTATGGTCTATTATCTTTTCTAATAATTTTCTCCTATCATTTACTTAGTACTTTTATATGATAAAGTACCGAAAATTTTTTTGGTGATAAATTGTTAACAAAGTTTCAAAATGAGTTTAAAAGCCTTCTTAAAATAGGTCTTCCTATTTTTGGCTCACAAGTCTCATATGTCTTTATGGGGACAACAGATACTCTGGTAGCTGGAAGAGCAAGCTCAACAGATCTTGCTGCTCTTGCAATAGGCTCAGCCTTTACGCACCCTATATGGTTACTTATTGCCGGGGTTACATTTGCTATTACTCCTATTATGGCGCAATTATATGGAGCAAAAGAATACAGCAAGATTGGTTACAAGTTAGGTGAAGTCTTATGGATTTCAATTTCGTTGGGATTATTATTTTTAATAATCTATCCTAATCTTTATATTCTAGTAAATATGCTGCAGTTGGAATCAGAAGTTGCAAGAATTGCTGGAGATTACTTGAAAGCATTATCTATAGGTATGTTTGCTATGACAATTTTTACCTGTTTGCGCTGTTATAGTGAAGGATTAACACTGACATTGCCTATTTTTTATATAGCTTTAGCTGGAATGTTAATAAACATACCTTTGGATATTATTTTTGTTTATGGATATTTTGGAATTCCTGCAATGGGTGGAGTTGGTTGCGGATATGCAACTTCTATAGTTTCTGTATTTATGACCTTAACTTTAATAATCTATATAGCTAAGTCAAAGAATTATGAAATAACTAAACCTTTTAAAAAGCTTCCTTTTCCGTCTATGAGTACTTTTATTGAAGTTTTTAAACTAGGATTCCCTATAGGTTTAGGTATCTTTATTGAGCTAGCTATGTTTTCAGGTGCTGCTATGATACTTTCACCATTGGGAACAGAAATTGTTGCCGGTCATGCAATTGCTATGAATATAGCAAGTTTCTTTTTTGTAATATCTTTATCTGTTGGCCTTGCAGCTGCTACAAGAGTTGGTAATCTTATTGGGGCAAAGAGAATGTCTGATGCAAGATTTGCTTCAATCTCATCTGTATTCTTATGCACAATGATTGCAATAATAAATACTATTATTATTTTAATATTTAAAGATCAATTAAGCTCAATGTTTTCTTCGGAAGAAGCTGTTGTTATAGTTGCTAGCAGCTTATTAATTTTTGCTGCAATCTTTCAAATACCAGATGGAGCTCAAATAGGAGCTATTGGTGCTTTAAGAGGATATAAAGATACTTTTGCTCCTATGGTAATAACTCTTATAGTTTACTGGCTTATAGCTATACCTGTAGGCTATTTCTTAACTTATTATGGTATTAGAAATCCCTTAGGTGCTGCAGGTATGTGGATAGCAATGATTGGTGGTCTAAGTATATTTGCTGTTCTAATTATTTTAAGATTACAGTGGATCTCAAAAAAATTTAATAGGGTTATGAGTTAATTACTTCTGCAGTTTTTGTGCCTATTTCTAAAAGATTCTCAGCTATATTCACTCCACATTCTTCTAATTTTAGAATCTTGTCAGCTGCTGTACCTTTACCTCCAGCAATAATAGCACCCGCGTGACCCATTCTTTTTCCTGCAGGCGCTGTTTGTCCTGCTATATATGAAATAACTGGTTTTGTTACTTCTGATTTTATGAATTCAGCAGCCTCCTCTTCAGCAGAGCCCCCAATCTCTCCTACCATAACAATAGCCTTAGTATCTTGATCAGCTTCAAAAAGCTTCAAAATGTCTATAAAAGAAGATCCTGGTATTGGATCTCCTCCAATTCCTATACAACTGCTTTGTCCTAATCCAAGATCGGTTGTTTGTTTAACTGCTTCATAAGTAAGGGTTCCCGATCTAGAAATAATTCCAACCGAGCCTGGCATATGAATACTTCCTGGCATGATTCCAAGCTTTGCCTCTCCAGGAGTTATAATTCCAGGACAATTAGGGCCTATAAGTCTAACACCAAGCTCATCGACTCTTTTTTTAACTACTAACATATCCAACGTGGGCACTCCCTCGGTGATACAAATAATTAATTCAATTCCTGATTCAGCAGCTTCTAGTATTGAATCTTTACAAAATGGTGCAGGAACAAATATTAAAGCTGCATTTGGATTAACATCATTAATAGCCTCCCCCATAGTATCAAAAACTGGCCTGTCTAAATGTATTTGACCTCCCTTCCCAGGAGTTACTCCTCCAACAATATTAGTACCATAATCAATAGATTGTTGAGAGTGTAGTGTTGCTTGAGAGCCTGTAAACCCTTGAACTATAACTCTGGTATCTTTATTAACTAATATACTCATTAAGCTAGCTCCACTGCTTTTTTTGCAGCCTCTTTTAGATTATTTAAACTCTCAATCTTAACTTTTGCTTTTGCCAATATTTCTGAACCTTTTTCTGCATTATTACCCTCAAGTCTTACAACTACTGGCACAGATACACCAACCTCTTCAATGGCTGCAAGAACACCCTCAGCTATAAGATCACATCTAACAATACCTCCAAAGATATTAACAAGAACAACTTTTACTTCTGGATCTGCAAGAATAAGCTTAAATGCTTTTGCTACTCTTTCTTGAGTAGCAGTTCCACCAACATCTAGAAAGTTTGCAGGCGAGCCGCCAAAATATTTAATAGTATCCATTGTCCCCATTGCTAATCCTGCTCCATTAACCATACAACCAATATTTCCATCTAAAGAGACATAACTAAGATCATTTTTTGCAGCTTCAGACTCTCTAATGTCTTCTTGTGAAGGATCATGCATTGCAGCAATTTCTGGTTGCCTAAATATTGCATTTGAATCGATATTAATTTTTGCATCTAAACAATGTAAATTTCCACCTGTGGTGATAACAAGCGGATTTATTTCTAATAGACTTAAATCACAATTAATAAAAAGATTCATTAAATTGGGTAATATTTTAGAAAATTGCTTGGTTTGTGTTTTATCTAATCCAAGAACTTTTGAAATTTTTCTTGCTTGAAAAGGCTGGGCACCTGTTAAAGGATCTATTGATTCATAAATAACTTTCTCTGGCGAGTTTTTTGCAACCTCTTCAATATTTACACCTCCTTCTGATGAAGCAATAAAAACAATTCTTTGTGATCCTCGATCTATTACTGCGCTTAAATATAACTCTTTAGCAATATCTGTGCATTCCTCGATAAGTATAGAGCTAACAAGTTGACCATCGGCATCTGTTTGATATGTAACTAATCTTTTGCCTAACCACTTTTGTGCAAAAGCTACAGCTTCATTAGGAGAATTAATTAACTCAACTCCTCCAGCTTTACCTCTGCCGCCTGCATGTACCTGAGCTTTAATAACCCATTTATTTCCACCAATATCACGACATGCATTAACTGCATCCTCAGCATTAGAAATTACTCTGCCTAAAGAAACAGGCAAATCATATTTAGCAAATAGTTCTTTGCCTTGATATTCGTGAAGATTCATCTTTTTCTATTTCCTATATGGATTGCATGATTATTTGCAGCTAAAGCAGCCTCATGTAATGCTTCTGATACTGTTGGATGGCTAAACATTGTTAGTCCTATATCTTCAGAACTTGAACCAAATTCCATTGCTATTAAGCCTTGTTGAACAAGTTCGGCAGCTGATGGTCCAAAAATATGAATTCCTAAAATAGTATCGGTAACTTTGTCAGCTAAAACTTTAACGGAACCAACTGATTCATCAGTAGCTAAAGCTCTCCCACTTGCAGAAAATGGAAAGGAGCCACTTTTATATTCAACACCTTCAGCTTTTAGCTCTTCTTCATTTTTACCAACCCAAGCTACTTCAGGATGAGTATATATAACAGAGGGAACTAGATCGTAATTAACTGCGGTATGCTTGCCAGCAATCCTTTCAGCTACCATAACTCCTTCTTCGCTTCCTTTATGCGCAAGCATTGGTCCTCGAACTACATCTCCAACAGCCCAAACTCCTGGAATACTAGTCATGCAATAATCATCTACCTTTATAAAACCTTTATCATCTATATCAACTCCGCTGTCATCTGATAGAAGATTTTCAGTATTTGGTGCTCTGCCTACGCATACTATTAATTTATCAAAAACTTCATCTTTAGAAGTTCCATCTTCATCATATTCAACATTTACATTAGCTTTACTAGATGTTGCCTTAGTTACTTTGCAGCCTAATTTTATTTTTAATCCTTGTTTTGTAAACTCTTTGAAAACTTCTTTTCCTATTTTTTTGTCTAACATAGGTAAGAAATCTGGCATTGCTTCGAGCATGGTCACTTCTGAGCCCAAACGAGCCCATACGCTTCCAAGTTCAAGACCTATAACGCCGGCGCCAATAATACCAAGCTTTTCTGGAACAGCTGAAAACTCCAGTGCTCCAGTTGAATTAACAATATTTGTATCATTAAACTTTGCTGAGTTAATTTCTATTGGTTTTGAACCTGTAGCTAAAATAATATTTTTAGCTTCTATTATTTCAGTTGAATTACCATTAGCTACTTCTACCTTTTTGTTTGAAAGAAGCTTACCGTGACCTTGAATAGGGGTAACTTTATTTGCTTTGAATAGGCCACCTATTCCTCCAACAAGTTGATCAACTACTTTATCTTTTCTTTTCATCATTGCAGATATATCTAAATTTACTTTCCCAGTATCAATTCCATGCTTAGAAAGCTCATTATTGGCCTCGTAAAACCTTTGTGAAGAATCTAATAAAGCTTTTGAAGGAATACATCCTACATTCAAACAAGTGCCGCCAAATCTTTGATTGCCTTCTTGGTCAGACATTGATTCAATACAAGCAACAGAAAGTCCAAGTTGAGCACATCTTATTGCAGAAACATATCCAGCTGGACCGCCTCCAATAATCACCACATCATACATATCCACTTCCTCTTATAAATTAAGTAATAATCTCTCAGGAGACTCTAATTGCTCCTTGATTGAAACTAAAAAAGTTACCGCTTCTTTTCCATCTAAAAGCCTGTGATCATAACTCATAGCTAAATACATCATAGGTCTTATAACAACTTCATTATCTTTCGCAACTGGTCTATCTTGAATACTATGCATTCCTAAAATAGCTGTCTGAGGAGCATTTAATATTGGTGTTGAAAGCAATGATCCAAAAACACCACCATTTGATATAGTAAATGTCCCTCCTTGCATTTCATCCATAGATAGCTTTCCGTCTCTTGCTTTTACAGAATAATCTAAAATAGATTTTTCTATATCAGGCAATGACATCATGTCAGCATCTCTAATTACTGGTACAACAAGACCTCTTTCTGTTGAAACTGCAACTCCAATGTCTTGATAACCATGATATACGATATCAGTTTGATCTATTGATGCATTAACTAGAGGGAATTTTTTTAATGCTTGAATGGCAGCAATAACAAAAAAGCCCATGAAACCCAATTTAACTCCATGTTGTTTTTCAAACTCAGCGCCATATTTTGCTCTTAGTTCTTTAATAGGCAGCATATCAACCTCATTGAATGTAGTTAACATAGCTGTTTCTTGTTTAACAGTTAAAAGTCTATTGGCTATAGTTGCTCGCAGTCTAGACATCGGAACTCGTTTCTCATCTCTTGATTCAGAAAAAGCAATATTTGTATCTACTAAAGTATTTTTAATCTTGTTTAAATCTTCAGTAGGTTTTTTATTTAAATGATTCACTAAATCTGCTTTTGTAACTCTTCCATCTTTGCCAGTGCTTTTTACAGTAGATGGATCAATAGCTTCTTCAGCAATGATTCTTTTTGCTGCAGGGCCTAACTTCTTTGGTTTGGATTCGTCTATTTTAGATTCAGCAGGAGATTCGTTAGATTCAACTTCATTAACATCTTCAATTTTACCTTCATTAAATTCTGCTATTAATTCTGAGCTATTAACAATTTCTCCTTCTTGTTTAACAATCTTAGAAATAGTTCCATTTACTGGAGCAACAACTTCTAATACAACCTTATCTGTTTCAATTTCAGCAATAACTTCATCTTGCTGAACGCTTTCGCCCTCTTTCTTTACCCAATTTGCAACAGTGCCATCAGCTACAGATTCTGGAAATGTTGGCGACTTAATCTCAATACTCATTCTTTCTCTCCCGAAGACTCTAACATTAAAGCATTTACAACTAATTCATTTTGTTGCTTTAAATGTAATTTCATTAATCCAACCGCTGGAGCCGCAGCAGCTGGTCTGCTAATAAGATTAATTTCGTGGTTTGAATTAAATCTATCAAGTACTCTTTGGAGTCTGTGTCTATGACTAAACCAAGCACCTTGATTTGCTGGCTCTTCTTGACACCAAACATATTCATTAGCATTATCATAAATTCCTAAAATACTCTCTAGATCATCATAAGGAAATGAATAAAGTTGCTCTATTCTAACTAATGCAATGTCTTTAATTTTATTTTCTTCTCTTTTTTGCAACAAATCATAATAAACCTTGCCCGAGCACATTATCACCCTTTTAACTTTTGATTTTTCTTCCAAACTATCGTCTATGACTCTCTTAAATTCTCCATTAGTTAATTCAGAAACTGTGGATGTGACTAATGGATTTCTCAATAAGCTTTTTGGAGATATTACCACTAGAGGCCTTCTCATTTTTCTTATAGCCTGTCTTCGTAATAAATGAAAAATTTGAGCGGGTGTACTTGGAATGCATACTTCAATATTTTCACTTGCACATAATTGTAAAAATCTTTCGACCCTTGCGCTGCTATGTTCCGGACCTTGTCCTTCATAACCATGAGGTAATAACATTACTAATCCTGATAATCTCTCCCATTTATGTTCAGCAGATACAATAAATTGATCAATAACTACTTGAGCGCCATTAACAAAGTCACCAAATTGAGCCTCCCATATTACCAATCCAGATGGCCAGGTTGCAGAATATCCATATTCAAAACCTAAGACAGCTTCTTCAGATAAAAATGAATC
>ERZ802830.3521-NODE-3521-length-13212-cov-16.9436_pt1 | contig 13212 bp, 10 predicted proteins | sample MGYA00345654_ERZ802830 | MGnify/ENA primary metagenome ERZ802830 (study PRJEB30503, sample SAMEA104212375) | marine metagenome | biome: Westerlies Biome; feature: [SRF] surface water layer (ENVO:00010504) within the epipelagic zone...; material: water... | reverse complement strand
CTTCTTTCAAAAATTTTTACACCTAATTGAGACTCTAATTCAGTGATGGCATTACTAAGAGTTGATGGAGAAATAAAACATTCGTCAGCAGCTTTTTTAAAATGCAGATTCTTTGCAACTGCTAAAGCATAATCAATTTGTTTGAGTGTGAGCATAAGTTAGTTTTTTATCATTTATAAAATCGAATATAACATTCTTTTTTTATATATTTACCAATACATATAATATCTGTAAGCTGTTTAAGAGCACAGCATTTGCAGTGAAAATTTAATATTAATTTGGAATCAAACTATGACTAAAGAAACAGAAAGTAAATGTCCAGTGATGCACGGAAGTCTATCTTCAAATAGCTCTACTGGAACATCCAATAAGGATTGGTGGCCTAACCAATTAAATCTAAGCATTCTTCACCAACATGATCAAAAAAGTGATCCAATGGACAGTGATTTTGATTATGCCGAGGAATTCAAAAAGCTTGATTATGATTCTCTTAAAAAAGATTTAAACGATCTCATGACGGATTCTCAAGATTGGTGGCCTGCAGATTATGGTCATTACGGACCATTTTTTATCAGAATGACATGGCATGCTGCTGGAACATACCGCATAGGAGATGGAAGAGGGGGTGGAGGCACCGGCGCGCAAAGATTTGCACCTCTTAATAGTTGGCCAGATAACGGAAACTTAGACAAGGCCAGAAGGCTGCTTTGGCCAATCAAGCAAAAATATGGAAAACAAATTAGCTGGGCAGACTTATTGATCTTGGCTGGTAATGTGGCCATTGAATCAATGGGAGGAAAAACCTTTGGATTTGGTGGAGGACGTCCAGACATTTGGGCTCCTGAAGAAGATATTAATTGGGGAGCTGAAAAAGAGTGGCTCACTAATGAGAGATACAGTGGGGTTAGGGATTTAGCTAATCCTCTTGGGGCAGTTCAAATGGGCTTAATTTATGTTAATCCTCAAGGCCCTGATGGTGAACCTGATCCGTTAAAAAGCGCTGTTGATATCAGAGAAACTTTTGCACGCATGGCAATGAATGATGAGGAGACTGTTGCACTTGTTGCAGGAGGCCACACTTTTGGTAAAGGTCACGGAGCCGGCCCTGATTCTAATGTTGGAGCTGAACCAGAAGGCGCGTCCATTGAAGAAATGGGCTTTGGATGGACTAGTTCATATGGATCTGGAAAAGGTAGCGATACCATAACCAGTGGATTTGAAGGTGCATGGACAGCAAATCCAACCCAGTGGGATAATGGATATTTTGACCTTTTATTTGGTTACGAATGGGAGCAAGCAACAACTCCAGCTGGAGCTATAGTCTGGCATGCAGTTGATCAAAAAGATGAAGATAAAGCTCCGGATGCTGAAGACTCATCAGTCAAGGTTCCAACAATGATGACCACAGCTGACATGGCTTTAAGGATGGATCCAGAATATAACAAAATATCAAAACGTTTCCATGAGAACCCTGAAGACTTTGCTGATGCCTTTGCACGAGCTTGGTTTAAATTGCTTCACAGGGATATGGGACCCAAAGGTAGATATCTTGGGCCTGAGGTTCCAGATGAAGAGCTAATTTGGCAAGATCCAGTCCCAGCAGGTAACACTGATTATGATATTAGCTCAGTCAAACAAGCTATATCTGAATCAGGACTCTCTATTCAAGAAATGGTAGAAACAGCTTGGGCAAGCGCTTCAACATTTAGAAATTCAGATCTGAGAGGTGGCGCTAACGGAGCGAGGATTCGTTTAGCCCCTCAAAAAGACTGGGATGTTAATAAACCTGAGCAACTTGAAAAAGTCTTATCAATCTACGAGCAGATCTCTTCAGACACAGGCGCATCTATTGCTGATGTAATTGTGCTTGGAGGAAACGTGGGCATTGAGAAGGCCTCAGGAGCTGAAGTTCCATTTACTCCAGGTCGTGGCGATGCAACACAAGATCAGACTGATGCTGACTCTTTTGCTGTTCTAGAGCCTGTTGCAGATGGCTTTAGAAATTATCTTAATCCAAATTCCAATATACCTGCTGAAGAAATGATGTTGGATAAATCACAATTACTTGGCTTGACCGCTCCAGAAATGACTGTTCTGCTAGGTGGAATGAGATCGCTGGGAATTAGTAATAATGATTATGGCATTTTTACAGATAACCCTGATCAACTCTCAAATGATTACTTTGCTACATTGCTTGATATGTCAGTTGCATGGAAACCAAATGGAACTGGTAACTCCTATGAGGGTGTTGATAGGGTTTCTGGTGATAAGGTTAGAACTGCAACCAGAGTTGATTTAGCATTTGGATCTAATTCTCAATTACGAGCGTTGGCCGAGGTCTATGCCAGCGATGATGCGAAGGATAAATTTGAGCGTGATTTTATTTCAGCTTGGAATAAAGTTATGAACAACGATCTAATTTAATCTATATCAATTGTCTAATTAAAAGGGGAGCTTAAGCTCCCCTTTTTTGTATCTAATAGTGCGGTGGTTTTTCATAATCTATTGGAGGGAAAGATAATTTTTTATTTTCTGGCTGATACTTTTTCTTTTTGCTTGAATATTTTGACATGACATCCGCGGCATCATCTACAGCAGATGGAGTATTAGGCGCTTGAATCTTTTCAATGTTTTTAATTTTATTTTTTTTAGTTTCCATAAGCTTATATTTTACCTAATCCTTGAATATTTTGATGAATTAGGAATGTTTAGTATCATTCGGTAATGAAAACAGCAATCTACCCAGGCTCATTTGACCCAATTACTTTTGGGCACATAGACATTGTTGAAAGAGCTGCTACATTATTTGATAAAGTTATTCTTGGAGTTGCTGAGAGTCAGTCCAAAAATCCTCTGTTTAGTGTGGAGGAAAGAATTGAGCTTATCGCAGAAATTTTCAAAGACAATGCAAAGATTGAAGTTTTAGGATATTCAAGAAAATTAACCGTAGATTTAGCAAGAGATAACGATGCCATTGCAATTATCAGAGGTTTGAGAGCGGTTGCCGATTTCGAATACGAATTTCAATTAGCGACCATGAATCGAAGTCTTGCTCCAGATATTGAGAGTATTTTTTTTACTCCTAAAGATACTTTAATTTATGTTTCATCTAGCTTGGTAAAGGAAATTGCAACATTTGGTGGTGATGTTTCTCGTTTCGTTTCACCAAATGTGAAAGCTGCTCTGCTAAAGAAAATATCCAGTCAAACCTGACATTTTCGACAATAAAAAGTTGCCCGTTGCGATTGGACAATTCTCTTAATTGATTCTTTGTTGCAGTTTAAACATTTTTCATTTGCGCGATCATATACAGCTAGATCTATTTTGAAGTAACCCTTATTTCCATCAGGTTGATAGAAGTCTTTTAAGGTAGTGCCTCCAGCATTGATAGCAATCTTCAAGATTTTTTTGGCTGATGCAGCTATCTTATGATGCTCTTTTTTAGTAATTGTTTTACTTTTTCTAGTAGGGCGAATTTTCGCATCAAACAATATTTCATTTGCATAAATATTCCCTATCCCCACGACATTGTGTTGATTCATCAGTGTATTTTTTATTGGCGAGAAAGATTTTTTAATTTTTTGAAATAAGTAGTCTCCATTAAATTCTTCTGACAAGGGTTCTGGGCCAAGCTTCTCTAATAAAAAATGTGAACTTGGTTTTGTGATGTAGTGCATTGACCCAAATCTTCTTGGATCATTAAAAATTAATTTTCCACTTTGAAAAATAAACTCAACATGGTCATGCTTTTTATAAAAATTAGAATTCTTCTCAGCAATTCTCAGCGTTCCCGTCATGCCTAAATGAATGAGTATTTGTGATTTATCAATATGAAGGAGTATATATTTTGCTCTTCTACTAATTTTATTTACTTTAAGCCCGCATAGCTTTTTAAAAGACTTGCAGTCAACTTTCCAGCGAAGATTGGGATTATATATTTCTATCGATTCTATATTTTGATTTGTAAACTCTTGAATTGCTTGGACTGAGGTTTCAACCTCTGGCAATTCAGGCATGCTCTATCCGAGTAAATTATTTATTTCAATAAGGTTTTCTGGGCTGAGAGTGCCAGCTGCTAGATGCAAGCGAAGGGTTGTAATTAAGTAGTCATACTTTGCATTTGATAGATTTCTTTCTGCGCTGTAAAGATTTTTTTCAGCTTGCAGTAAATCTACTATATTTCTGGTTCCGACCTCGTAACCTACTTTTGTAGCTTCAAGCGCGCTTGAAGCTGACACAACAGCTTGTTTTTGAGCTCGAAGGTTTGCTACCAATGTCACTACATTTGAATATTGGCTTCGGACATCCTGAATAACACCTCTCTCGATAAACAATGCATCTTCTGAAGATTTATTGGATTCTGCATATGCTTGTTTAGTCCTTGAGATCACAGCACCACCTTGAAAAATTGGCATGGAAAGTTGCAAGCTATAGGTGTCTCTTTGAGTTTCATCTGGAACGGTGATGTTGAAAGCTCCTCCAGTATTTAATCCATCAAAGGCATATTGATTTGTCTCTGACTCAGTTTGAACGCCGACAATGTCCACCTTAGGCAAGTGATTAGACGCTACGCTTCTAGCATTGTTTTTAGATGCAAACTTCCTGAGATTTGCAGCCTGGAGTCTGAAGTTATTTTCTACAGCTTTTCTTGCCCACTCTTCTTTAGAGGCAGGCACAGGGTTTGTAACATTCAAGTCATTAACCAGCCCATCAAGAGACAAAATTTCTCTGCCGACTAAGGCATTTAATGCTTCTTTTGCTGTATAAACCTCTCCTTCTACTCTCGTTCTTGATGCTAGGCTCAAATCAAACGCCAATTGCGCTTCTTGAACTTCAGTTACAGCTGCAAGTCCAACTTCATATCTTTGTCTAATTTGATCTAATTGTTTTTTAATTGCTTTTTCTTCTGATCGAGCAGCGCTTAAGTTATCTATTGCGCGCAAGACATTGAAATAAAGCTCAGCAGTTCTTACGATTAATGCTTGCTGTGAGTATGCAAAATCAGCTTCTGCAGCATCAGTCAAAAATTTAGATTGTCTATACTTAAACCATGAATCCAGTCTGATTAAGGGTTGCGTTAATCGAGCGGATGAGTTGAAATTATTATATTCATTTTCAAGATTGCCATTCTGGTAATATTCATTCCAATTGGTTTGTGCGCTTATGGAGATATTGGGAAGAAGTCCAGCTCGGCCTTGGACCTTAATCTCCTTGCCTGATAAATATGAAAATTCTGCTGATTTATACTGAGGATCGTTTTCCAGCGCATCGTTGTAAATATCTAGTAGGCTGTCTGCAGCTGAGTTGATGCTTAAGGCAAGCAGGGATGTGACTAGAATTTTTTTATTCATATTAAAAATTAATGTTTACAGTGAACACATTAGACCTCTTTTTTAGGTCTTATGTCAAGTTCTCTTGACACCGAAATGCTATTCATTCTATTTTAGTCTATTGTTAAAAAATCTCCTAAAATCTCTTAAATTAATAGCTTTCTTTCAATTTAGTTAGAGTAGAATACTAGGTAAAAGTTCATTAGCATTAGGAAATATTAATTGGCTAAAAATTATGATTCAGAGTCGATAGAAGTTCTATCAGGCTTAGATCCGGTCCGAAAAAGACCTGGCATGTATACTGATACCTCATGCCCAAATCACCTTATTCAAGAAGTTTTAGATAATTCAATCGATGAGGCCTTAGCAGGTCACTGCTCCAAAATCAAAGTTTCTCTTCATAAAGAGGGGGCTATTTCTGTTATTGATGATGGTCGAGGTATGCCAGTAGATATTCATCCTGAACATAAGGTTTCTGGTGTAGAGCTGATAATGTGCAAGCTTCATGCTGGAGCAAAATTTTCAGGAGAAGATTACAATTTTTCTGGAGGTTTGCATGGCGTAGGAGTTTCAGTAGTTAATGCGCTATCAAAAAATCTATCTGTAGAAATTAAGCGGGACAGCCATAGGTTTGAAATGAGTTTTGAGGGCGGTGAAAAAACTTCAGACCTTAAAAAGGTTGGCGACATAGGCCCTAGAAACACAGGAACTTCAATTAGTTTTGTACCAGATTCGCAGTATTTTGAAACAATCAAGATTGATAAAAGTAATTTGAAGCACTTGCTCAAAGCCAAAGCAGTATTATGTCCGGGCTTAACCATTGAATATCATGATGATAAGAAGAATGAAAAGATATCTTGGAATTATGAAAATGGGCTAGTTTCATATTTATCAGAGTCTTCTGGCGATATTGAATTGCTGTTAGAAGAATCAATCTCATGCAGCAAACTAGGAGATGATAATGCGCTTGATTTTGTTTTAAATTGGTCTACTAAGCCCGCAAAAAATCTCATGAATGAATCTTATGTAAATCTCATTCCAACAGCTCAAGGCGGATCTCACTTGAATGGTTTTAAAGCAGGTTTGTTAGAGTCAGTTAAAGAGTTTTGTGAGTTCAGAAATCTTATTCCAAAAGGTTTAAAAATTACAGCTGATGATGTTGTGCAACATAGCACTTTTATTATCTCCTCAAAATTAACAAACCCTCAATTTGCTGGTCAAACCAAAGAGAGGTTAGACTCAAAAGATCATCAAGCTTTTGTAAATTCTACAACCAAAGATATTCTTAGCATATGGTTCAACCAACATACGGAGGAAGGAGAAAAGTTAGCTGAACTAGCAATAGCATCTGCACAGGCTAGGACAAAAGAGACCAAAGTTGTTGATCGAAAGAAAACATTTCAAGGCCCAGCACTCCCGGGAAAACTGTCAGACTGTAATAGCACAGATTTGAATGAGACCGAATTATTTTTTGTTGAAGGAGACTCCGCAGGAGGATCAGCCAAACAGTCAAGAGAAAGAAAATTTCAAGCAATCATGCCTCTTCGAGGAAAAATTTTGAATACTTGGGATTTGGAAAGCTCTGAGATAATGAAATCTGTTGAAATAAAAGATATTGCTACAGCCATTGGAGTCAATCCAGGCAGTTCCGATATCGAGTCTTTAAGATATGGAAAAATTTGCATTTTAGCTGACGCTGATTCTGACGGTCTTCATATTGCTACATTGTTATGTGCACTCTTTCTTCGCCACTTCAAGCCATTAATTCAAGCTGGACATATTTTTGTTGCGATGCCGCCATTGTTCAGGATAGATTGTGCTAAGGAAGTCTTTTATGCTCTTGATGAGAATGAAAAAGATTCAATAGTTAAAAAGTTAAAGACAAAGCCTGGAAAGCCAAAAATAGAGATTCAAAGATTTAAAGGCTTGGGAGAAATGAATCCTTCGCAATTGCGTGAAACAGTGATGGATCCCAAAACAAGAAGATTGGTTCAACTGACAATCACCTCAACTGATAACGTAAATAGCATGATGGATTTATTACTTTCCAAGAAAAATGCAGGGGCAAGGAAAGAGTGGCTTGAAAAACGAGGCAAGATAGTAACAGTTTAATTATGAATAAAAATCCTAGCTCTATTAGTTTGAAAGAATATGCAGAGGAGTCCTACCTCAACTATTCGATGTATGTAATTTTAGACCGTGCACTCCCTCATATCGGTGATGGCATGAAACCAGTACAAAGAAGGATTCTCTATGCAATGAGTGAGCTAGGGCTAAACGCCGGCTCAAAGTATAAAAAATCTGCTAGAACTGTAGGTGATGTAATTGGTAAATTCCATCCTCATGGTGACAGCGCAGCATATGAAGCCATGGTGCTAATGGCGCAAAATTTTTCATTTAGATATCCCCTAGTAGATGGACAGGGAAACTGGGGCACTCAAGATGATCCAAAATCATTCGCTGCAATGCGCTACACAGAATCAAAACTTACAGGATTTGCTGATTTACTTCTTTCTGAATTAAAACTTGGAACAGTTGATTGGCAGCCAAATTTTGATGGCTCGTTACTTGAGCCTACAATTTTGCCTGCGAAAATTCCAAGCATTCTTCTTAATGGCACTACAGGAATTGCTGTAGGTATGGCAACTGATATCCCATCTCATAACATAAATGAAGTTTTGGATGCATGTATACACCTTCTAGATAATCCGAAGGCCACAACAAAAGATTTATTAAAATTTATTCAAGGCCCTGATTTTAGTAATCCAGCACCAATCATTGTATCTGCTGAAGAGCTTGTTGAAATGTATGAGACTGGAAGAGGTGGATTTAAGATCAGGGCTCACTGGGATACTGAAGGCAATGATATTGTTGTAAGAGCTTTGCCTCACCAAGCTTCTGGTTCAAAAATTCTTGAACAAATTGCTGATCAAATGCAAAAGAAAAAACTTCCTATGGTGGTCGATTTAAGGGATGAGGGAGATCACAAGGAGCCTGTCAGATTGGTCATATCTTTAAAGTCTAATCGCATAGATGCTAAAGAAGTAATGAATCATCTTTATGCAACTACAGATTTGCAAAAGAATTATCGGGCAAACATGAATTTAATTAGCTTAAAAGGATCCCCCAGAGTATTCGCCTTGAAAGATCTGATTGCTGAGTGGCTCAAGTTCAGGCAACAAACTGTAATGAGGAAACTTGAGCATAGATTAGATCAGGTGCACGATAGAATTCATATTTTAGAAGGCTTGTTAATTGTTTATTTAGACCTAGATAAAGTTATCCATATTATAAGAAACAGCGATGATCCAAAAAAAGAATTAATGAAAGTCTTTAAGATTTCAGAGATTCAAACAAATGCAATTTTAGAAATTCGCTTGAGGCAGTTAGCTAAGTTGGAGCAAATTAAGCTCGAAGAAGAAAAAAGCTCGTTGGAAACCGAACGATCTGAACTTGAAAAAATTATCAAATCAAAAGCTAGGTTAAAAACTTATATTAAAAACGAACTGATAGAGATTAAAGAAAAGTTTGGAGATGATAGGAATTCTCCAATTGAGTCTGCGTCAGATGCCAAGGCATTTTCTGAAGAAGAAGTAGTTACCTCAGAAGCAGTTACTGTAATTCTATCTAAAGCAGGTTGGATTAGATCAGCTAAAGGCCATGATATTGCCCCAATGAGCCTTACCTATAGGGGGGACGATAAGTTGCAGCATTTTGCTAAAGGTAGAAATAATCAAACTGCTGTTTTTTTTGATTCTGGCGGCAAAGCATTTTCATTGCCTGCTCATTCATTGCCATCGGCTAGAGGAATGGGTGAACCATTAACCGGTCGAGTTGTTGCTGAATCAGGCGTTACATTCGAGGGTGTTGCTATTGGAATCGAGGAATCTAAGATCTTAATTTCCAATTCGGCAGGCTTTGGCTTTATAAGCAATCTATCCAATGCAATTTCAAACCAAAAAAAAGGAAAACAGTTTATGAAAACTCCTGATGGAGCCAGCGTCATTTCTCCAATCGCAATTAATGAAAATCATAAGTATGTTGCAGCAACTTTTTCTTCGCAGGACAACAAAGGCAAGGTCAGCAATAAAATGTTAATTTTTCCTATCGAAGAATTACCAGTTCTACCCAAGGGCAAAGGAAACAAACTTATTAGTATTTCGACTAAAGCCTTCAAGGAAAAATCTGAGTTTATGATGGATGTTTGCTGTCTAGCAGAAGATAGCAAACTTCACATTCATCATGAAGGAAAAACTGGCGGAAAAACATGGACCTTAAAAGATCTAGAGGATTATATTTCTTCCAGAGCAAAGCGCGGGCGTGTATTGCCTACTGGGTATAATGGAAGAATTATGCTCGAAGAGATACCAAAATCTAGTGAAGTTGCTCCTGAATAGCGCTTCTTAATATTTTTAGACCTTTCAATATTACCTCGTCTTCAATAATCAGGCTTGGCGCAATACGAATAGTATTATTATTAGCTTTTAAAATCATCAACCCTTTTGCATAGCATGCTTTCATCATAGTATCTAAATTAAAGTTGTCAGTTACATTTAATTTACAACCTATCCATAGGCCCGAGCTTCTTATTGCACCGAAGCATTTAAATTCTTTGTTAATATTTTTGAGTTCTTTTAAAAATAATTTTTCTTTTTTCTTGACTCCATTGAGCAATGATTTTTTAGACAGCATGGTCATGACTTGTTCAGCAACAGCGCAAGCCAATGGGTTTCCTCCAAAGGTAGATCCATGAGAGCCAAGCTGCATACATTCTGCAATTTTTGTGGATGTGAGTATTGCGCCAATCGGAATTCCTCCACCAATACCTTTGGCGCAGCACATGATATCTGGCTTGATTCCAAATTGCTCGTAGGCAAACAAGGTTCCAGTTCTTCCTGCTCCTGATTGAACCTCATCAATAATAATTAGCGCATTATTTTGTTTAGAGAGTTTTTTAATTTTTTGAATAAAATCTCTTTTCGCTTTAATGATTCCCGCTTCTCCTTGAACAAGTTCGACGATTACAGCTGCCGTTTTTTTTGTGATTACCTTCTCTAGATTTTTTACTTCATTAAATGGATGATGTTTAATTCCCTCAGGCATAGGTCCAAACCCTTCAATGAATCTATCAGATCCATTGAGAGCAATTGTCATCATTGTTCGTCCGTGAAAAGCATCAGAGAATGAAACTATTTCGTTCTTCTTCTTACTTATATTGGTGTATGCATATTTTCGGGCTGTTTTTATTGCACCTTCTACAGCCTCAGCTCCAGAGTTAGAAAAAAATACTTTTTCAGCAAATGTATGCTTGCAGAAAATTTTAGCCAACCTAAGTGCAGGCTCATTGGTTAGTAAATTCGATAGGTGCCAAATTTTCTTGGATTGATTTGCTAAAGCTTTATTTAAAATTGGATGGCAATGCCCCAAGCTAGAAACTGCAATTCCGGATGCAAAATCTATATATTTTTTATTTTTATTATCCCAGACCCAAGACCCCTTTGCCTTTGAGGGAACAAACTCAGCCGGTTTGTATGTCGGCATCATATATCGGTTAAAATCTTTTCTAGTGACCATGTAAACCATTGTAATATGATTAGGATTCAAGAAACTACAGAAAATAATTTTTTAATTGAGATTTCTCCTAATTACTCATTAAGAGGATGGAGTCGAGTAATTTTTTTAGGCAGCATAGCTTTTATTTGTTTAGCTATTGGAGTTTTTTTTCTTATTATGGGTGCTGGATTAATTCTTCCATTTGCGGGTTTGGAGGTCATCATTGTTTTCATTTGTTTTTATATTAGTTTCCGCTGGAGTCAGCAAAAAGAGATAATTTATATCTCAAATGAAAAAATTAAGTTAGAGCAGGGAAGACTCATCAAAGAACGGAGCTGGGAAGAGTTTAGAAGCTTTGTTGTCCTTGAAGTGGAAACTGATCAGCACAACTCAAATCAGTTTTGCTTTCAATCTAAAGGAAAAAGGTTTTACTTTGGCTCGTTCTTGAATGAAGAAGATAAGCTTATTCTCAAAAATGAATTAAAAAGAATTATTAATCAGCTGAATGCTTTATCTCCAGGACTTTAATTTTTTAGGAACCATCTCCATTTTTCCAGCTTGATAGTTTGTAGTTTTAATATCTGTAACTTTTCCTTCAATTAGAGGCTGAAAATAGCTTCGAGCTCTTTTCGTCATTCCCAGTCCATCTTTTGAAATGAATCCAGCTGGCAGTTTTTTTTCAACATTTGCAATTTTTGTTAACGGCGCAGGAACAACTTCCCATTGATAGGGCATTGAACTTTTACGTTTAATAATTGGCATGACTCCATTTAATCCCTTTAAAGCATATTGAACTGCTTTTTTACCTACCTCATAGGCATGAGCTCTATCTACGCCTGATGATAGGTGGCTTGCACTTCTTTGGAGATAGTCAGCAACAGCCCAATGATTTTTTAATTTCAATTTCTTGTTAATCAGTTCTGCTAATCGAGGAGCCACTCCTCCAAGCTGGCTATGACCAAACGCATCCTTAGAGTCTGATTCGGCTAAGAATTTTCCTTTAGAATTCTTGATTCCCTCTGATGCAACAATCACACAAAAACCATTTTTTTTGACTGTCTCCTTAACTTTAGTCAGGAACTTATTCTGATTAAAGGTTACTTCAGGCAGCAAGATTATATGAGGCGCTCCTGGATGGCTATCTTGAGCTAAGCAGCTTGACCCAGCGATCCAACCTGCATGCCTACCCATAACCTCAAGGATAAAAACTTTTGTAGAACTTTCATACATTGACTCAACATCCAGCGCCGCTTCGATGGTAGAAGTGACCACATATTTAGCAACTGATCCAAATCCCGGACAGCAGTCTGTTACAGCAAGATCATTGTCTACTGTTTTAGGTATTGCAATGCATTGGAGAGGATAATTGAGCTTATTACTGATCTGAGAAATTTTTAAAGCCGTGTCTGCAGAATCATTTCCACCATTATAAAAAAAATAACCAATGTTATGAGCCTTAAAAACCTCTATCAATCTTTCGTATTCTTTGAGGTTGTCCTCTATGCTTTTGAGTTTGTATCGACATGAACCAAATACTCCGCCTGGTCTATATTGCAAGCTTTCAATAAATTTTTTTGATTCTTTGGAAGTATCTATTAGCTCTTCTCTCAAGGCTCCCAAGATCCCATTTTTACCAGCGTAAATTTTACCTATCTTTGCAGATTTCCTTGCTTCTAATATTACCGCACTTGCAGAGGCATTGATTACAGAGGTCACACCACCAGATTGAGCATAAAAAGCATTTTTTTTCATTGGTTTATAAATTAATTAATTTGGTCTATGGTAACAAATGTTACCGACAAATATTTAAAAATGAAAATTCATATATTAGGCATTTGTGGCACCTTTATGGGTGGCCTTGCGCAAATTCTTGTTGAAAAAGGGCACATAGTTTCTGGGAGCGATAAACAATTTTATCCTCCAATGTCTGATCAACTTCAATCTCTCGGCGTAAAAATGATAGAAGGTTATGAAGAATCTGATTTACCATCTGCTGATCTATATGTTATTGGTAACGCTCTAAGCAGGGGCAATCCATCTGTTGAATATATTTTAAATCAAAAGCTTGATTATACCTCTGGTCCTCAAATGTTAGGCGAGATGATCCGTGATCGAACAGTAATTGCTGTTTCAGGAACTCATGGAAAAACCTCAACATCTTTTTTGATATGTGAAATTTTTAAATCTCAGGGTATTGATATTGGATTTTTGGTAGGTGGCGTCAGTGATTCATTTGATAATTCTGCGCGCCTTGGTTCCTCAAAATATTTTGTAATTGAAGCAGATGAATATGATTCAGCTTTTTTTGATAAGCGCTCAAAATTTATTC
>ERZ802830.3519-NODE-3519-length-13219-cov-5.4646_pt1 | contig 13219 bp, 9 predicted proteins | sample MGYA00345654_ERZ802830 | MGnify/ENA primary metagenome ERZ802830 (study PRJEB30503, sample SAMEA104212375) | marine metagenome | biome: Westerlies Biome; feature: [SRF] surface water layer (ENVO:00010504) within the epipelagic zone...; material: water... | reverse complement strand
AGAATTTAGAATCAAACATTTCTAAATCAATACCGATATTTACTTCACTTAACTCTTCCCATGAGATGTCGTTGTTTCGTAAATTATCGGATCTTGTAGCACCAATTACACTCACACTTGTTGGTCCCAAGTTGTAATTGACGCCTGGAGTCCATAAACTTGAACCCATAGCTGTTCTGTAGATTGTTGTTATATATTCGTAATCTCCAATACTAGCATTTCCGACAACTCCATAACCAGCTCGGAACTTAAAGTTGTTAATCGCTGGGTAATCAAAGAAATTTTCTTTTGAAATGTTCCATCCTAAAGAAAATGAAGGGAAATTACCCCATCTGTTCTTTTCAGAGAACTTTGAGGATCCGTCTCTTCTCATTGAAGCTGTTAAGTAATATTTTTTATCGTAATCATAAGTAACTCTACCCAAAAAAGAACGAATGGCAGAATTAAACTCTGAACCAGAAGATGATATGCTACCAGTGCTATTACTCAGCTGCCAAAAATTTACTTCGTTGTCATAGCCCCCTAAACTAGTTGATGAAAGGATTTTTGTTGTGCTACTTTGCTCAGTAACTGCACCCATAATTGAAAAGTTGTTTTTATTTATAGATTTTGAATAACTGAGTCTATTTTCAAAAAAAACTCCGCGTTCCTCAATTCTACTTTCTGTAAGTCCAGAAAAATGAGGAGTAGACATTCTAATCTGTCCAGCTTCGTTATAGCTCTTAAAGTTTGTGTATGAACTGTTTAGTCCAAGACTGAATCTATAGTCTAAGCCATCCAAAATTTCATAATTCAAATAAACATCACCCAAAATACTCAGGTTTTCGCTTGTGTTTGTATAAAGATCAATTACACCTATTGGATTTTCGGACCAAGTCTGAGCAACTCCAATCTCACCTATTCCATACCCACTGGGCTGCGTATCATCAAAAACTGGGATAACGGGTAGCATTTCAAATGCAGCCGAAAAGGGAGTGATAATGTCTCCATCAGTTTCAGAGTCAATTGCTCCAGCAATTCCATTCAGTTTACTACGACCTATACTGAGGTGCTCACCAACAACAAGGTTTTCAGCAATTTCAAATTCTGTGTTAATCCGAGAAGAAATTCTTTCAAATTTTGGCCCCTCAATTGCACCTTCCTGACGAAAGTTGTTCAATGAAAAATACAATTTGTTGTTTTCTCCTCCAGCTGAAACACTTAAATTGATGTTATTTGTCATAGCAAAATTATCGAAGAGTTTTTCTTGCCAATCCGTATTTATTGCAGGGTCAAAACCCTCATTCGCACCTGTGACTCTGGGTGCACCTGCATTGTCATGAGCTGCATTAACTATTCGCGCCCAGTTAAAATTATCACCCAAGGGAATTCTTGAGTTTATAAATTGAGTTCCAATTGTAGAATTAAAGTTAATTTTTGGACTCCCAACTTCTCCTTTTTTTGTTGTTATGATAATGACACCATTTGCTGCTCGGTTACCATATATTGCAGAGGCTGAAGCATCTTTCAATACTTGAACTGATGCAATGTCAGCAGGATTCAAAGTTGGATTATCTCCTGAAAGAATTCCATCGATAACATAGAGCGGGTTGTTCCCACCAAAAAATGAAGCACCACGGATCTTTATGTCACCAATTGAGCCAGGTTTACCACTAGTGTTAACACTAACTCCTGCTACCCTCCCCTGTAGTTGGTCAGTTAAACTAGCAGAATATGTCTTCGTAATTTCTTCAACATTTACTACAGAAACAGCACCTGTTATATCATTTTTGATTTGAGAACCATATCCGATCACTACAATTTCATCTAGACTTTCTAAGTCGGGCACCATCGTCATGTCAACAAAGTCTTGAGTGGTAATCTCCACTTTCTGATCAATAAAGCCTAAATATGAAAAAATCAAAGTTGAACTATTTTCAGGTTTCTGGATTGAAAATTCGCCATTCACATCTGATGTTGTTCCTATAGTTGTTCCTTCAAAGTAAATAGAAACTCCTTCCAGAGGATCATTACTATCAATTACTTTTCCAGTTATTTGTTTTTGTGAAAACACTGTTGAGGATAAGAGCATAAAAGCCGTAAACAATAAAAAATTATGTAAATTCATATTATAACAAATTTGTTTAAAATCAGTTTAAATTTAACTCGAATTAATTGGCTCTAGGTTTTATAATTATTCAAATATGTATATATATATTGCAAAATTTACTTCTACAAATAAGGTTGTTATTTAAAAATCACTATCTATAATTAAAACGTTTTTACCATAGGAATCATCCCAAAAAATATCATTATCAATCAGTTGATTAAATTGGATAGATTCTCCATTGTAAAACCCTTCAAGTCCTTTACCAAAAATTTGGTGATTTGGCTGAGCATCAACTAATATTCTAACTCTATTCCCGTCTTGAACATAACTAAATCCAGTTTCTTCAATAAAGTCACCGCCTATTATTTCACCGTCTTGAAAATCACCAAATTTTAATATGATTTTGTAGGATTTGTAGTTTGCCTCAATTACCGAGTTTTTTAAAGATTGTACATTGCCTTTGTCCAATTCAATTCTTCCACCGTTTTCAAGAATTGCTGTTTTTGAAATATTGAAAATCCTCATAACTATTTCATCAATAGGTGTGGCAACTGAGAGATTGTCACGAGTAAAGTTAATATATATATTATTGAAAGGCTCTGACCATTCCTCATAGATTGATATCTTTTTTGTGAGTTCATCAGGAATAGCTTTGCTTCCATGTATAACTCCCATTAGCCCCCCAACAGTTGCAGCCTGATTATCACAATCATATCCAGCAGAAACAGCAATACCAACAGTTTTCATAAAGTCGCCATTACCATATAAAATTGCCATAATCCCAACCAATCCATTATTTACTGAAGAAACAACACTAACTGGTGCTTTACCTTTCTCATTCTCGTAACTGTAGTACTTATCATGTATTTTTTTTCTCACAATACGCCAATCATCGTGTTGCTTATGCCATTTAAGAACATCATTAACCCCTTCGTAAAAAGGTCCATACTTCGGAAGTTTATCGATTGCAAATTTTACTAATGTTTCTGGATCACTTTCAAAAAAAGCTGCACTAATCATAGCCCCATATGCTATTGTCGGATGAGTTCCCCAATCATCATTAGTGATTTTTGCTCCCCATAGTGAGCGATCAACAGCTAATTGTGTCATTCCAGGATAAAAAACACCCCAAATTTCATTGACCAATTGTGCGTCAATTTGAAACCAGTTTTTATTATTTTCTTTATGCCCAGTATATGGCGCAACAAAACCTTTATCCATCAGATTTCTGGCCGTTCGATTCGCAACCCATATTTTACGATTGATATGCTCTTTCCATTCTTTAGTAATTTCGGCATAATTCAAATCAAGACCATATTGTTCAACTGCATGCAAAGTCACGAACTCAATATCCGTATCATCATCAGCAAAAGCACCCCAAAAAGCGTCAATCATAATCGGGAGGTACCCTCTCCAATCTTGCCTGTTAATTTTTAGGCTGGCATCATCTTTATAGGTGTAAATCCTATCAATTAGTATCGGGATTGGTTCTTCAACATAACGGTTTTCAAAAGGAAGTCCAAGGTAATTTCCTGTGAGCTGACCTATCCAAAAACCTGATATTTTATCTTTTAATTCGTCTTCGCTAATTTTTCTTTCCTGAGCAAAATTTTTGTGCGGTAAGACACTTAAAACGAGACAACATATTACATTCAGATGAATTTTTTTTTTAAGTACAATCATATCCCCAATTTTAGTTAGCAGTATAAATAAATATTATGTTGCATTATCAAGTAAAGTCTAGATTGTATGCCGTTGATTTCCAAACCTTGTAAAAGTCCTTAAAAGCCTTTCGAAACTCGTCATAATCACTTTTAGTTTCAAAAATTTGGTGATCATCCCAAAGTACATATCTTGGGTGACCAAGATATTTTGCCTCAGGCCATAAAAATACTTGACCCCAAATCAATCTGTTATTTGTGTTAATTCCTGGATTTTCTTCTTTGTTATTTCCATCTATGAGCTGAAATTGTTCATTTGAAAGAACGTTTTGGGTTGCACCTAAAAGATTTGATTTGATCCAATCAGACCTCTCAGCCATACTGACATAACCTACCTGATTATTCTCACGTTGGTGTGCCCAAGCCAGGCAAACTTGAGGAGGCGTCAACCCAGTTTGTGCAGAAATGGATTGTATAATATGATGTTGCATATCTGATTGATGCTCTGGAAATCGATCTCTTCCAGGTCTTCTTGGAGAGCCCAATGACATATACCCCGAGGGGGCAATTTTATTTTCTATTAGGAATTGAACAAATTCTTTTTGCTGAAATAAGGGATGAAGCTCCATTTGATTATAAGTGGGGCGATTAAAATCATCTGTGTCACGCAGCAAGAGATCAATCGTTTTTCTTGTTTGGTTTGAAGTGCCTATGTTCTTAACTAAACCAAGTCTTTTGAGCTCTGTCATTTTATCCCAAACTTCCATGAAATCCTCATGAATGTAAGGTACTGCATGATCGTTCAATGCATCTCCTGACGACCCAGGCTCATGAAAATTTGACCACGGCCAGTGCACTACATACATATCTAAATAATCAACTTTTAAGTCAATTAAAGTTTTTTTCAAAGCTGGTATGACTTCGTCAGGTTTCATATTTTTGTTCCACAGCTTGGAAAGTATAAAAAGGTCTTCTCTTTTTACTAATCCTGATTTTATGGATTTCTCAATTGCCTGTCCTACGATCTCTTCATTTTGGTAGGCAGTTGCACAATCAATATGACGATATCCAAGTCGTATTGCCTCTATAACAATATCTTCCATTCCTTTCATCAAGTCGGGATTATCAGAATGAAAAGTCCCCATCGCTGCTTGCGGCATTAATGAGCCATCAACTAATTTTATTTGGGATACTGCATTTGGATCTACTGGACTTAAATTTGTGTTTATCATTTTCATGTTTTTAAATTATTATAATCTGGCATTGCCCCATTTGACTGACAAACAAAGGATGATACTTCTACAGCCTTTTGATGTACTTTAGCAAGTGACTCACCTTTAACAAATTCCATTGCCATGGTTGCTGTAAAGGAGTCTCCTGCACCAATTGTGTCTATGACATTTATTTTTGGTGTTTTCAATTGGCTCACATTAGTTGGAGTCATCAAAATGCTTCCATTTGAGCCATAGGTTAGGGCTATTAATTTTAGTTTATATTGATCCATCAGTTTTTCAATTATTGCCTTATCATCTAAACCTTTTAGGTTCAATAGACTACTAATAATTGCTAATTCATCAACATTTAATTTTAAAACATTACAAAAGGCTAAAGACTCCTGAATGATATCATGATTGTAATAGTTCTGACGAATGTTGATATCAAAAACAATGAGACAATCATCATTTAATTTTTGAATGATTTTTTTGATAGAATTTCGAGTGTGAGCATTTCGCTGGGCTAGGCTGCCAAAACACAAGATATTAGTGTGTTCTATTTGTTTGTCTATATTTTTGGGCAAACTGATATAATCCCATGCAACATTTTCATTGATTGAATAGGAGGGCTCCCCTAAAGAGTTTAAATTGACATCAACTGTTCCGGTCGGATAATCTACAGTTTGTATATAATCTGTTGTAAGATTTTTTTTTAACAATGCTTCTTTAATTTCGTTCCCAAAAGAATCGTTGCCAACTGCGCTTACTATGCAGCTGAAAGCACCTTGCTGTTGTGTGTGGTATGCAAAGTTAGAAGGGGCACCCCCAACTAGCTTTCCACTTGGCAAAAGATCCCACAAAAGCTCTCCGATTCCAACAGTCGTTAGCATTTGTCATTAAAGATTAAAAGTCAATAAATACTTTCATAGATTTTTCGCCCTGTTTGTCGATATAGTGGTAGGCATCAATGAAATTTTTAAAATCAAAATGTTTAGACATCAGTGGCTCCAGTCTAATTTGCCCTTTGGCAATTTTATCAACGGCTTCTTCGTAATCTTCGTGTTTGTACATCATTGAGCCTAATACGTTGAGTTCATGCTCTCCCAGAAAATACATATTGACTTTTGGATTTTCAGAAAAAACACCAATAATCACAACATCACCTCCCTTTTCAACATTTTCAATTAACACATCTAATGAAGGCTGAACACCAGCAGCTTCCATTCCTACTTGAAAACCTTCATCTCCAAAAAAATCTTTTACTCCTTGGGCGAAAGAGGTTTCAGCAACATTTAAAACCCCATCAATTCCACATTCTTTAGCAATTTCTAATCTGTAATTACTAACATCTGTAATTAATACTTTTTTGGCGCCTCGCACTTTTGCAAACTGTGCAACTAAATTTCCTATGGTGCCAGCTCCAGAAACCACAACATTTTTACCTTCAATCTTAGAGGTTCTATTTGTTGCATGAGCGCCAACTGCTGTTGGCTCAACCATCGCACCTTGCTCAAAAGAAAATAGTTCTGGCAAAACAATTAGACGATCTTCAGGGATAATAAAAAAATCCTGTGCAGTTCCAGGTGCTTGAAACCCTTGAACCCTAAGTTCCTGGCAAACATTGTAATGACCACGTTTACAAGGGTTACATTGATTACACACCAACTGAGGTCTAGCCGTGGCTTTTTGTCCAACTTTTACAGATTTAACATTTGATCCAATTGAGAGTACAACACCCGCGTATTCATGACCCTGAATAACTGGATATGGAGTCGCTGGATGCTCGCCATGGTACACGTGAATATCGCTACCACAAACGCCTATTTTTTTAATTTGAAGGACGATTTCGTTTGAGTGCAGATTAAATTTAAATGGAACATCATTAATTTCAATATGTCCAGGTTTCGTCATTACAGCTTGTCTCATTTATAGTGCATTAATTCAATAAGTTATCCAAAAAATAAATATAAAACGACCATTAACAATAATAGAAGAAATGCTAGTGATCTAGGGTCTTTAATGGAAGAAATTTTATCTTTCATAATCTCCTTTGGTCCATTCCAAGTTGTGGTTGCAACTTGCGATTGTGGTGGTGGTGCTGTACATAAGCTGACAACAATAAAAAAAATGCAGCAAAGACAAAACACCCACCATGTTCTCATTAAAAATGGAATTCCAATGTTTGTTAAATATTTTTCTCCACTAATACTTTCAAAGTCTAACAGAAAAAGACTAACCCCAACAAAAAAGCCGAAAATTAAAGTATAGAACGCTGCGTCTTTAGTACCTCTTCGCCAAAAAATTCCAAGAAGAAAAACAGTAGAAATTGGAGGGGCAATTGCGGCAGCAAGATCATTTATTGCCTGAAAAATACTATCAAATTTACCTGCTTGTGTAGACCAAATAATAGAAAGTAACATTACCACTATGGCAGAAATTTTACCAACTCTAACCATTTGCATATCACTTACTTCTGGTTTTATTCTTTGTAGAATATCGATTGCGACAAGTGAAGAACAGCTATTTAGCGCAGCTGCAATAGTACTCATCAAGGCTGCTAATAAAGCTGCAGCGAAAACTCCTTTTAGTCCTATTGGTATGAGTTCGTTTATGAGTACAGGTAGTGTATCGTTGGGATCAACAATCTGATCTTGAAAAAGCACAAAAGCCAGAGTTCCAGGGAGAACAATTAAGAAAGTTGGTAGGATCTTTAAAAGTCCCGCAAATAGAGGTCCATACTGTGCATCTTTTTCTGTTTTAGCGCCCAAAACTCTTTGTACAATTGTTTGGTCAGTACACCAATACCATATTCCCAAGATAGGATACCCTAGGAAAAATGAATACCAGGAGTAGCCTTCATTTTTTCCGATTTCAGAATCTGCAGCATGAAGCATTTTTAACTGATCTTGCTTCAACGATAGCTTTAGATCTTCAATAGATGTAATTCCAATATCTTGTACTGCAGAAATAGATAAAAATGTTAGAATTACAGAGCCAGCTAATAAAATAACTGTTTGAATATTTTCTGTGACGACAACAGCTTTCAAACCACCAATTACAGTATATATGGCAGTGAGCACTGAAATCATTATAATTGAGATTCTAAAATCTAGGCCAAGAAAGTTTTGAAAAACAATGGCGCCAGCATATAAGCTTATTCCGATATGAATAAAAAGCGCACCAATAATCGCCATAAAGGCCATAAAAGTTCTAGATCTTGAATCAAATCTTTTTTCAAGGAATTCAGGAAGGGTTGAGATTTTAGTTTTAAAGTAGAAGGGTGCAAAAATAATTGCCAATAAAATCAAAGTGAATGTAGCCATCCATTCAAAATTTCCGACAACTAAACCAATTCGGTACCCTTCAGCAGCTAAACCGGTCAAATGAATGGTTGAAATATTTGAGGCGAAAAGAGCAGCACCAATATAAACCCAATTAAGCCCCCTGCCAGCTAGGAAATAGTTTTCACTATTGAGTTTTTGCTTTCTAGTTGAAAAAATTCCTATGGCAACGATTCCAATCAAATATGCAGCTATTATAAATATATCTACAGTAGCTATACTAGTGTTCATTTGTAGTGAAATTGATATAAGTTAAAAAAAATGGCGATGAAAATGAATCATCGCCATCTTTTATTTTTTTTTGGAATTATTTAGTCAAACTAAATGTCCAATCTCCACTAACGGAGGCCTCTGTACATAAAGAAACGCCGCCAATATTGATGTTGTCAAAGTGAAGTAAACTTCCTTCAGCATCGGGCAATAATTGCCCAAAGGTTGACGAATTGGGGTCTGGGTCAGTCAGACCAACAATCATGTAAAAACCATAGAACTCTTCCATTGAAGAGCCGTTTGGATCTGCACCTTCCTTTACACTAGAATTTGATAGATTGATAGAAACTTCATTCATGCCATCAGCTCCAAGAATAAGGTTAAAATCGTCTGGTGCAAATAATTGACCTTCTCCTTCTCCACCAAACATGTAAACACTAAAAATGGTTCCTAAAGGTAATTGATAGTCAAAACTCAAAGTTGGACTTTCTGAAATATTAATACCATTTTCAAATTCCCAACCAATAGCTGCTTCAAGTACTTTAGTGTATTCCCAAACTAATTTTCCGTCACTAATTGAGACATTACCACCATTTTCATCATTCGCATCACCCATTGGCCACTCATTAACAATACCCTCAGGGTAAGTAATATCTTCTCTTACATTTGTATCATCACTGTAAGTAAATGATTCCAAAAATCCTTTTGTAGGATCAAGAGCTGGAAAGTTATAATTAACATTAAAACTAAGAGTCATAGCATTGTCTGTCAATCCAGAAATTGACATGTTAACATCATCATCCCTGCTAATCATTGTGTTTGTGTCATCTGTATAAATCCAAGGAGTTGTCTCTGGCATTACTGGAACCCCACAATCAGGTCCATCAGAAGATGTCAAAGTACCTCCTGCATCGCTTCCTGTAATTGAAATCGTCATATTTGACCAGTCCTGCGCAGTGGCATCTGAGGGAGCAGTGACAGATGAAACAGTCCAATCACCCAATATACTACTAGTAACTACTACTTCATCTGTATCGTCGTCATCTGAACAACTCACAAATAAAAAACTAGACAATAATATTGTTGTCGTAATTAAATAAGTAATTTTTTTCATTTAGTTTAAATTTATGGAAACAAACTTAGTTTATCAACAGTTCTAATTTGTTTCAAAATACGTCAAACAAGTATGATATTTCATCATTAATGTGAAATAGGCTTAATTGTGCTGAATCACTTGAACGTTGAAATTTTTTGAGAAAGAAGATATTTCTTGATCATTTGGAATAGACGTTTGCGCCCCTTTTTTAGTAACAGAAAAACTAGCTGCTGTATGAGCCTTAACAATCGCTGATTTCAACGGAATTTTGTTTAATACACAGTGTGCAAGACAACCATTAAATACATCTCCTGCTGCAGTTGTATCGATTGCTTTTATAGCAGGGATGCTAAACTCAAAAACTCCATTCGAACTTAACCACATGCTACCCTTGTCGCCTAGGGTTACGATACAATTTTCGATTCCAGAATTAATGAGTTTTCTTGAAGCTTCAATAGCACTAAATTTATTGTTAACTGAAATATCGGTTAATAATTCTAACTCGGATTCGTTTGGAGTAATCATCCATATTTTATTTAAAACGTCAGCAGGCAAACAAACAGCTGGTGCCGGATTAACAATTACTCTTACTTTATTATCATAACAAAAATCAATTATAGAAATTACAGTTTGAATTGGATTTTCAAATCGGGGCTTTGAAGGATCATAAAGAAATAAAGAAATGTTTCTACAACCTCACTCTAGGTAAAAAAATCTACAAACTACTCAGGATAAACTTCTCTCAAATGATAGACATTAATTAGTTTTTCGATTAAAATCTTTTTGATTAATTCAATTTCTCGCAAACTGATATCTGCCTCATCAAATTGATTTTCTTCTGCTTGTTCCTCAATAATTTTTTGCACAAAGCTAGCGATTCCCTCAGCTGTTGGCTCTTGCAAACTTTTTGATGCTGCCTCGACACTATCGGCCATCATCAGTATCGCCGTTTCTTTTGAATATGGCTTAGGACCAGGATAGCAGAAAATAGATTTGTCTACATCTTCATTTTCTTTTTTTGCCTTATGATAAAAATATCGCGTGGGTGTAGTCCCATGATGAGTACGAATAAAATCAATGATACGATCAGGTAAATTGTTGCGTTTGGCAATTTCAATTCCATCGCTGATATGATTGAGAATCAAACGACTGCTTTCAAATGTATCAAGCTCGTGATGGGGGTTGTAGTTTGTTGATTGATTTTCACTAAAATAAAGTGGGTTATTCATCTTGCCAATATCATGATACAATGCCCCTACCCTTACAAGTAAGGCGTTGGCGTTTACTTCATTGGCAGCTGCCTCAGCAATATTTGCAACTTGTAAAGAGTGATGAAATGTACCAGGTGCCTTTTCTGAAAGAGTTCTGAGTAGTTTTGAATTTGTGTCCGAAAGTTCTAAAAGAGATAAGTCAGAAACCAAACCAAATATCTTTTCAAAAATATATACCAGTGGATGCACAAAAAGAATACCCAAACCATTGATCAGCAAAAACCCAAGGTTATCTAGAGACACTGTCGATAGATTTCCCTCATATATCATATGAAAAGATATATAACAAAAAACATAGGAAACAACGATGAGAACAGCAACGACAAAAAGGTTTGCACGTTTATATAAATCTGGCATTGTTAATGTGGCGATTGCTCCAGCAACAAGCTGCATAAATATAAATGAGAAGTCACTCGGTACCATAAAACCAATGAGAAACAAGCCCATTAGGAATACAAAAAAGGCGAGTCGTGTGTCGAAGAAAGTCTTGAGCAGTAGTGGTACAATGCAAAGTGGCACAACATAAACAAAATTAATATTGTAAGTCATCGCCAATTTGATTGCTGCGACCATGATCAAGATGGTGGAGAAAACAAAAACAACCTTAGTATTGTTTTCATAAACCAAAGGACAGTAGCGCCACAAAAACAAAAAAGTCAGAAAAATGAGGATTGAAACCAGTATTGAATAACCAATAATAATCGACTGCTCGCTTGAAGCCCACAAGTCACTGAGGTATTCAACTCGCAGTGAATTTAAAATTTGAAATCTTTTTTGATCGACTACCTCCCCTTGCGCAATGATTCGTTCTCCTTCTGCAACCACCCCACGTGTTGGGAGTATGAGGGACAAAGACTCTTCCAATTTTTGCCTTGTTAGCAGAGAGTCTAAAACTAGATTCGACTCAATATATTCGTTTAAAATCAATCGATTGGAGGCATTGGCAATAATGCCATTGAGTAAAGGGCTTTCATTTGAAAATGGAAGGCTATCATTGATTTTTAGATCTGAAAACAATAGTTTCTGAGCACTGTTGTCCCTGACAACCAAAATTGGTTTTGCGCTTTGTATGGCAAATGATGCATCGATCAGACCTGGTGAATATAGGTTGGTGAGATAGCGATCCCAAGCTTTCAGAAGTCTTGACGAAGAAAAGGGAGTGACTTGTTGGCGAATCCATTTTCTGGTTCTATCCAGTGATCGCTGCTCGGCTAAGGTATCTCTTGTGAAGATCAGTGGGCTTTCTTGTGCTACTGCCTGTCGTTCGGCATTGAGCTCCTCCTCCGACTTGGCAATTGGGAAGTCGAAAGGTGCTAAAAGTGTTTCGTAAGGCCATGGTTTTCCTGTTTGGTAGTTGTATTTAAATCCTCCGCTTCGCGGAAAAAGGTAAACCAAACAGAAGACAGTGATCAAAAAAAGGATGACCTTATAGATGAAAGACTGGTATTTGTAGAAAAATTGCATCGCTATCTTATGGGTCAAAAATACGTTTTCTCAATTTCTTTCGCCAATCGATTCCAATTTGTTTGTATTTTTGGTCTATGCAATATGGAATATGCCCATTGAGTATTGTCCCACTAAGGGCAGAACCAAAAAATACGAGCGAACAAACATCTCAGCTACTTTATGGAGAGTTTTTCACTGTTGTTGATGCGCACAAGTCGTGGTCAAAAATTCAAAATGAAAGTGATGGTTATGAAGGTTGGATCAACAACAAGCACTTTTTACTTATCGAAAAAACGACTTTTGAAAAGCTGCAAAATACCTCAAAAGTATATTCCTCCGAACTCGTTGATTTTATTTGGAAAGGAGATGAAATTCTTTTTCCAACCCCTATTGGAAGTCAAGTGAGTTCAGCCCAAACATTAGGTCATCGATTTGAAGGCAAACAACTCGAAAATCCCAAATCAAAAGACAATCTAGTCAACACTGCCCTGCACTACCTAAACAGCCCCTATATGTGGGGAGGTAAATCGCCTTTTGGCATCGATTGCTCTGGGTTTGTTCAGTGTGTATATCAACTTCATGGCGTCCAATTGCCGAGAGATGCTTACCTCCAAGCTGAGCATGGGGAAACCTTAGGATTTATTGATGAAAGTGAAGCAGGTGACTTGGCATTTTTTGATGATGAAGAAGGCAAAATCACGCATGTGGGCATCATCATGTCAGACTATCATATCATACATGCATTTGGGCAAGTGAGAATCGATCGGCTTGATCAAACTGGCATTTTTAACAATGCCCAAAACAAGCATACGCACAAGCTTCGTGTGATTAAGAAAATTGAATTCTAAACTATTGCCCTAACTCCTCTAGTTTGGCTTCCATCAATTTAAA
>ERZ802830.3518-NODE-3518-length-13222-cov-11.9354_pt1 | contig 13222 bp, 11 predicted proteins | sample MGYA00345654_ERZ802830 | MGnify/ENA primary metagenome ERZ802830 (study PRJEB30503, sample SAMEA104212375) | marine metagenome | biome: Westerlies Biome; feature: [SRF] surface water layer (ENVO:00010504) within the epipelagic zone...; material: water... | reverse complement strand
CAATAGGTGAGTATATTTAAACTCAATACGAAATTTATTTGCTTTCATGAATTCTTATCTTTGGAGTCAAACAAAATTTACATATGGAAAAAGCACGATTTTACCTCGTCAGACTTCCCGTAATATCTGTTGTAGTATTTTTCTTTTGTTGCATTATATCAGCGGTAATTTATCCTGGGTCTCACAAAGAAATCATTGAATATCAGTCAGAGGTTTATTCGTTTACACACAACTTTCTTAGTGAGTTAGGTAGTTTAAAGACCAATACAGATGAAACGAATCCAAAAATTATTCAGGAAGACAACACCCCTTCTATGATTCTTTTCAATGGAAGTCTGATTTTAATCGGAGCCACTCTCATGCTCTTTTACGTTGAATTTAATAGAGTGTTCATTTTGATTAAAGATTCAAATAAAGCAAGACTTTATGCAAAAATTACTTTGCCAGTTGGGTTATTAGCCGGTTTTTTTTACGCAGGAGTTGGTTGTGTTCCACACGACCTTCATTTTACTACCCATGTCTTTTTTGCAAATTCTGCTTTTTTAACCCTTTTCTTTCTTTGCGTACTGCATAGTATTACAGTTTTTCATTCTAATTTTATCAGTAATAACTACGTTATTGGATACATTGCCTTTTGTATTGTGCTTTTCACTTATTTATATATTATATTTTTTGGCCCACAAATTGGACCAGGAAAAATATTTAGTGAAAAAGAACTGATGTTGCAGGTTATCTCCCAAAAATCTATTGTGATAACATTTATGGCAGCAATTCTACATCAGGTGTATGGATTCAATAAGATTCTAGCCAACAAAGAATAAAATTTATTTTTTTTTCAAAAACTCGTTTATAATCTTAGGTTAAAACTAAACCACTAACTAATTATCCTATTTTTTAAATTCTAATTATTTACATATCGAATTACTAAAAATCCTCAAAATTAATTATAGGTATAGAGGTCTATTAAGATTATGAGTTTATCTACCATATTTATGGGAGGCTCCATTTCTATGTTTTCAAATTCCGCAATTATTTCCTTATTTATTTCTATCATTTCCGGCACAGAGTTTTTGTTTTCAAAAGCTTTTTCAACTTTCTTTGATTAATCTTCTCACTCAAGATAAAAAATCATCATCACTTTAAAAATATTCTTAAGCCATTAAAACACTCACATAGTTTATAAACATAAATAGTCTCCATAAATTGATCTACAAACGATTATTCACAATATTATTAAATATTGATCCAAACGTATAACTGATACCCATCGAAATTCGATTTTGAAAACTGGTAGATATTTGTCTTTGCCTAAGCAGTAAATCTTCAACTGATGCTTCTCCTTTAGGCAAATTAATTTGATCTCGAATAAATCTGAAATAAGCTGAAATTCTTAATGAGAGTCCACGAACTATTCTAAGGTCAATATTACTGTTTAAAGTAAGTCTATTTTGTTCAGGAAGATCTAAAAACTGGGATGCTACAAGATATGAGTATATATTACCCCACTTTTCTCTATATCTTAAATTTAAGGTAAGAGAATGATTAAACATTCTCTGAGATTCAAAATCATAGATTGTTTCTTCAATGTAATTGTAAATATTATAACCTAATTTATATGCTAAAGTTACTTCTCGGGTTAGAACCTCTTTGTAAGGAATAAAATTATATTCTAAGGCAGGTGAAATATTAATTAAAGATTTAAGATTTCTAAAAGTATCATGCCTGTATGAAGAAAAAAACCCGGTAGAAAAGTGATTTGATATACTTCTAACCAAGCTACCTGAAAAATAGAAGTTTTCTCTTTCACTGCTATAACTTTGATCCCCCCCCAAAAAAAACTTGATCGAACGATCCATTTCAATGTCTGATCTTACTCTCCACATTTCAGTAACTCGATCCACCTCTAAACCTAAATTGTATTCTTCCTCATTAATCCTTTTTTCATTTTCAAAATTAAATGAGCCATAAATTTCAAATACCCAGTTATTCCAATTATCAGTATTATTGGGATCAGAAGTAGTTATTTCCTTATCGAAACTAACATCAATGTAGGATTGATAATGCGTGTTTGACAAAAAAGATGCCATTCCTAATTTATAGGTATCTAATAATATTATTCTTGCTTTATTTAAGCTAATGTTTTGAGGAACTGTTACATTAATTTCGTTCTGTTTATTTAGAAAATCATTTTTCCCATTATAATTAAAGGAATAATTTCTACCACCACTTGCATTTGTAATTTCAAACACAAAAATTTCTATATCAGATAATGTCCTGTCTCTTACATAATCAAAAAAAAGAGTGTTTTGTTTTAAAAAATCATCATCACAACGACAATTTATAAAAACTTTTATTTTTTCATTTTGACTGAAAGCAGATGTAAATAGAAAAAAAGAAAAAAGAAAAAAAACACTTCTCATTTAGTTGATGGCTAATTATACCCAATTTAATTAAATTTTTAATAATAGGGTTAAAATATAAATTCCAAAACGTATTATTATCCTAAAATATCATATTTAAAAAAAGACCTAAAAACGATAAAAAAACTAAAAAATTGGGCAAAAATGAGTAAAAAACAACTAAAATGATTCAAAAAAGAGCAAATATTCAATAATATAGTTTATCTAAAAAGTAATTTTTTGGAGAATATTTGCATTTTTTATAATAAATTTTACCCGAGAAAATGTTAGGAAGAATTAGTTGTATTCAATGAAAAATAATGTGTAATAATATTAATGATATAAGCATCAATAAACCAAATCGTTTTATTTTTTTGGAGCCCGATTTAAACAACTCTATGGGATTTTTAAAATTGGTTTTTGAAAAGATATAAATCAAAATAAAACCCAGCAAAATAATCCACATTGCCCTTACAAAATAATTCATCTCTGGAAAAAAAGATATGAACAGAAACTGAAAAATGATAGTTCCCAAGAATGTGGTAAATGTTATTCTGTGATTTGGAGCTACTAAAAAAACAGCTGCACAGATGATCACTACAATACCACAATTGATAAAGTAGCGAAGCTCATTTAGAGTATGAGTAAAGGCGGTATTAGGATCAGAAAATTTAATATAAAGTAATAGTATACCAACTGTGACCCCTGTGACAAAGCTAAATAAAATTGCTCGTCTTCCTGCCTCAACTATTTGTTTATCAGAGGCCCCCTTATTAAGATATTCTTTATAAATATCAATCGACCATAGGGTAGCCAATGAATTGAATGTAGAATCCACTGTACTCATTAGTGAGGCAAATAAACCACAAAGTACCAAACCTTTTGCTCCTATCGGAAGGTAGGTGTTTACAAGATACGGAAATGACATGTCAGGATCCGACAGGCCATTCTCTCCCAATATTCCGAATAAAGCAATACCTGGGACGACTATAATTACAGCCATAACATATTTCATTAGTCCTCCGACCATTAGACCAATTTGTGCGTGTCTAATATTTTTGGCAGCCAGCGATCGCTGAACAATTGATTGATTTGCACACCAATAATTTATATTCAATAAGAAAAGACCGAAAATATGAGTCCATGGTAACTTTTCGTGATCCGAGGGAAGATGAAGATGCATCAATTTTGGTGTCTTGATATATAATTGAGACCAGCCCCCCAAATGGTGAACCGCCATAAGTAATACAACCATTCCTCCAGATAATAAGACTATAAACTGGATGATATCTGTTCGAACAACGGCACTAAGTCCACCGAGATAAGTATATATAGCTGAAAATAATCCTAATAACAAAATCAAAATGGTAATCCTGGTAAGCCTATCTTTATGTAATAGGGATAAATACTCTCCAAAAACGATATCAGCAGCATAAGCTCCCCAAAATAGTGCTGCTCCAATGGTAATAGTTGAAAACAATGAAATATTCGCCAGTGAATAAATTAAAGCCACGTTTTTACCAAGACGTTTTTTGATGAATTGAGTAATAGTTATAATCTTATCTCTAAGATAATAAGGAATAAATATAAAAGATGCCAACAGAATACCTTGAACAGCATTGATTTCCAGGCTAGCTTGAGCCAACCCATACAGATAGGCTGATCCCATCATCCCCAAGAATTGGTATCCCTCAACATTAGTAGCAATAGTAGAAATGGCAATTGAAGGCCATTTTAAACTTCTAGAACTTAAAAAATACTCTTCACTGGTTAACTCTTTTTTTTGCCTTCCTGATATCGCCGCAATCATGACTAATAAGAAGTAAGCAACAACTATGAATAAATCAATCATGTTAAACCCTAATTCCCACAGCCAAAGGAGTCTGAGGCCCATTTTTTATAATCCTACCTTGCTCATGAGGCATGGAAAAAGTTTTTAATCTAGGTAAGACTAATTCTGCAAATCTATTACATTCGTCTATGTGAGGATAGCCAGACAAAATAAATGACCGTATGCCCATTTCCATGTAGCGATTCAATTTTTCAATAATTTGATCAGGATTTCCTACTAAGGCTGCTCCACATCCGGATCGAGCCTTTCCAATACCTGTCCATAAATTAGGTTCAATATAACCATCAGGTGAAGATTTATCTCTCATTTTTTCTTGACGACTTACCCCGTAAGATTTGGCATCTAATGAACGATCTCTCAGTTCTCTTCCCATCTCTAAATCAAGTTTAGATATTATACTTTCTGCATATTTGTTGGCCTCCTCTTCTGTCTCTCTTACCACCACATGAACCCGAAGTCCGAAGTCAACAGATCTGTTAAATTTAGCTGCCTTTTCAGACATATTCTCCATCAACCCTCTTAAGTTATCTTCTGTCTCTGGCCACATTAGATATACATCACAATGTTCTGCACAAAGTTCTAAAGCTGGTGGAGAGTAACCTCCAAAATACAACAACGGTCCTCCAATCTGATAGGGTTTAACAGGGTTAGTGGGGAGTTTAAGATTATAAAAATTCCCAGTGAAATTTATTTCCTCTTTTGTCCAAGCTTGTTTTAAGATTTCAATTACCTCTCTTGACCGATTATATCTATCCTCTGATGGAAGGTTCTCTCCTGGCAAATTAGATGAAATAATGTTTATTGTTAGCCTGCCTTCAAGAATATGATCGATAGTGGTTAAAGTCCTGGCCAACATTGGCGGATAAACCTCACCACATCGAATTGCTGCCAAAATATTTATATTTTTAGTCATTGGGGATACAGCCGATACAAAAGGGATGGTATCCTGTCCAACTTGATAAGATGATGGGCACAAAATATTACGGTAACCCAATTTATCTGCATTTAATAAAATATTGGAAGTATTTTCCCAGTTACTTTTATATTTCATATTGCGCTCTCCCAAATACCTGTCATCACCATCACAAATAGGAGCAAACCAAGAAACCTCAGCGCCATCAAGTTTTTCAGATCTTATTTGTGTTTTTTTTGACATTTTTTAAAAGTTTTTAAGATCATGCAATTTCTTTTCCTGAAGCTGCCTGCCAAAGTAAATACCAATCTTCATGTGTTATATTAATTTTTAAACTGTCATTTGCACTTTTAATTCTTGATAATTTTGATGTACCCAATACAGGGATAATTCCAGTAGGATGTTTTCGTAACCATGCTAACAAAATTTGATCTGCACCAGCATTGTATTTTTCACACAATAGTGATATTTGTTTTTGGATTTTCATTATGGATTGGTCATTTGATTTTTTTAATAGTACTCCCCCTCCCATGGGCGACCATGCCAGAGGTTTAATACCATACTTTTGACATTGATCTAAAACTCCATCTTCAAATGACTTTCTATTTAATAACGATATTTCAACTTGATGGGTTATTAGTGGAAAAATTCCATGTAATAAATCAAATTGAGAAGTTGAGAAATTTGAGACACCAAAGTGATTCACTTTTCCTTCTCTCTCAAGCTCAATAAAGGTATCAGCTATATCATAAGGATCAAATAAGAAGTCAGGTCGATGTAATAATAGTGTGTCAATATATTCGGTTTGAAGAGCAGTCAAGGAGTTCTCTACAGAACTCTTAATGTGTTTTTTTGTAAGGTCATAAGATTTTATTTTTTGTTTGGGGCGGTTTTCAGATACCATTTTAATACCACATTTAGTGGTAATTCTAATTTGATTCCTTAAATCTGATCTGATCTTTAGAACTGCACCAAAGTCAGACTCAGTAGTATATGAACCATATATATCCGCATGATCAAAATCCACCAATTCATTTTCAATGCACCCTTCTACAAATTTTTCAATTTGAGAACTCGACATATTACAGCCCCATTTTCCTAGTCGCATAGTTCCTACCATAAAGGAAGAGGTAATGTATTCTTTGATTGAGGATTTGGGATTTTTTGTCATATATTTTTTGCTTTTGGGGGGAGATTTAATTAAAAATAGATTCCTTTTTGATACAGAATACAAATCGAATATAAAATCATATTTCTAAAAAAGGATATAACCTAGTGAGATTTCATAGCTTTTGGGACAAGCGGATTCATTACCCAAAACCAAAGGGGTGGGACTAAGCTTAACAATATTGATGTCGGATATCCATAAGGGAGTGAAGGACTTTCTTCATGGCTTTTAAGGGTTTGGTATTTTTTGGAAGATTTATAATGATGATCACTATGTCTGGTTAGTTCATATAATGTGATTCGGCCAATATTAAAGTTTGAATTCCAAGAGTGATATGGTTGTACCCTTTCATAACGACCAAATTCGGTTTTAAATCTACGTAACCCATAATGTTCTATATAATTTATACATTCCAAAAACAAGAAAGCTACTACCCCAATTATAATAGCAATCACCACAACCTTGGGTGAAAATAATCTGTATATTATAAGTAAGTAGAATGGTTGAATCAAGTGATACCATAGCATATCGTTTTTAATTGATAAAAAGGATAAACCTTGGCGATTTAACATTTCAATTTGAATCTTCCAAGCGCTTTTATATTGTCTGGTAACTGATGTAAACCAAAAAGAGTATAAAGTCTGATTGAATCGAGCCGAGGCGCCATCTTGAGGAGTAGCGACATTTAAATGGTGACCAAAATTATGTTCTATGTAAAAGTGCATATACAAGCAAGGCATATATAGTATTTTACTAAAAAAACGTTCAAAATATGGAGTACGGTGTCCTAGTTCATGTGCTACATTGATACCATTGGTCGCAAGTAGGATTCCAGCAGATAATACTAAACCTACAATCTCAAAAACTTGATAATTATACAGTTGAATATTTGAATAAAATATAAATAACAAGCCAAAAACAATTGGGATATTTAAATATAGCATCAAATCAAAAACCCATTTTGTTTTTTTGTAAGAGGCATCTTCCTCGGAAAGGTTTTCTTTTGATTCTCCAGTTAAAACATCTAAAATAGGAATCACTAAAAAAGCATAAAAAACAGTCGAGTAAGTCCAAATACCTGTCGATATAAATGAAATATAAGCAGATGCTGGAATGGTATATGCAAAAATATATTTTAAGTCTTTCATTTAAGATTTAATTATAGCTGAATATAACTATTTAGATGCATAGATCATATTCAATTTATTATCAGAAAGTATTTCGGCTTCATTATGTATTTTAAAATTATATTTTTTTAAGGTACTTAATATAGAAAATACACTTTGCCCATCCACAGGGTGACATTCCATAATTATTTTTTTAACCATTTTCAGGAATGATTCATCTTTTTGAAATATTTCAAACTCGGCGCCCTCACAATCGATTTTCAAAAAATCAATTTTTTTTATTTTTTCTTTCTTACAAAAATCAGATAGTTTGATGGCCTCAATTTTTACTTCCTTTTTTCTTTCAACATTTTTTATAAAAGAATTACCTCCAGAATTCTTCGAATTGACGTAGAAAAATTTTTTTCCGTTTTCTCCGGCAATACCGTAGTTTAATGTTTTAATATTTGACTTTTTATTCAAGTCTCTATGAAATTTTAATCTATTAAAGTTATCTTGAAAAGGCTCAAATGAAAAAATTTTTCCAGACTTATTATTTTCTGCAGCATAAGTACTAAATATACCAACATGAGCTCCAATATCGATCACTAAATCTCCATCCTCTACTTTCACCCCAAATTGATTATACATGTTTTTTAACCAAACTTCTTTTAAGACGGTTTTATCTGCAACTCTTCCTCTTAATTTGTATTTTATATTATTTTTTAATTCTATGGAAACAATAAACCCCTTAGGGGCGATTTTAAGTAGATAATATTTGAATTTATTTTTAAATATATCCTTGTTTAAAAACGGATTTTTAACCATTAGACTTAGTTTGTAACAAAATAATATTTGTTAATTAAAAAACAAAATAGATTCAATTTAATATTTATTTATTTGTATTAATTAACGATTCACAATATAACGATTTAAATAAAAACTTAATCCTTATGTTTTTGTTGATCACCAATTTTTTAAGTTCTTTTTAAATTCTGTTAAGCAATAATTTTTCAGTTTAATTATTAGTAATTAAGCTTTAAAGTTCGCCCAAAATTATATTCACTATATTTAATTGAAATATAAAAACAAACAAATGGACGATATAAATGGGTTACTTAATGAACATATTAGTGCGATAAATACGGTCTGGGTTGCACTATGCGCAGCACTTATATTTTTTATGGAAGCTGGGTTTGCTCTTCTTGAAGCAGGCTTTATACGAGCAAAAAATGCAATGAGCATTATAGCCAAAGTTATTATCGATATAACTTTTGGAGGTGTTGCTTTTTTTGTTTTAGGATTCGGTATTGCCTATGGTGTATCAAATGGATGGGTAGCATTTGACTTTGGAATAATAGAAAGAGATTTAGGCCTAGATCTTACGGTCTCAAATCAATTATTTTGGTTTATTCAGCTGGGATTTGCTATTGCGGCTATTTCAATAGTATCAGGTGCTTTGGCAGAAAGAATGAAACTGTGGTCTTATGCGATATTAGTTGTCTGTTTCTGTGGATTTATGTATCCTTTAATTGCCAATTGGGTATGGAACCCTCAAGGATGGTTGGCTATTAGAGGTTTTAACGATTTTGCTGGTTCAGCAGCTGTTCATGCAATGGGTGGGTTTTCAGCGCTCGCTGCAGCTATGGTTCTAGGACCTAGAATTGGAAAATATTCAAAGGATGGAACTTCTAATACAATTCCTGGTCATAATTTACCATTGGCATCTGTTGGAGCTTTTATATTATGGTTTGGGTGGTTTGGATTTAACCCAGGCTCAACTTTGGGAGCAGTTGGAAACTGGGAATTGATTGGTTCTGTTGTTGTAAATACTTTTTTAGCTTCTGCTTCAGGTGGAATCGCTACTATGTTTTACACCTATTATTCTTATGGGAAAATAGATATAACTATGGTCATCAATGGAATTTTAGCTGGACTTGTTTCAATTACCGCAGGCTGTAATGTAGTAGACCCCATGTCTGCAATTATAATAGGTTTTATTGCAGGAATATTAGTTGATGTCGCTGTTTTATTTTTTGATAAAATAAAAATTGATGACCCGGTAGGTGCCATTGCCGTTCACGGAATTAATGGACTCTTTGGAACTATTGCAGTGGGTCTTTTCGCTAGTGAAGGAGGATTATTTTTTGGCGGTTCGACTGATTTACTAATAACCCAAATAATAGGTGTTTTTACCATTATAATCTTTTCTTTTAGTATTACTTTCATATTGATGAAAATTTTAAAAAACATAGTTGGTATTAGAATTACAAGCCAAGAAGAAGAAGCGGGTATAGATTCAGTTTCCTTTGGAGTTAAATCATATTCTAACGAATAATTAAAAATATAAAAAATGAAAAAAATTGAAGCAATAATCCGTAAATCAAAATTTACTGAGGTCAAACAAGCCCTACATAATGTAGAAGTTAATTTCTTTAGCTATTGGGATGTCACTGGCGTTGGGAACGAAAAAGAAGGTCACGTCTATAGAGGAATTACTTACAGTACCTCAGAAATACAAAGACGTTATCTCTCTATTGTTGTAAATGATGAATTTGTTCAAAGGACAATAGATGCGATATTGAAGTCCGCTGCAACTGATCAAGTTGGTGATGGGAAAGTTTTTATATCTCCGGTTGAACAGGCTTACAGAATTAGAACTGGAGAAAAAGGAGGAAAGTCTTTAAATTAATTAAATAATGACCGAAACATTAAACCATCAAAGAAACTAAGGTTTTACTTGTAGTTGCTTGATATGGTATTATTGACTATGTTCCTTCTGTAGAACGATGAGTTTAGTTTAAAAAGACCACTAATCATTTGCTCACAAAATGTTAGTGATATATCCAATATTTAATGATAAAAAATACCTTAGCCCGCTGTTATCAAAATTCAGATGTAAAAGTCATTATGGATATATAGATAGGGATTAAATAAAACCAATATTTGAAAATGAATAAATTATAAAACACTAAGTTTGCACTCGCTTAAAACGAGAAGGGTAAATAATTTTTGATCTTTCCTTATTTAGGTCAAACGGCACCAACACTAATTATTTTCAAATAAAACTTCAGGGTTACATTCACCCATTAACATGAGAGGAAAAAACAAAAAAAGTTATCCCCCACGAAAAAAAAATAGTAGAAAACGAAACAGTAACAATGAAGCTTCTAACAGGAATCAAAGAATTCCTACAACAAGAAAATCAGGTGGTGATAATAAAAAAAGTGATTCGAGAGAAAATCGAAATACAGGAGAAACCTCTCAAAGGGCAAGTAGAAGAAGTGCAAGGCCAAGCCAGAGAGGAAGATTTAGAGGAAGATCTGGAGGTGGATTCAAAAAGTCAGACCTAGATCCAAGCACTCTGGTCAACAAAACTATTAAAGTTAAAGAAGGGGAAAAGGAAATCAAAACACGTGCTTTTGCGAAGCTTGATATACATTCCCTGCTTCAGGAAAAAATCAAAAGAAAAGGTTATGAATTTACTACCGAAATTCAGGACAAAACTTTTGAATTACTATCAAGTGGTGACAGCGTTATTGGAATTGCCAATACAGGTACAGGTAAAACAGGGGCCTTTCTTATTCCTATCATTAATCGACTAATTATCGATAAAAAAAGTCATAAAACATTGGTTCTAGTCCCCACAAGGGAGTTAGCGCAGCAAGTAGAACAGGAATTTAGGAGCCTAAGTAAAGGATTAAAAATATTCAGTAGTTGTTTTATTGGGGGTACCAGTGTCAATAAAGATTTAGATAAACTTAGAAGGATAAATCATGTAATTATAGGTACACCTGGAAGGATTAATGATATGATTAACCGTCGTGCACTTAAACTTAATGATTTTTCGAACTTGGTTTTGGATGAATTTGATACCATGCTCGATATGGGTTTTCTTAAAGAAGTGCAAAAGATTATTGACCAAATGCACAAAAGGAGACAAACCATTCTTTTTTCAGCAACTGAAAATGCAAAACAGAAAGGCATCATTAATGGTATTGTCAGTGACTATAAAAGAGTGAGGGTTTCAGATGGTCAAGCAAATACTGACAATATTTATCAAGAGGTTATAAAAACAAAAGGTGATGATCAAAAAATTGAAATTTTATTAGATCTTCTAAGCAAGCAAGCCTTTAAAAAAGTTCTAATTTTTTCAGAAACAAAAAGACAGGTTTCCAAACTTTGTCGTCAATTAAAAAAACTCCAAGTAAAAGTAGACGAGATCCATGGTGACAAGTCACAACAATACCGTTCAAAGGCAATTCAAAAATTTAAATCCGGTAATGTTCAAGTTCTAGTTGCCACCGATGTTGCCTCTAGGGGGATAGATATAGATAACATAACTCATGTGATCAATTACAGAATTCCAAACTCCAGGGAGAGCTATATTCATAGAATAGGAAGAACAGGGCGTGCAGGAAAAGAAGGGTCTGCAATTACTTTTTTGTAATGTAAAAATTAGTTTTTTTCAGTTTTTTTTATATTTAATAACCAATAAATCAAAAATGAAGATAAATAGGTTTAGCCTTTACACAGTTTTCTCTGTATTGTTTATTATCAAAAATATTAATGCCCAAATCTTTGAATTAAATTCTCCGAATCAAAAAATTAATATTAAGATTAATACAGTTAATCAGCTTTCAATGAATGTTTTCTTTGAAGAAAAAAAAATAATTGAGAAAACGCCAATCAGTATTAAGTTAAGCGATGGAAGGACCCTAGGACTTTTTCCTAAATTAAAAAGCTCAAAAACAGAAAAAGTAAACGACATTACTGAGATAACTATACCTAATAAAGACAAAGTCGTTAATGATAAATACAGCGAGCTAATCTTAAGTTTTAGTATGAATTATCAGGTGATTTTTAGAGCTTATAATGAAGGATTTGCCTATCGATTTATAGACTTAGACAAAAAACCTAAAAAAATTATAGGTGAAAAAATGGATTTAAGTTTACCTGAAAAATCTACCACCTATTTCCCATGGGAGACATCCATGTACTCTAATAACGAACGACTGTATAATAATACAGATGTTTCCAAATTAAAAAAAGGGAATTTCTGTAGCTTGCCAGTCCTTTTTGAAACTAATGGAGTAAAACTATTATTTACTGAAACAGCTGTTTTAGATTATCCTATAATGTATTTAGAGAAGAAAGGAAAAAATACTTTTGCTACTAAGATTCCAAAATATGTTTTAGAAGCTATTCCTAATCAAGATTGGAGACCAGATCGTAATGAAATTATTACGAAAGAGGCAGACTATATTGCCAAGATCAATGGGAAAAAAACATTTCCTTGGAGATTGTTTATTATATCTGATAATGATGCGACTTTTGTTGAAAGTAATCTTGTTGCACAACTTTCGGGAAAATCTAAAATAAAGGATCCTTCATGGATAAAACCAGGAAAAGTAGCATGGGATTGGTGGAATGCCAATAATATAACTGGTGTAGATTTTATAAGTGGAATCAATCAACAGACCTATAAATATTATATTGATTTTGCGGCAGACAATGGTTTAGAATACGTGATTCTGGATGAGGGTTGGACAAAGTCAACTACTGAAATTTATGAATCCAATCCATATATTAATATTGAAGAATTAATTGCATATAGTAAAAGAAAAAATGTAGGTATTATACTATGGGTTTTATGGAAACCCCTAGATGAAGATACAGACGGACTACTCAAGTTATATTCCAGATGGGGAGCTAAGGGTATTAAGGTTGACTTTATGCAAAGGGGAGATCAGTATATGGTTAATTCATATGAAAGAATAGCTA
>ERZ802830.3517-NODE-3517-length-13226-cov-12.6385_pt1 | contig 13226 bp, 12 predicted proteins | sample MGYA00345654_ERZ802830 | MGnify/ENA primary metagenome ERZ802830 (study PRJEB30503, sample SAMEA104212375) | marine metagenome | biome: Westerlies Biome; feature: [SRF] surface water layer (ENVO:00010504) within the epipelagic zone...; material: water... | reverse complement strand
AAAGATATCCAGTGCTTTATGAAGTCGTTGTGAAGAAGCGTTGAGCTCCAGCCCGTCCCGCCATCTGGGGAGTGCTTGTTAGCGTCCGATCCATGGACGATTTCTCGCAGCCGTCACCGCTCTCAGCCTCGGGCCTCGCCGCGGGAGAGCGGGTGTTGTTGGTGCGACTTCCTTGCAACCCGATCTTCCCGATCGGTCCGATCTACCTGGCAGACCATCTCCATAAATGTTTTCCAGGATTGCCTCAACGCATTCTCGACCTGGCCGCCTTGCCGGTTTTGGACGTTCATCGTGTTCTTCGGATCACGATTGATCAGTTTCAGCCCACTCTTCTGGTGTTCTCCTGGCGAGACATTCAGATCTACGCGCCGGTGGATGGCCGAGGGGGAAATCCCCTTCAGAACTCCTTCGAGGTGTTCTATTCGCGGAATCCCGTGAAACGCCTCCATGGTGCTCTTGGTGGTCTGCGTTTGATGACCAGTCACTACGGCGAGCTGCGTCGCAATCAGTTGCTTGTGAAACAGGGGCTGCATCGTGCGCGTCGTTATCAGCCTCAAGCCAGAGCCGTCCTTGGCGGTGGAGCCGTGAGTGTGTTTTATGAGCAACTTGGTCGCTCCCTGCCAAAGGGAACCATCGTCTCCATTGGAGAGGGTGAACCCCTGCTTGAGAAACTTCTGAAGGGCCAGAGTCTCGAAGGCGAACGCTGCTTCGTTGTGGGAGCTCCGCCGCGTGCCGGTCTGATTCACGAACAACCGGAAAGCCGCCCGAAAACAGCCTGCGATTACGACTACATCGCCTCGATCTGGCCACAGCTCGACTGGTACCTCGAAGGCGGTGACTTCTACGTCGGGGTTCAAACCAAGCGCGGCTGTCCCCACAACTGCTGCTACTGCGTTTACACCGTGGTGGAGGGCAAGCAGGTGCGCCTCAATCCGGTGGACGAAGTGGTGAAGGAAATGCGCCAGCTTTACGACCGCGGAGTGCGAGGTTTTTGGTTTACCGACGCTCAATTCATTCCGGCACGGCGTTACATCGAAGATGCCAAGGAACTGCTGCGGGCGATCAAGGCCGAAGGTCTCACTGGCATTCGCTGGGCTGCTTACATCCGTGCCGACAACCTTGACCCCGAGTTGGCTCAGCTGATGGTGGACACGGGCATGAGCTATTTCGAAATCGGCATCACATCAGGCTCCCAGGAGCTCGTGCGCAAAATGCGCATGGGCTACAACCTCCGCACTGTTCTCGATAGTTGCAGGATGCTCGCGAAAGCGGGATTCAAGGATCACGTGTCCGTGAACTACTCGTTCAACGTGATCGATGAGCGTCCCGAGACGATCCGTCAGACCGTGGCTTACCACCGTGAGCTCGAGGCCATCTTCGGCCCTGATCGAGTCGAGCCTGCGATCTTCTTCATCGGCTTGCAACCCCACACCCACCTCGAGCAGTACGGATTTGATCAAGGACTGATCAAGCCTGGTTACAACCCGATGAGCATGATGCCCTGGACGGCCAGAAAGCTTCTCTGGAACCCAGAGCCCATGGGCAGCACCTTTGGACGGGTGTGTTTGGAAGCCTTCGACTTAAATCCATCGGATTTCGGACGAACCGTGATGGATCTTCTTGAGCGCGATTACGGCACTTCAAGCCTCAATGAAGCCCTGCGGGCTCCGGTTCAGGGGCGCGGCGCTCTTGCTAAGGCCGTCAGCTGACGACTGAGCAGCACGGTGAGAGCTGCGATTCCCACCAGCCCTCCAATGGGATTGGGATGGGCGCCTCCAGGTCCGATGAGCCACTGCGGTGCGCTTGGTGAGATCTGCAGCAAGCCTCCCTGCAGAGCGAACCATCCGCCAACGAGTCCGCCGTGTAAGCCGATGCATCCCCAGAGAGAGCCTTCATTCAGTCGTCTCTGAATGGCTAGGACCAGGCCGAGCAACGTCAGTCCAATCAGCAGACCGAGCATGGGAAGAACACCCAGATTGAACCGGGTGTGCACCAAACTGAAGATCAGTGCCTGTGACACGACGGCGGTGCGAGGCCCTGTGAATTGAGAGAGTTCACCCAAAAGCCATCCGCGAAATAGCAGTTCTTCTGCGAGTCCGACGCCGAAACACAGTGCCAGGGCATTGAGTGCATCTGCAGCGTTGAGTTCGCCCAGCCAGCGTCCCCAGGATCCGAGCACCAGCGACAGGCTGATCAAGGTGAGAAGTGCAAGCGACTGCAGCAGGCCTGCGATCAGGCATCGACCGGACGAGGGGGCATGCCTGTGACTGCGAAGACCAAGGGTTAGCCAGGGATGAGGCTGTTTCCAGCGATTCCTCACCCAGCTCGGCAGCACCAGCACAAACAGCAACAGACTTGCGAGAGTGCCAATCAGGGACAGTCGCGACGATGTGGGGTCATCAGCGAGCAGAAGACCCAAAGGCTGCACAGCAACCCATCCAAGCCCATAGAGAGCTGGGATTAAAACCATCGTGGCAACCCAACGTGGTCGTGCCCTAAGCAGGGCGTTCCATAGCGCGACGATGGATTTGAAGATCAGGTGTCTGGTTCAAGGGTACTGGTGAGCCCCTTGCCTTTCAGGGTTTCGCAATAGAACTCTGCCGGCTCGAGATCACACACGATTACAAGACCCACGCCGGTGTTGTGCGCTTCGAGCATCACCGCCATCGCGTCCTGCTCACTGAGCTGCGGTACTACCTGCCTGAGCGTGGACACCACGTATTCCATGGAGTTCACAGGATCATTGTGGAGCAGCACTTTGTAGCGAGGCGACTGCTTGCGCACGCGCTCAGGGGCTTTGTCTAGGACTGCTGCTCCTCCGGGGGTGAGGCTGGGGGTCTCCACGGCCATGACCTTCGAGCTCGGCTGTCTCAAATCTAAAGCGAATCCGAACATGCCTGGTCAGAGTGCCTGGATTCTGGCCATAGCAGTGTCGACGTTGTCCCGGCTGTTGAACGCAGAGAGTCGGAAGTAGCCCTCGCCCGCGGCACCGAAGCCACTGCCGGGTGTGCCCACCACATTGGCTTTGTGGAGCAAGTGGTCGAAGAAGCCCCATGAGTCCATGCCATCTGGAGTCTTGATCCACACGTAGGGCGCGTGCTCACCCCCATAAATCGTGAGGCCCGCCGCACTGAGCTCGCGGCGGATGATGGCGGCGTTCTCCATGTAGAAGCTCACGAGAGCCTTCACCTCGGCCTGGCCGGCTTCGGAATACACCGCTTCGGCACCGCGTTGAATGATGTAACTCACGCCGTTGAACTTGGTGCTTTGACGGCGGTTCCACAGGTTCCAGAGCTCCACGGCATCACCGTTGGCTGCCTTGCCCTTCAGCCCCTTTGGCACGACGGTGAAGGCGCAGCGGGTGCCGGTGAATCCGGCATTCTTGGAAAAGGAGCGGAATTCGATCGCGCAATCACGGGCTCCCTCGATTTCAAAGATCGAATGGGGCAGGCTTGGATCCTGAATGAAGGCCTCATAGGCCGCATCGAACAGGATCAGAGCCTCGTTGGCGCGGGCGTAATCCACCCAGGCCTTCAATTGTTCTTTGGTGGCAACGGCCCCTGTGGGATTGTTGGGAAAGCACAAATAGATCAGATCCACTGGATTCGTGGGGATCTGGGCAGCGAAACCGTTGTCGGCGCTGATTGGTAAATAGGTCAGTCCGGCGTAGCGGCCTTCATCGCCGGCTTCACCGGTGCGGCCGGCCATGACGTTGCTGTCGACATACACCGGATACACGGGATCCGTGACGGCTACACGGTTGCCTTCGCCCAGGATGTCGAGGATGTTGCTGCTGTCGCATTTGGAACCGTCAGAAATGAAGATCTCTTCAGCGCTGATGTCGCAGCCGCGGGCCTTGAAATCGTGGGTCGCGATCGCCTCACGCAGCCAGCCGTAGCCCTGTTCAGGTCCATAGCCATGGAAGCCTTCGGTCGTTCCCATCGCATCGATGGCGGTTTTCATCGCTTCTCGGCAGGCCTGGGGCAGGGGTTCTGTCACATCACCAATACCGAGGCGGATCAGGGCGGCATCGGGATGGGCTGCACTGAAGGCCTTCACACGGCGGCCAATTTCTGGGAAAAGATATCCAGCTTTGAGTTTGAGGTAATTGCCGTTGACCTGAACCACAGGGAAACCGATTTCTGGGGGCATCCTGCTACATACGATGCAGTGAGCCGGGTCGGGACGTCTTGACCGTCTCCCTGAATACAACGCTCCAGACGGTCCCGTTCGATGAGCTCGTGGATGCGGGCATCAACCGGCCCGCCCGCTACATCGGCCATGAACTGGGTGTTGTCCCCCGAGACTGGGCTGGAGCGCGGGTCCGCTGGGCACTCACCTACCCCGAGGTCTATGAGGTCGGAGCCAGCAATCTCGGCCACATCATTCTCTATTCGATTCTCAATGCCGTTCCAGGCCAGGTCTGTGACCGGGCCTATTTGCCGGCATCCGATCTGGCGCAACGTTTAAGAGAGAAGGAGCAAGCGTTGTTCGGGGTGGAGAGCCGCTGGCCTCTGAATGCCTTCGACATCCTGGGATTCAGTCTCAGCTACGAGCTCGGTGCCACCAACATCCTGGAGATGCTGGCCTTGTGTCGCGTGCCGATCCGTGCGGGCGACCGCGGGGATCTTCCCCTGGATGCCCCAGGAGCTCCGCCGCTGATTTTCGCGGGAGGCCCAACAGCCACCAGCAATCCTGAGCCCTATGCCCCTTTCTTTGATTTCATCGCCCTTGGTGATGGTGAGGAGTTGCTCCCCGAGATCGGACTGGTGGTGGCTGAGGCGAAGGCCGATGGCCTGACCCGCTCACAGCTGCTCCGGGATCTGGCTCAGGTGCCTGGGATCTATGTGCCGTCCCTGTACGAGGCGGGAGAGGACGGCGTCACCCTGCAGCCGGTTGATCCCGAGCTGCCCCCACGTGTCCTGCGTCGGGTGGCCACACCGATGCCCCATTACGCCATGGGGCTAGTTCCCCACGTGGAGACGGTCCATGACCGCCTCACCGTGGAAATTCGGCGCGGCTGCACCCGTGGCTGCCGTTTCTGTCAACCGGGGATGCTCACGCGCCCTGCCCGGGATGTTGAGCCGGAGGCTGTGATTGAGGCCGTTGAAACCGGCATGGAACGCACCGGATACAGCGATTTTTCGCTGCTGTCTCTCAGCTGCAGCGATTACCTCGCTCTACCGGCGGTGGGGGTGGAGCTGCGCAACCGCTTGGCCGACCGCAACGTCACACTCCAGCTACCCAGCCAGCGGGTGGACCGCTTCGACGAGGACATCGCTCACATCCTCGGCGGTGCAAGGCAGGCCGGTCTCACCTTCGCTCCTGAGGCCGGGACCCAGCGGCTGCGGGACATCGTGAACAAGGGGCTTACGGATGAAGACCTGCTGCAGGGCATCCGCACGGCTATGCAGAACGGTTATCGCAAAGTGAAGCTCTATTTCATGATCGGGCTGCCAGGCGAGACCGATGCGGATGTGCTCGGTATCGCCGAAACCTGTCGGATGCTTCAGGAGCGTTGCCGAGATCTTGGACGCCTCAGTCTCAACATCACGATCAGCAACTTCACGCCCAAACCGCACACGCCATTCCAGTGGCACAGCGTCTCCACGGAGGAGTTCCTGCGTCGTCAGCAGTTGCTTCGGGAGGCAGGGAGAAGGCTGCGCGGGGTGCGTTTCAATTTCACGGATGTCCGCCTTTCGGCCATGGAGGATTTCGTTGGCCGTGGAGACCGTCGCTTGGCACCGGTGATCGAATCGGCCTGGCGTGCAGGGGCAGGGATGGATGCCTGGTTTGAGGCTCTTGATCGCACCTATGAGGCCTGGACCGGGGCCATCGCTGCAGCCGGCCTGGAGGGGCGCTATCGAGCCATGGAACTTGGGAGCTGGAGTGCTGTGGCTGCGCTTGAGCGGCGCGATCTGCAGGCGTTCTGCCGTCAGCCACTCCCCTGGGATCACATCGACAGCGGCATCGAGAAGCAGTGGCTTGCTGATGATCTCCAGCATGCGCTTGCCGCCACAGTCGTTCCTGACTGCTCCTTTGATGGTTGCAGCAGCTGCGGTGTCTGTGGCCCTGACCTAGGTCACAACGTTGTGGTGCGGCCTCCAGCGGTCCCAGAGACCCGGCCCCAACGGTCTCCGGCCAGTGAGCGTGTCTGCAGGCTCCGCTTCCGCTTCAGTAAAACCGGAGCCATGGCACTGCTGAGTCATCTCGACCTTGTGCGTCTGTTTGAGAGAGCACTGCGGCGATCGGGCCTGCCGGTGAGCTTCACAGGAGGATTCCATCCTCTTCCCCGCCTGCAGCTGGCACTGGCGCTTCCTCTCGGTGTCGAGGCCGAGGGCGAGTGGATGGATCTGGAATTCACTGAACCTGTTGATCCACAAGTCGCTCAAGAGTCCTGGCAGGCTTGCTTGCCTCCTGGGTTGAGCCTTCTGTCCGCAGAAGAGGTTCCTGTGTCCTCTCCGAGCCTCTCCCAAAGGATTGTGTTTAGTCGCTGGCGTTTCACCCTGAGTGCTCACTCCGCCAAAGAGCATTCTTCCAAAGCTGATTGGGAGGGCGCGATTGCGGAGATGCTCCGCGAAGATGAACTGATCTGGGAGGACACCGACAAGAAGGGGCGGCCTCGTCGGCGTGATGTCAGGGTCCTGCTGAAGACGCTGCGCTTGGTCTCCATTGATGCTGCTGATTCATCGTCATCAGCTCAATTGGAGTTGATAGCAGCTGTGGATGAACAGGGGCGCAGTCTCAAACCTGCCCAGCTCTGCCACTGGCTGTCTGAGCGACTGGATGATGAGCTGACGCTCTCCCAGGTACGGCGCATGGAGTTGGGACTCCTGCAGTGCTAGGTTTCGTTCAGGACATCACATCAAGGGCTTACGCCACAGATCTGTCCCGGTCTTCTTGTCCAGATTCGTTGGAAAGAAAGGCCCATCGCGTCTTCATCGATCTTCGTTTTTACGTTGATTGTTTTGAAAGGAGTAATTCACTCCAAATCATTTCTGCCTTCGGGCATCTCGATCAATTTCCTTCCGTTCGATGAGCTGTTAAGCCCATCAACCGGCTTCTGTCCTGACGGGCGTCGTCAGTTCTGTTTATGCCCCAGCAAATTGTCATCGCTGAACAGCTGCGCATCGCAGCGGTTCTGACCGATGACCGTGTTGATGAGCTGATTGTGGCCCAAGGCCGCTATCAGATTGGTGATGTTTATCTCGGCACAGTTGAAAATGTGCTTCCGGGAATTGATGCAGCATTCGTCAATATCGGCGAAAGCGAGAAGAACGGGTTTATCCACGTAACTGATCTCGGTCCCCTGCGCCTCAAGAAAGGTTCCGCAGGGATCACCGAATTGCTTGAACCTCGCCAGAAGGTGCTGGTGCAGGTCATGAAAGAGCCAACCGGCACCAAAGGGCCAAGGCTCACAGGAAATCTGGCTCTCCCAGGGCGCTACCTCGTGCTTCAACCCAGTGGCCAGGGGGTGAATATTTCCAAGAGAATCAGCTCCGAAGGTGAGCGCAACCGCCTCCGGGCCCTGGGGGTTCTTGTGAAACCACCGGGCGCGGGTTTGCTGATTCGTACCGAAGCAGACGAGGTGAGCGAAGAACTCCTGATCGATGATCTGGAGTCACTGATGCGGCAGTGGGAAGGGATCCAGAAGGCTGCTGAGACCGCTTCACCGCCGGTGCTTCTCAACCGTGATGAGGATTTCATTCACCGCATCCTCCGAGATCACATCGCTCCAGAGCTCAGTCGTGTGGTTGTCGATGATCCGGCAGCTGTTGAGAGAGTGACCGGATTTCTCGGTGAAGAGGCGACCCATTTCAGTGTGGAAGCTCACGGCGAGCCTGACGAGCTTCTGGAGCATTTCAAGGTCAATGCGGCGATCCGCGATGCCCTGAAGCCCAGAGTGGATCTACCTTCTGGCGGGTACGTGATCATCGAACCCACCGAGGCGCTCACGGTCATCGATGTGAACTCGGGGTCCTTCACCCGCTCCGCGAATGCCAGGGAAACGGTGCTCTGGACTAACTGTGAGGCGGCCGTTGAGATCGCAAGGCAACTGAAACTGCGCAACATCGGCGGCGTGATCATCATCGATTTCATCGACATGGATTCGCGTCGCGATCAGCTTCAGCTTCTGGAGCATTTCACGACGGCGATTCGTGACGATTCGGCTCGTCCTCAGATTGCTCAGCTCACCGAGCTAGGCCTGGTGGAGCTGACTCGTAAGCGTCAAGGTCAGAACATCTATGAATTGTTTGGTCGAGCTTGTGCCAGCTGTGGCGGTCTCGGCCATGTTGCTGTTCTGCCCGGTAAGGATCTTCTCCAGCCGTTAGCCACTGCCACGGGGCTCGTCCGTTCGGCCTCATCGGCTCGAGCGGAGGTGTCTTTGTCCTCAGAGTCCACCAACGGCAGGCGGCGACGCAGTGGTCGTGGGCGCTCTCAGACCACGACGGATGCTTCAGTCCTGGATGACAGTTTGGCGCCCGCCGCATCAGGTGAGTCTTCGAGTGAAGCCACAGAGCCCGCACCGGCGACACGGCGTCAAGATCCTGAACTGGTGGCTGTTCCCATGGATGAAGAACAGGAAAGGGTCTACGGCTGGCTTGGGCTGAATCCTGTGTTGCTTCTTGATCCTCCGCCCGACCAGGAGAATCTCCTCGTGCGTGTGGTTCGTCCGGGGCAGGACGCTGAAGCTGTTTTGGACGAAGCCCGCGAGCAGCTGGCCGCTTCTTCTGGTCGTCGCCGTCGCCGTGGTGTCCGTGGGGGGAGAGGCGGTGGCAGGAGCACGGGTGGATCCACAATGGCCCCTCAGACGTCTGAGCAGCAGGTGCAGGACTCGTTGACGCCGGAACCGGAACCTCCGCTCTTAGTGGAGATCACTCCCCTTGAGATGGCTCCAGTGCCAGAAGCGGCTGTTTCCATCTCCCTTCCCAATGTTGAGACCTCGGAGGATGAAGCACCACAGGACACCAACAGCAATGGGGAGGAGACCCGGCTTGGTCGCCGTCGTCGACGCTCCTCCGCAACCGACGGGTGATCGTCGGTGTCGATGAGGTTGGCCGCGGTTGTCTGTTCGGGCCTGTTTTTGCTGCTGCGGTGAGTCTTACTGAATCGGCCGCTGCGGAGCTCACGGCGCTGGGGCTTACGGATAGCAAGGCTCTGTCCGCCAGACGGCGGGTAGACCTGGTTCCCCAGATCCAAGCCAAGGCTTCGGCCTGGGCTCTTGGCCAGGGATCAGCAAGGGAAATCGATGCGCATGGCATCAGGGTGGCCACGGAATTGGCCATGCTCAGGGCCCTGCAGAAGCTTCCGAAACACCCTGAGCTTGTGCTTGTCGATGGCGTGCTTCCCTTGCGCCTCTGGGCCGGTGATCAGCGCTCAATAGTGCGCGGTGACAGCAAAGAGGCCTCGATTGCTGCAGCCAGTGTTCTGGCGAAAGTGACTCGTGATGGGTTGATGCAACGGCTTGCAGAACGGTTCCCTGGTTATGGCCTGGAACGCCATGCCGGCTATGGCACGGTTCTGCACCGGCAGTCCTTGCTCGCTGCAGGTCCGACGTCCATGCATCGGCGTTCATTTTTAACCCGGTTGTTTCCCAGTGATGGAGCCCAACGCTGACGGAGTGTTTTGGGCTCCATCACTGGAACGCACGCACCAGTCTTGAAAATCGTTGACCAGCTGGCGGCCGACCCTGCCTTTGATCGTGATCAGGATGCCGTTGAGGATGGATTCTCCGGTGCTTTCCAGAACACGCTTCGGAATCAATCGAAGCAGCGGGGGTTGGCTGACGTTGACAGCGAGGTTTGCTTCACCTTGCAGGCCACGATCCGTGGCTTCCAACAGGGCCTCGAGGCTGAGTTGGAAATCATCAACGAGGCCCAGTCCGTCGAGGGTCGCCTCCGTCGCCTGGATGCAGAGGACACCTTCACTGAGGCTGACGGCCAGGGAAACGACGGGTCGCACCTGCAGTTGAAACACCTGGAGTGTGGTGACTGTGTAGGTGTAAGTTCCTTCGCCTGTTTTGGAGAGCTGACGGGGATCGAGTAGGGCTTTGATGACGCGATCCTTTTCCTGCAGGTAAGCCTCTAGGAGCGTGCTTTGGGCCACGACCGGCAGATCGAGCTTTTGACTGGCGTGGAAGGCCAGAGCCATGGACCTTCTGCTGACGCGGCATGATCCTATCGATGCAAGGGACGGTCATTCATGCCGATGCGGTTGGCCTTTCTAGGGCCCAAGGGAACCTACGGAGAACGGGCAGCGAGGGAGATGCTCACGCTTGAAGGCATCCCCGACGGAGAGTTGGTGGCGTGCTCCGGATTGCGCGCGGTTGTGGACCATGTGGCGGATGGCCGCTGCGATGGTGCTGTGGTTCCCGTGGAGAATTCTGTGGAGGGCGGGGTTACCGCAAGCCTGGATGCCCTCTGGTCTCATCGGGATCTCTGCGTTCGGAGAGCCGTGGTGCTCCCGATTCGCCATGCCCTGCTCAGCAGCGGATCAATGGCAGACATCACGGAGGTTCTGTCGCATCCCCAGGCCTTGGCGCAATGCAGCGGATGGCTCTCCACCAATCTTCCCGGGGCCTTGCAGCTTCCCACCAGCTCGACGGCAGAAGCCGCTCGCATGGTGCGAGGCAGTCGCTTCCGTGCGGCGATTGCTGATCGTTCCGTTGGGGAACGCATGGAGTTGCAACAGCTTGCCTTTCCTGTGAATGACGTGGCAGGGAACTGCACCCGTTTTCTTTTCTTGAAACGGGGTGAACGGCTGCGGGAGGGAGATGTTGCCAGCCTGGCCTTTTCCTTGAATCGCAATGCACCTGGGGCGCTGATTGAGGCGCTCCAGGCCATCGCTGGGCTGGGACTGAACATGAGTCGGATCGAATCCCGTCCCTCTAAACGGGAGCTCGGCGAATACGTGTTCTTTGTGGATGTGGAGCTCCCGAGCGCGAACGTTGAAGGCGTTCTCGATGCATTGGAGGACCAGCTTCACCCCCTCTGTGAACATCTGGCTCAGTTCGGGGCTTATCCGAGTTCAGATCTCTCCTGATCTCCATTCAGGCGAAACACACCAAACTGCATCATTCCCCGGGCGAAGGCCCAGCGCATCAACAGCAGTGTCGGTGTTTCGCGCAAACCCTGAACGATGGCTGAGGGGCCAAGTCGCAGAACGGCTGAGGGCCGTCTTAATCCTTCAAGGATCGAATCGTTCCAGGAGGGCAATGTCTGCTGATTCCAATTGGCCACTGAAATCGGACCTTTCGAATAAACGCTGGTTTCCAGGTTGTGCTGCAGCCCACGGATGCTGGCGAATTCAGGGTGCGCCCACTGGGTGAGCAGCTGATGCATGACCCAGCGCTCTTGGCGATTCAAAGGTCCATCCAGCTGGTCGCGACGATTCCAATCCGCGATGGCCAGCATTCCACCAGGACGGATCATGCGCAGCAATTCATCGGCATAACGCTGCTTGTCCGGCATGTGCGGACCGGCTTCCACACTCCAAACCGCATCAAACTCTCCATCGTTCAGCTCTAGATCGAGGGCATCCATAACGGCGAACCTGCAGGTCATCCCCTCCGGGGTGAGCTCGGTGGCCCGTCGGATCTGGGCTGGGCTGATGCTGACTCCAAGAACGTCAAACCCATAATCCCTGGCCAGAATCCTGGCGCTGCCGCCGATGCCGCAACCCACATCCAGCACTTTCGCTCCAGGTGGCAGCTGGTCTAGGCCACTCCAGCGAACCAATTCATGGACGAAATCGGCTTTGGCACGACGGAAATCCTTGTTGCGGGGGGGAGCTCCGTAGTGACCGAGGTGAACATGATCGCCCCAAAGAGTTTCAAGAAGCCTGTCCTCCGTCCAGGCGTCGTATGCCGAAGCAACACTCTCGCTGGAGAGGTAAGCGCGATTGCGCCGAGACCAAAGCACATAGGCACCCGCGGCAGCCGCCACACCGATCGCCGCTGGTCCGAGAAAAGCAGGCAGTGGCATCAGCCGTTGTCCGTATTGGAGGACGACAGGGTGTCACGCAGCACGGTGCGAGCTGCCAGTTGACGGCGGGTCTCGTCGAGCATGCTGAACTCTTGTTCCAGTCTGCTGCGGGTGCTAGTGAGCTCAAGAAGTTCCTGTTGCTGATCGGCAACGGGGCCTCCCAGGTGAGCACCGATCCAGAAGGAGAGTTCTCTGGGGAGATCAGGCAAATCTTCGGGGAGCGCAGTCGGTGAGTCGGTGAGTTTGCCGGTGAGTTCGACAACGTCTTTTAAAGCCGATGCAACAGACTCGGTCAGGGAGTGGAGCGAATTCATATCCTCAACTGGATCGTCTTCGATCCAACTGACCATGGCCGTGCGGAAGGGCGTCTCACGGGTCACGTTCAGAACCCGGAAGCGTTGCTGCCCAAGCGTGACGATATTGCTTCGACCATCTTCACCGGTTTGATGCTGGATCACTTCGGCACAGCAGCCGATCGAGGCCATGCTCTGGGTGTGTGGGTCCCACCGGACGACGCCGAAACGCCTGTCGGTCTCTAAGACGCTCTGCAGCATCATCCGATAGCGGGACTCGAAGATGTGTAAGGGGAGAACATCGCTCGGGAAGAGCACGATGTCCGGCAGAGGGAAAAGAGGAAGTTCTCTGACGGACAGGTCAGCCACGCATGCATCAATCGGGGAATTGATCCTAGGAAGCTGACCGGTTCAACGAGCTGTCTTCAGAGCTTCACTTCAATATCGACGCCACTGGGAAGATCCAGCTTCATCAACGCGTCAATGGTCTTTGCCGAAGGGCTGTAAATATCGATGATGCGCCGATGGGTGCGGGTCTCGAAGTGTTCACGGGAATCCTTGTCCACGTGAGGGGAACGCAGCACGCAGTAAATCTTGCGTTTGGTGGGCAAGGGGATTGGGCCGATGGCCGTCGCAGCCGTGGTGTCGGCCGTTTCAATGATCTTGTCGCAAGAGAGATCCAGCATGCGGCGATCAAACGCCTTGAGACGGATGCGGATCTTCTGCTGAGCAATGGCAGTTGACATGAAGCGGATTGGAATCTCCTGAGGAGATCACGAGAGGTGGATTGTCGAGGTGCAGTTCAGCTTGTTCGCAAACACTGCTGACTCCATTTCAAAAGATTAGGGGATGAACCGACCGTGATCGGATCATCCCCGCGTCTGGATGGCTTTAGATCACTCGATGATCTTGGACACCACGCCAGCACCGATGGTGCGGCCGCCTTCAC